>Ga0256404_1000189_pt1 | contig 152241 bp, 119 predicted proteins | sample RumenRJG_01DNA_FD_185990 | JGI IMG/M metagenome (GOLD analysis project Ga0256404, IMG submission 185990) | Bovine rumen microbial communities from Lethbridge, Alberta, Canada - RJG_01 | ecosystem: Host-associated > Mammals > Digestive system > Stomach > Rumen | place: Canada: Alberta...
AAGGTGTATCAGACGAGTACACAATGTGTCGTCTGTATGATAAAGCCTGATCATAGTTCTCTTGACATTGTCTATGCAGACAATACGAAATTTGACAACTTGCGACTTCAGAAATGGCTGCGTGAAACCATTCGGGATGAAATAATTCAAAGAGCCAAGATAGTTCTTCCCTGCAGGCTTCGTGAGTTGGAAAGAAAGCATAAACTGTTTGGCAACAGAGTGCTTGTCAAGAAACTACGGGGCAATATTATGGGATGTTGTAGTGTTTATAACGACATAAGCCTAATTCCTGGACTAATCATCATGCCACAAGCATTGATTGACAGCGTGATCCTGCACGAGATGGCGCATTACAAACATAAGCATCATCGAAAATCTTTTTGGAACTTCCTCTCTCAACTCCTCGGTGAGGATGCAAAAACGCAAAAAGAAGCAATGGACATCGTGCTATCAAAATACTGGCTCCAAATAAAATTTTTGATGAAATGATTTTTGTTAAACCTCTGCCACAGATTGGCGTAGTCCCAATTTACCTTTGCATCGTGAAATTAAAAATTTGTATAACAAAAAATGATTTATTATGGAAGCAACGATTAAAGACGACTTCATGCAACGCATCGCTACAGAAGAAGCATGGAAGAGCCTGTCCGAAGATTTTGCTTGGACGGAGGCTCTCTTAGAAAAGAATTGTGACAAGGTTGACTGGAAAGAGATCTCAGGAAACCGAAACATCATCTGGACGATTCCGATGCTCCAGAAGTTCTCAAAGAAACTGGACTGGAAAATCCTATCAGAGAACATCAGCGAAGAATGGTTCACCGGAGCTCACCTTGAAGAGTTCAAGGATAAATGGGACTGGTCGGAGGTGGCTACCGCAAGGCTGGAGTTCACTGAAGAACTCATTGAGAAGTACATAGACTATTGGGATTGGAATGCCCTTATAGGAGACCGTTGCTACAGCTATTTGTTCAACGACAATTCAATGAGTGCCATTGCTTTCTATGAGAAATACAAAGAACGCATCCCTATGGCAAAACTTCAGGATTCCGACTTGTGGAAGAAGATTGTTGAGGAACGGGCTAAACAGCTCAAATCAGAAGTACTATCATAATAACCATCTAAACCAATTATTATGGCACTTTGGAGAATTGTAGTCAAAAACAGCGGAAATGCTGCTTGTAAAGACAAAAGACAACGCCTTGAAAAGGGCATGTTTATTGAAACCAGCACGATGTCATCGACACCGCCCATCGGTATTACTCGTGAACAACCGATGCTTGCTCAACTATTCATGAACAAGTATGGCATCGAGATTGACCATCATCACATGAATCGGTCATATTTCGACTGTGACAAGATTGGATAACGATTAAGATAAACAAGAGAACTGGCAAACCCACTGATTTTCTGCAGAAATGCCGATTATCAGTGGGTTAATCGTTCCCATAATGAACCCACAAGCCCCGAAGGGGAAAAGCCAACATTAGATAATGTCTAAAAACAGTCTAGACATTTGCCTACCATCATGACTATGACTGTAGTGAACAGAAAGAATCCCAGGACGAAGAAGAACCAGAAGAACCACTGGGCATTATGCCCAAGGTAACAGCCATCGTATTCCTTGTAGCGGTTCATGGTTTTCTTACGCTCTTCGGCTAACATGGCATTGACAGTCTGAACAGTTGTCTGTGCCTGGTTGATTAGCCATTCTCGCTGCTTGCCGAACATCTCTTGTATTTTCTCCCTGTCAGCATCACATAACGTTACAGTCACCTTCAACTTCGTGGGTGCATCTTCCATGACCTGATCAATGTGCTCATTAATAGTGTCAAGTTTGCCGCTGATGGTTGTAACTGAATCGTCCAATTTTCTTTCGGCTCGTTGGTATTGCTGGATGGCCGACTCCAGACCGAGTCTGGCATTCGCACAAGTATTGGTAGCCTTATCGATATTGCCACTCAGTTCCTTCAGTTCAGGAACACGATTGATGATGTCCTGTTCGGCATCCTGCTCCTGAATGTCCTCTTTGACCTCGCTCATCATTTCCTCGAAGTCAGGTTTGGTCTCGTTATTTTTATTTGTTCGTATCATAGAAATAATAGATATTTGTAATTGTATTAACGGTGATAACCACGCTGACGTGGCTTTGGTTTGCACATGGAATGAGCCATCTGGAGACAACGGCTAGCGTATAGACGATTATCTTCATCATCCTTTTTGCCCCAACCAGATTCAGGTGCAGAACCGCCACCACCTCCGCAAGATTCGGACATGGACGTGGCTGCATCTATGTAACCAACAAAGAGCAACATTGCGACATGAGCGACGTTCTCTATGATGGCAGTGTCGTTACCTTCTGGAATCTGTGCTTCATTGAAGAAGATGTCCTTGACCGAAGTCGGAATCTCAACAGCCTTGCTGCCTTGGGGCGTATCGATGTTGAAAGTAGTGAAGGACGGCACAGGTCTCGGCTGTGCTATCGGCTGCACTTTGAGCAGGGTAGATGCTGTCGTCTGTACTGCTGGACGGACAGGACGGCTGATTGGGGTAATAGTCGGGGCAGACGGTTTCACCTTAACCTGAGCAGGCTTCGGATGGAACTTCTTCCATGTGGCTTCAAGCTGTGATGCCATGAATCTGCGACCGATTTCAGAAGCCTTAAATATGGAGGCATTCTTGCCGATTGTGTAACCAACAAGTTTCTTGCCTTTGTCGTAACGAGGTGTCACTTCATAACCCTTCATACGAAGCATCTTGAAGTAGAAGTCAACGTCAAATTCCTGCATCTTCTGAAAGGTGTATTCGCAAAAGTCCGCTATCTCCTTTTTTCGCATGTCACGTATCTCCTTCGGTTGCTTCCAGCCATGCCTCATGTTGATAATTTCCGCAGCCATCATTGCCCTCTTGTGAATATCATGGACATCGTTGGTGTTGCCTTCAAGGTCAACACGGCAGCAGTCCATGTGCAGGTGCAGCGTACCGGACTTCGAGTCGGAATGCAAGCCAGACACATTCATAGAGTTGCGGAAATTGGTCTTGACCTCCTGGCTCATACCCTTGGGGATAAGTCCGACGGAATCCATAGTTTCCAATGCTTCATCACCGAGGTTCGCCCAGTCATTCATAGTGAAGTTCTTTGTTTCTTCCTTTGAGGGGGAGATTACAAACGAGACCATGGAGCGTTCCAACTTCCGCCCGACAGTCCTATCCTGCTGATGAAACTGGCAGTGATGCTTCATCATGTACCAGATGGCGGTCGGGTCTATACCATCAGGCATGTGGTTCACCTTGACCAATTTTGCCTTCTCCTTCTCCAATGCGTACCTGACGGCATTGCCGCCGTATGGCACCACTCTTGCGAGCATAATCATAGGGTACTCCTTTCCTTGGCCAGCACAGGAGATGAAATATTCTCTTCGATGCTGTACCAATGTTGGATGAGTTCAGCAACAGACTTTATCCACCACGTCATGAACTTCTCCGACTTGAAAAGTTTCAACTTTTCCTCATCCGTCATATTTGAAAGGACGTTGCTGATTTTTATCAGGTCAGTCCTGGCAAAAGCCAGAGAGTTCAAGGCATTGACCTCTTCCTTGGTCAGCCGTTGCCGTGGATGATGTTTCAAGCCTGTCTCTGTAAGATAACGGTTCAGACTTATGCCACATTCCTTGGCGAGTTCTTTGAGTTGTGACCAGACTTCATCCGTACATCTGAAAGCATGTACTCTGGTCGGCGGTTTCTTTGTTATGTTCTTTTTCTTCATTGTCAATATCTTTTAATGAAAGGGATGAATATAAATTGGTTAGAAAGAAGGACACGGTCTGCGAGCCTGCGAGTAGCCCGAGAAACTTTTAGGAGTGCAAGAACAGGGACACCTGTTTTGTACTACAAAAGGATTTCTCGAAAAGTCCCTCTAAAATATCGGGGCTTTGAACTCCAATGTTCCCGTCAGGGCTTAGAAGTGCTTTGCTGCTTGTCTGGCAACCTGCAACGGCAAACTTCCCTTGGGATGGTTGGACGGAGCAGGTCGCAGACTTGAGTCCTTCAAGGCTGTCAGTTGTCACTTTGGAAACCATTAGAGCGGTTCTAGCCATTTGGCTTCTGACAGTAATCTCCACTACCATCAGACGAGGTACTGTTAGGATTTAGCGATTGTCCTTCTTGCTGTGCTGATGGTTCGTCATTTCTTTTCCCTTCATTCGGACTGCCATCGGCTTCTACATGCGAAGTTCCGCCTGCGCCTTAGGCTTTAGCCGAAGAAGGGATGCCAGCAGACTGATGGGAAATGTTGTCCTGAGAAGAATCGGAAGTTCTTTCATCCGTCACAGATTTACCCACATTGTTACTATCATTAGATAGTGGTGATAGTTGGGACACATGACCATCGGCAGACGGAACAACGCCCACGCTACTTACTTGGGACTTGTCGCAATCAGAGTCAGAACTTTCCTCGCCAATGTGCTTGTCATCTAATACCTCGATAGCGAGTACCCTTGCAGGTGGAACTTCCGCGGTGACGATTGCAGTGCCGTCGGCATTCCTTCTTGTTGCGAACGGATTCTTGACAAACCTGCCATCCACATACCAGCCCGAAAAAGCATGAAGCGTATGGATGCGGTTATCTCCTACCTTCTGTGAAGAGGAAATACCCAGAGCCTCCATCGCCTCTATAAGTTTGGGAACCGTCTTGCGGTCTTTATCCCAGAGCTTGGCAAGTCGGGTATTGTCAACCATCACTTGGCCGGGCAAGATTTCAACCTGTTGAGTCTTGCTTATCTGTACCAGTTTCGTTTCGCGTTCAGCAAGTTCCACAAGAGACATGAAGCATTCCATGCGGTCAATCTTGTACTTCTTGCTGCGTAGATACTTCATCTGTTCCTCTGACAGAATGAAGCAGTAATGATTTTTTTGCTCGCACATAATTACTTGATTTTAGATTTTATCCCCGTCAAAAGGTTGTACAATTGGTTGACTTCGTTGAGCTAAACCTTCATCGTTCCAGCTGGACTTGTTTGGCTTGCGCTTGTGAGATGCAAGGATGGCAGCGTTCTGCTCCTCATCCGACAAAGGAATGGGATTCTTGCGGTTTGCTTCCAGCCACTTGTCTATCTCATCAAGGTAGATGACCCATCGCTTGCCTGGCTTGGAGCCGGGGATTTCCCTGTTCGCGAGTTTCTGATAGATGGTCGCAAGGGGAATGTTGGTGTACTCGGCAACCTGCTCTGGTGTGACAGGGCGGTGTCTGTTCTCTCTCTGCTGAGTTGGTCTGTTCTGAAGGTTCAGCAGTAACGCCTTCATGCCCGATACTTCATCCCGAAGTTCGGCGATGACCTGCGGAAGGTCATTGAACGTGATTTGATCTTTTGACATTTTACAACACGACCCTTTAGTGGAATCGTGCTGCAAAGGAACCCCGTTACGAATCGGAGGGCAAGCCACTGTTTTATAACTAGTGCGTCACGAAACAATCACGCAGTCGAGTCTTCTTTTTGGCTGTTATTCGTGGATAAGACAAGGTTTTGAAGCGGTTTTTTGACAACATCGAATATGTAAGTATAATGAATGACAATTGGGATTTCGGCTGTTTTTGGGGTAAGATTTCAGTGCAAAAGGGCATAGGAACATCAGGACCACACCAAAGTTTGGCTTCTAATGTGGCTCCAATATGTGATGTCTAAGTATAGATGCTGAATAGGTGAGAAAGATTGGTATCAGCCTTTCTCTACGCCCAGTTGTGAAGGAATATGGAATAGCAGTCCGTCTGCTCCCTGGATGTCACAATGTATCTGGTCGCTGTTGGATGTGACTGTCAAGTTCCTGAGTGTGCTATGTGACAATGGCTCCCCACTGGCTGTTACACACAAAGAAGCAAAACGACGCTCGATATAGCAGGCGCAATCATCGTTGCTGTAAACCTTGCCTTTGCCAAGTCCCAATCTGATGGCAATGCTCCAGACCAGATGACGGACATCGAAGCTGCTCAGCTTTGTCTTGAATCTCTTCCACTCAACTTCAGGGCGGTAGTTGTGATCCATCGCGAATCTCAACAGGTCTGTACAGAACTCGTCCATGTCTTCCTCATAGACAAAAGGGGACATGATGTAGAGAAGGTATTCATGAATGGTGTCCAGCTTTTTCTTCTGGCTTTCTGCCTGACTCTGATAAAAGTCATCAATACCTTGCTGGTAGGTTGAACTGGGAGAAGCAGCCGAAACAGTGGATGGCTCATTGCTGGGATTGGCTCCTTCCGATATGACATTGGAATCTGTAACTGTAGTCTTCTCAGCTATCTCCTCGACCATCTCAGCATCGCAAACACTCTCAGTCACATTTGACTCAGCAACAATAGGCATTGCCTCCAAAAGAAAAACAGGTTTCTGTGCCGTTGACTCATTTGTTGCAGTTTGATTATTGCAAGCATGAGTCTTGTTTTTCCGCGTCTGCGCTATTCCCACGAAAGCATACTGCACAGCCATGTACATTGACCATAGGACTATTACAATCATCATATAGATGACATAGACAGGAACAATGCCATTGGGAAGATTTGAGTCTGCCCACTGGCAAAGCGGAATTGAAAGAAGTAGTACTGCAACTCCCGGTAGTATTCTTGTGGAGATCCATTCGAGTCGGATGGATGCCTCACGTGAAGTGATTGAAGATGGTGAATCTATTTTCATTGTCTTTATGTATTATTGTTCCTTGTTTCAGAAATCGTGCTGCAAAGTTAAGAAGATTTTTGCACATGACGTATAGCCTTTTCTTCTGTAGGCCAGTGTTTTATGTTTATTTGTGAATCATACTTGAAGTGAGTATGATTTTCACACTTGGTCTTTTCCTCCTTTTTCTCCGTTGTTTGATTGCCCTACAAAGGTATAACGAAAAATGAGAGCCAATCGTGTTGGTTCCCATTTTCCCATGTTCGTGACTTGAAAATAGTATCATTGGTTTCATTTCTCGAAGAAATAGAACCAACAAATAGGTTTATCCCTGCCCGACGACTTTCAATAGTTGAGTTATCTTTGGCTTCAACGTGATTCGGTTGACGCTCTCACGCTTGCTCTCGTCAGCCATGTTAGCATAAATCTGAGTGGTTTCCACGTTCTTGTGTCCGAGCATGTGCTGGACGGTATAGATACCTGTACCTGCATCAACCTGCAAAGAGCCGAAAGTATGTCGGGCACAATGGAAGGTGATGTGTTTGGTGATACCCGCTGCCTTCAGCCAGTTCTTCAAGGTAGTACCTGTCATCTTGTCCTTGAAGTTTGGGAAGACTTTTGCATCGGGTTCGTGTCCTCCGTCATAGAAGCCAATGAGTTCAAGAGCCTCTTCGCTGACAGGATTGTTCACAAGCTGCTGAGTCTTCTGCATACGCACTGTGATATACATGCCTCCATCTCCGTATGGCTGAATCTTCTTCCATGTCAGCGCCTTGATGTCGCTCTTTCTGAGTCCAGTGAGGCAGGAGAAGAGGAATGCTTTCTTCAATACAGGTTCCTTGCAGTCGGTGTTGGCAAGTTTTACGAGTTCCGGCTGTGAGAGGTGTTCCTTCTCCGTAGGGATAGTGTCAATCCTGTCAAGGAAGCCATTGGGATTCTCCTTGATTTTATGGTCACGGTAGGCTGTGTGTAGCACGGCACGGAAGGTTGACCAGTAGCCTGCAATGGTGTTGGTGTGCAGCCTCTGCTTCTTGTGGATGGTCTGTGGAGCAGTATAAAGGTACTCCTTGAACTTGTTGCACAGGTCAACGTCTATCTCGCCAAAAGTACATTTCCCTTCGCAGAAGGCTTCGAAATGCTTATAGACGTTCTGCCACTTGGTGTTCTTGCTGTCGGCCTTCTTCTTGAACCATGCGAGGAAGCTGCCTTTCTCCTTTTCTCTGTCGAAGAAGTCGTAGCGTTCATTCACGATGCTCTCATAGCGTCGGCATCGCAGCGCCTCGGCTTTCTCTGTCATGCGCTCGTTGTAGTCCTTCTCGCGCTGGTTCTTGGGCTTGGCAAAGATGTAGATGCCAAGTGACTCATGTCGCTGCACCTTCATGGTTGACTCATCCCTGTAGCCGGGATAGTAGTCAAGGTAGAAGCTCAGCTGCGTACCTTTCTTTATCTTACGCGTACGCAGGGTTACTGTCTTGCAAATGTTACTCATTCTTGTATGAAATTTGTTTTGTTAATAATCGAAGGCTATGCGTCTCATAGCGGGTGCAAAGTAACTGCGTGATGGAAGTGTGACCAACTTACCTTTTCAAAACTCACGGATAATTGAACTTTCACGCAGTTGATGCTTATTATTGGGCATTATTGGAGCCTGTAAGCCCCGAATTGCGCCAGTCTGCTTGCCATTATTCGGTCTAATTCCTCCTTGACGATGAGGTTCCGGGCACCGACTTTCACCTTGGTGATATTATGTGCCTTGGCAATAACGCCAATATTAGCTTTAGTCATGCCGTATTTCTCGGCAGCTTCGGCTGTGGTGTAATAGGCATCACTCGCCTTCAGGTCGGGACGGAAGATGGCATCAAGATGTATCTTTGAATAGTAGGTCCTGCCATATTCTCGCTTGGTGGGAATATGGCGGCGGTAGGCTTGGGTACGCAAGGATTCCTTGGTCGTGGAATATAGGGATTCTGCCTCATCCGTTGTGAGCCATTCTGTCAAGGCTTCAAGCTCGGCAGTAACTCCGAAGAGCGCATCCATGTGCTTTCGGCTATAGTAGTTCTTGCCTGCAATCTTGCAAATGGGTACTTGGTTATTCTTGGCAGAAGTGTAGAGCCATGAACGCTTCACTTTGTAGATAGCCATAACATCCTCACCAGAGATGTATTCAAGTGGTTCTGATGACCGCATATCATATTCTGGTATGTGGTTCTTATCTTTCCTCGACGAAAGGGAAGAAGAAATTTTGCACGGCTTATTTGTTGGAGTGCCTGGCAAAACTCTATGATAAGGATTGCCAGCAAGCATCGTCTCGATGTCTGCCTTGCGGATGAATGCCATCCGGCTGCTGATTCGTGATGCAGGCAGTTTCCCCTCGTTTACCAATTTGTAAACGTACTGGCGGGAACACCCCATGAGGATGGCAGCCTTGGAGAATGTAAGATACTCCTGGCTGGCGATGTCTATAACAGGCTGGACAGCCTTCAAAAAGTCCTGCTGTCTCTTCTTGCGCTGAACCTTTGCTGCCTCAGCACAATGCTCTGAACAATACCTCTGCGAGCCGCTGTTACAAGTGAACTCCTTGCCGCAGAAGGCGCATTTTCTTGTCTTTCTCATTTGACTCCTTTTTATGTGGTTTTACAATCAATTTCTTGCAAACCGCCACGGAGTGAACTTTCGTCAATCTTTGACAATCCTTGTCAACTCATTCCACGATGATGCGTTCTTCAAATGAGGTCACTTTCTTGATCTTTTCCCTCTCGTTCATCAGTCAACCGTTGTACACTTTTGTCAACCTCTGTCAACCTTGTCCACGAGATGGCAAAATAAAAGCCCTCAAAATTCTCCGCGGTAGAAATGCGTTGCAAAGGTAAGCGGATTTTTGAGAACCACCAAAAAGCAAGTCCGAAGTGTTAAAATCTAAAAGTAGTTGATATACAGAGGTTTATCTCTATGTGTTTTTCATTGTTCATGGTTGTTTATAAGTCTCTAAATACATGGTACGAAAGCACCAATATCCTAAATTTGTCACGGAGTTGGGGATGGTGATGCTCGTCAGGCTCGTGCAACCCGCAAAGCAATAACTTCTCAGTGAAGTCACGGAGTTGGGGATGGTGATGCTCCCCAGGCTCGTGCAACCCAAAAAGCAAGACTCTCCCAGCTCAGTCACGGAGTTGGGGATGGTGATGCTCCCCAGGCTCGTGCAACCATCAAAGCAATAATTTCCTAACCCAGTCACGGAATTCGGGATGGTGATGCTCGTCAGCTTCGTGCAACCCTTAAAGCAAGACCCTCCTAACCAAGTCACCCGATAAGTCACTCCATACTCCGTGATGGTTGCGGGAATGGTAATTTCTGTCATGTCTTTGTAAGCAACAGAGGCAACCACCATAGCAGTGCTGTAATCTGTATTGACGGCATAGCGTATGTTGTCCTTCTCGTAATAAAACTTGCTGGCCTTGGCCACCGACACCGCCATCAGCAGTATCAGGGCGAGTAAAATACGTAAATGTTTTGTCATAATCATCTATACTTTTGTGGGCTAAACTTATAAAATAATATACGAAAATCCATTCATCTTGGGCATCGGCTGCCACTTGATTGAATAGTTACCGTCGATTTGGAAGTTATGATGGTCTTTGGTCACGCTGACACCATTCTGCCACGACATATTTCTGTTGTGCGGCTGTTTGACTGTTCTCTTTTACTGCTCACTCCTCCCAGCTGATGCCGCTCTTGAGGATGCAGGCATCTTTGCCATTGCCGCCTATTGCGCAGTGGCTCTGCGGAAAGCTGCCGGTGATGACCGAGCCGGCAGAGATGATGTTGTCGCTGCCTACGGTCACCCCCTTGAGCACTGTGACGCGGCAGCCTGTCCATACGTGGTCACCGAAGACTATCGGCCGCGGAGCGTTCGTCTGCTTTCCTTTGTCGTCGAGTACCTTGTGGAAGTCGGTATCCATGATAAGTATATCCCAGGAGAGCAGACAGTTGCGGCCGAAGGTGATCTCCCTCCCGCAGATGATCTCAGTGTCGCCGGTGATGATGAAGTTGTCGCCGAGGGTGAGCACGGCGGGATCGCTCCCGATGCTTATCCTGCTGCCCCTGCCGATGCTCGCTGTGCCCCGGATGCGGAGAGTGCCGTATACCTCCCATATTGTCCGGGCGTAGAGCCTGTCCTGAGTGCCCAGCCCGTGGAGGCCGATCCTCACCATGCCCGTCTTTACTGGCGCATCGGCAACTATGCGTCCCTGCATCCTGTAGAGCACTGTCCTGCGGTAGATGAAGAAGGGCAGCTTCACTGCCGTCTTCAGGGGGAAATAATGGAGGTTGAAGCGAACGGTCTTGAGCCAGTTCACTTCCGTAAGGGTGTTTATCCTGGAAAATATACTTATCTTCATCTTTTCTCTTGCGTTAGCTACGGGCCTGATATGCCTGTGAAGATCTGTTTTCCTGATTGCCACATCTGAGGTCCGGACTTTGGCAAAGGTAATAAATAATCTCAACCTAGGGAGGGTAGGAATCATACGAAATGAAACCCGTAATTTGTCTCTATGTCGGGAAATGAATAATATGCAGTCCGGACTGCATATTATTCATTTTGGATGAGAGAAAAGACAGGAGATTTCTGAGCTTGTGAAGGGCTGTTTCCGGGGGAAATGAGAGGTTTTTTCGAAGTCTTTGCAATGTATTGGGATACAGTTCATTGTGCGTGAAGAAAATCTTCCTCCAAAAGAGGGCGAAAATACAAGGCACATAATTTAAATTACGAGCCATCTAATTTGAAATAGGTGGCTCGTATTTTTCACAGCAATTGATGTGCGGATCCGCGCGATGCGGAAGAGGGGCATTTTTTCCGAAAATCAGAAATGCATATTTTATGCATAAAAGAGGATTTATGCATTTCCCAAAGTCTGCGTTCATTTCCGGCGCAGCCTTATAATAGTATAGGCATATCCTCTGGTGAAAATAGTATAAAAAAGTACATCTATCTTACATCGCGCTCCACATAGTATTCTCTCTCGTCCGAAGGAGGCATCTCCTGCTCATTTGAAGCCATAGCCTGTACATTATATATATATTGTATATCATCCCTGCCGGTAAAAGCCGGCACCTTGCAATGAGCAAAGTCAGATGATATTCTTATATAATATATTCCGCTCTCCGATTCTTAACGGCTTCGTAACGCCGGGCGCATTTCCCCGGGTCGCCGACGCCGGAGCAAGTCGCGGCAAAATCTTTATATTCCGTACGAAATGCGTATTTTTGCATATCATTCCCCGAAAGGGGCATAATCAGAAAAATATGGTTCTTCCGGAATTTGGAGTGATAGAGATTTGGAATAGACATTAATGTATAGGATAAAATGCGTATAATGCACTATGTAATAGTATTATAGATATACATAGTTTTGATGAGTTTATTATCTAATCAAATTTCAACTTCCATGAATTGATCTATATTGATTATCAGTGATATAATAATTTATACATACATCCCTATATGTTGATAGACAGCAATTTAAATCTATCACTCCAAAAGTCTGAAGACCCAAAAATATGGACATCAAAAAAGAGCTGACTTCGGCTGCGGTCGAAGCGATAAAGTCCCTGTACGGAGCCGACGTGAAGGCAGAGACGATACAGTTGCAGAAGACGAAAAAAGAATATGAAGGTCAGATCACCCTCGTAGTGTTCCCACTGCTGAGGATATTGCGCAGGAAGCCGGATGTGGCGGCCGGCGAGATAGGGCTGTGCTCCTTGAGCCACCTCGCTGCCCGCCGCCCATGTGTCGGCTATGAGCTTGATGTCCTGATCGCGCAACCGGTTTTTATCGCCGTCCTTCTTGAAGCCGTCCTTGGCATCAATCAGGAAGATGCCCTTGCGCTGTGCAGCACCTTCCTTGTCGAGGACGATGATACATGCCGGGATGCCCGTGCCAAAGAAGAGATTGGGCGGCAGACCGACGATGCCTTTTATATAATGCTGGTCTACGATATACCTGCGGATGTCCGCCTCCGCGCCGCCGCGGAACAGTACGCCGTGGGGCAGGATGACTGCGCCCTTGGCCCTGTCGTTCATGCTGGCTATGACATGGAGCAGAAAGGCGTAGTCGCCACACTTGGCCGGCGGCACACCGATCTCCTCGCTCCATCGCCCGTAGATGTCGTTGCGACTGGCACTCTTCAGCCAGTTCTTCTGAGAGAAGGGCGGATTGCTAACCACGTAGTCGAAGCGCATCAGGCGGTCGTCCTTGAGGAAAAGCGGATTGTTGAGTGTGTCGCCCTGCCTCAGGTCGGGCGTGTCCACGCCGTGGATGATCATGTTCATTATAGCCATGCGGATGGTCGAGACATCGTACTCCTGTCCGTTCATGCTGACATTGGTGCCCTGTCGGGCTGTGGCGCGGGCACGCAGCAGCAGCGAGCAGCTGCCGCACGTGGGGTCGTAGGCGTCGACATTCGGGCGTCGGTCCTTGTCTATGCCGATGAGCTTGGACATGAGGATGCTCACCTCTGCCGGCGTGTAAAACTGTCCCTTCGACTTGCCCGACTGCGAGGCAAAGTTTTTCATCAGATATTCGTAGGCATCGCCGATGAGATCGTCGTCTGCGGCATTGTTGCTGCCGAAGTTGAGCTCCTTGCGCTGGAAGCAGGAGATGAGCCCTGTGAGCGTCTTCACGAGGTCGCGGCCTTTGCCCAGCTTCTGCTCGTCGCAGAAATCGACGGCATGTGTGAAGATGGAGGCGTAGTCCTCGTTTGTCTCGCCCAGGCGGGAGAGGATGATGTTGATGCCCTCGCCGATGTTGGGCTTGTCCTTGAGGGCGATGATGTCCTCAAAGTGGCAGCCCTCGGGTATTCGTATGAGCAGGCTGGCGCCGGCGTGATCCTTGTCGCTGATAAATTTCAGGAAGAGGATCATGAGCACGTAGTCCTTGTACTGCGAGGCGTCCATGCCGCCGCGCAGGTTGTTGCAGCTCTCCCAGAGCGTGCTATAGAGCTGGCTTTTCTTGATGGCCATAAGTCATATTGTCCTGATATTACAAATTTACAAATTAGACACAATACCGCGGCAGGGCCCGCCAACAAATTCATGCTTTTAAGATGAGCGATGAGCTAATTGATAATTCATGACCCATGCTCTCGCATGTTCTTCGGTCTTTTTTCGCTCTGGCCGTTGGGAAGAATGAACCTTACCATGGGCGCGGAGGCGGGATGAATAAGAGATGAATAGATCCCGGTGTGGGAATGGTGGATTCACAACACTGAAAATATGCTTCCGCATGTGTGGATACTCACATAGGACATGAGGAAAACTACATTTGAGGTAGTTCAAAACGTCTCAAATGTAGTTTTGGCCTTCCAGGGGCGATGATTTTCAGTTAGTTACAAAGGTGCCAAAACCGGCATTTCCGGAGGGGAGAATTGGGCTTCCCAGGGGTGTCCGCGGCATGAGCGCGCGCGATGTGCTATTAAGCGATTTTGCGTGTGAGGGAAGTTTAGCTGGGAGGGCCGCTGCCCTCAGCGGCCGCAGCCGCCGCATGAGAGAATGAGAGAGGAGATGGACTATAATAGCCCTATGTATTTCGCGCGTGTAGAGTCATTTCTATTCTTCGCGATTGGGGTAATTTTCCTCCTCGCGCTTGGCCGCTGAGGGCAGCGGCCCTCCCAGTTATCGCCGCGCATTTGTTTATTTCACTAACGCGCACAATTTATTCTTCGCGCTTAGGATTGATCTTTCTCTAAGCTTTCGTCGCGCAAAGTCTTGTGCGGCGGTCTTAAGCGGCGGCTGGCGACCGCTGAGGGCAGCGGTCCTCCCAGCCATCGCCGCGCAATTCTTTATTTTACTATAGCCGCGCAATTCCTTCTTTGCGCTTGGGGATTGTTATTCTTCGCTATTGGATGTTATTCCTCCTCGCGTTTGGCCGCTGAGGGCAGCGGCCCTCCCAGCTATCGCCGCGCAATTGTTTATTTTACTATGGCCGCGCAATATATTATGGCTAACGCGGCGCTAATTATTCTTTACGAGCTCCATTCTTTACGAGTTCCCATTTTCCGCCTTTGTCAGGCCCCACTCGGCGAATGTAACCTTTGTCGATAAGGCTCTTTATGGCGCGGGCTATCGTCCGACGCGATTTCCCTAAAGCCTCTGAGAGCTCTTCGTAGGTGATGTAAGGATTCTCCTGTATGAGTTTCAGGACGCCATTTACAGTGCCATTTAGAGTGCCATTTACAGTGCCATTCAGAGGGCCATCAATAGCTGCACCCTGATGCTCCTTAAGCGTCAGCAGGATAATGGCAAGCATGAAATCGATGAAAGGCCCGCTGTCGGAGGCCGCATCACTCCTGGCTATGGCATCGTAATATTCGCTCTGGTGCCGGAATACCATGTTTTCTACCGGCAGGTGAGCGAAAATGGGATGGAAGCGCCGGAGGATGAGCGACTGCCATAGGCGTCCCATACGGCCGTTGCCATCGCTGAAAGGATGAATAAACTCAAACTCGTAGTGGAATACACAACTGCGAATGAGCAGATGGTCGTCCGACTCGCGAAGCCATTCGAAGAGGTCGCTTATAAGCAGAGGCACACGACTGGCAGGAGGGGCCATGTGAATGACCTTGTCTCCGGCAAAGACGCCGACGCCACCACTCCGGAAATGGCCTGCGTCATCGGTCAGAGCCTGCATCATCATGCCGTGCGCCCGGAGAAGGTCATCCACCGAGAACGGATCAAAGCTATCGAAGGCATCATATACCCTGATGGCATTCTTTACCTCGGTGATGTCCCTGATGGGCGCCACAACGCTCTCTCCATTAAGCAGCGTCGCGACTTCACCCCTCGACAGATTGTTGCCCTCGATGGCCAGCGAACTGTGAATGGTCCTGATGCGATTCTCTTTGCGTAGCCGGACACCGTCCTCATGCTCCATGCGTATGGCATAGCGCTCTGTCTGACGCGAAATCTCGCTGATGAGATTGACGGCTCGCGAGGAGATGGTAAATGGCGGCGTGTACATCTTGCAGAGGTGTCTTTACTTAATGGCCTGCGTCATAATGTCGGGTAATACAAATTTACAAATTCGAAGCAATATCGCGACAAAGCCCGCCGATAAATTTAGGTATTTCAGATGTGAGATAGGATAAATGACGATCCATGTCCTCCGCGCGCGGATGTTCTCATGCACAACCGGGCGGATGGTATACCATATGAAATGTATCCCCGTAAGCAGTCCTTTTCGGCTCGCTGCATCGCGGCGTAAGTGTGCGATGGGGGAATTGAGCGAAGATTAGCTGGGCTGGCCGCTGTCCCCAGCGGCCAGCCGCCGCATGAGAGATGGTGCGGCCTTTGTAAGCGATTATGAATGTGAGGGAAGTTTAGCTGGGAGGGCAGCGGCCCTCCTAGTTATCGCCGCGCAATTGTTTCACTCATCTATAGCCGCACAATCTATTTCACCTCTCTATAGCCGCGCAATTTAATTTCCCGTTTATTATTTGCCGCAATCGGCGGGGCGGAGGAACAGAGTGGAAGAGTATTTTAGTTAAATGCAAATAAATCGCCCACTTAGACAAGTCCGCGTTAGCTTTTTGTAGTAATTTTGCGTATCCTTTGGCCGGATCGATGATGGATAATTATTTACCGCGGGCGCAGGGGATTATTCAAAGAAGAAGATTAATAATAGAGTATGATAGTAAATCGTTTCGTAAGTCATTTATTCTGTGTGGCAATTGTGGCCGCTGCGGCGGTGCTGTTGCCCTCCGGAAGCGTAAGGGCGCAGTATGACCCCGTGGCCAATGACTCCGCGGTGGTGACCAGCGGCTACGCCCGCTTCACCGTGCTGACGCCGGAGATGATACGCATCCAGTACAGCAAGGCCCGCAAGTTTGAGAACCGGGCCACGTTTGCGGTGGTCAACCGCCGCCTGCCTGTGCCGGAGTACACTGTGACGCGCGACAGCAAGTATCTCTACATCACGACGAGCGCGCTGAAGCTTAAGTACAGGCTGTTCAGCCAGATCTCGGCCGATGTGTATTCGCCCGACAAGCTCACCATCACGTTCAATATGAACGGTCAGGAGGTGATATGGTATCCGGGCAAGGACAATTCGCTCAACCTCAAGGGCACCACGCGTACCCTCGACCAGGCGATAGGCGACTCCAAGATGGACCAGATGGAGGACGGTATTCTCTCCCGTGCAGGGTGGGCCGTGATCGACGAGTCGCCGACCGCCAAGCGCGGCGACGGCAGTACCACGTTCGCCTTCGACAAGACGGTGGACGGCATCCCCTGGGTGGCCAAACCCGTGGACAAGGACGCCATAGACTGGTATTTCATGGGCTACGGACACCAATACAAGAAGGCCCTGGGCGACTTCATCAAGATAGCCGGCCGCGAGCCCATGCCGCCGCAGTACATCCTCGGCTACTGGTACAGCCGCTACTGGCGCTACACACAGAACGACTTCATGAACCTCATCAGGGAGATACAGAGCAACAAGATTCCCCTCGACGTGATGATCATGGATAAGGACTGGCACACTCCCGGATGGACCGGCTGGACGTGGGACACCTCGATCATCCCCACTCCGCAGGCGCTCATCTCGTGGATGCACAACCGCGGCATCAAGACCTCGCTCAACCTGCACCCCGCCGACGGCGTGGACAGCGACGAGGCACAGTTTGAGCAGCTGCGCAAGGATATGGGCCTCGACAGCACGGCTACCGTGGTGCCCTGGCAGCTGGAGGACTCCACGTTCTACAAGAACATGTGGAAGGATGTCATCCGCCCGCTCGAGCGGCAGGGCGTCGACTTCTGGTGGCTCGACTGGCAGCAGAACCTCACCAACCCGCGCCTTACGGGCCTGAGCGAGACATTCTGGTGCAATCACGTGTTTTATAACGATATGCAGCAGCACCGCAAGGACCGCCGCACCGTCATATTCCACCGCTGGGGCGGCCTCGGCTCCCACCGCTACCCGATAGGATTCTCGGGCGACGCCGTGATCGACTATTCGACGCTCAACTTCGAGACCTACTTCACGCCCACGGCCTCCAATGTCTGCTTCGGCTACTGGGGCCACGACCTCGGCGGACACACGCTGCCGGCCGCCGACCCCAACGACCCCGAGCTCCTGTTGCGCTGGATCCAGTTCGGTGTTTTTACGCCTATCTTCCGCACGCACGCCACCAATAGCAGCCGCATAGAGCGCCGCATCTGGAAGTACAGCAACTTCCCCCTGATGCGCCAGGCCGTCATGCTGCGCTATCACCTCATCCCCTACATCTACACGGCGGCGCGCCAGGCCTACGATACGGGTGTGAGCATCTGCCGTCCGCTCTACTACGACTCGCCCGAGGAGAACAACGCCTATCGCTACCGCAACGAGTACATGTTCGGCGACAATATCCTGGTGAGCCCCATCGTGGCTGCGGCCGAGTCCGACGGCAAAGCCTATCGCAAGACATGGCTCCCCGAGGGCAACTGGTATAACGTATGCCGCGGCCGTGTGGAGCAGGGCGGCCGCGAGATCTACGACGGCTATGAGCAGAGTGAGATACCCTACTTCTATCGCGGCGGCAGCGTTATCGTGGAGTACCCCGACATCTACAATCTCCAGAAGCGTCCCGACACGCTCGTGGTGGAGGTGGTGCCCGGCGGCAGCGGCAAGTATGACCTCTACGAGGATGAGAACGATAACGAGAACTATCGCAACGGCAGCTACAGCACCACCACGTTCAGTCAGGCGCGCGGCCAGGGCGTCGTGACGCTGACCATCGCGCCGACTCAGGGCCAGTATGCCGGCATGCCTTCGCAGCGCAGCTACAGGGTGCGCTTCCTCGCCGAGGAGCAGCCCGAGGGCGTGAGCATCAACGGCACAGAGGCCGACGCCTCGCAGTGGACCTACGACGCCACCACCAAGATGGTCGAGGTAACGATAGGCAGCGTGCCCCTCAGCAACTCTACCACCGTGACGCTCCGGCAGAACCCTACAGCCATTGCCAAGGTGAAGGTCGACAAGACCGCCGCTGCAGCGCCCCTGTACAATGTGGAGGGCGTGAAGGTCAATGGCCGCTATAACGGCATCGTGATAAGCAAAGGTAAAAAGCGCATCAATAAATCCAACCGCAATGAAGATTAGAAACACATTCATATTGCTCGCCGCCCTTACCGTATGCACGGGCGTCAGGGCACAGAGCCGGCTGTGGGCCACAGGCACGGCGCTCCATGATTCTGTGGCCGAGCTCGTGAAGTTTCCCGACGGGACGTTCAAGTACGCCGGCACTCTGGCTCAGGGCGAAGTGCTCATCATGACCACGCCCACGCGGACCGGCACAACGAAGTATCTCAAGCCTCTTCGCCTGAACTCATTGATAGTGAACAACGGCATCATTTACCAGAGCGTCGACTCTGCCAACGGCAGCGGCTGGGTAGTGCCTTTCGGCGAGGACCGCTACCGCTTCTCGGTCGATGTGAGCGCTAAGACGGTGAAGGGCGAACTCTTCGACGCGTGGGATGACCTCTACATCGGCGGCGGCGCTACCGAGGGCGGATGGGAAGTGCTCGGATTGCAGCGCATGACACAGGACCGCGAGGACCCGATGGTCTGGACCTGGATGGGCACACTCAAGGACGGCACCGACTTGGGATATGTCGAGCCCAAGCGCTTCAAGTTTGAGGGCCAGCGCACTTGGGGCCACAAGGAGCTCCACCCGCTCAAGCAGGACGAGAACCTGCTCACGTCGACGAGCTTCGTCGTGGGCGGCGACGACAACAAGTGGTCCATCTCCGACGACGGCACCTATCTGATCAAGATCAACCTTTTCAAGCAGACGTTCTCGGCCCAGAAGGTGAGCCAGTCCACGCCCCGCGTGACGGCCATCAGGGAGACCGCGACCAGGGACGAGCGCATCTGGATGGAGGGCAACACTCTCCGGGTCGCATCCCCGCGCCGTGTCACCATCAGCGTGACGGATACCGATGGCACACCGGTGGGCAAGACCGTGGGCAAGACCGCCAGTTTCGCTCTCCGCTCCGGCAAGGTGTATGTGGTCAAGGCCGGCGCCAGCGTAAGGAAAGTGGCTGTGCCCTGAGGCAAGAACACCGGCACGAGAATAAGAACCCAGGCCTCTAATAATACGGGGCTGAAATATTGCAAGCAGGGCGCATGATCCGCGAATCATGCGCCCTGCTTCTGTATCAGGCGGCGGAAGACAGCCTGCGGAACTGCCTGCGAATAGGTTGCGGAAATAGATTGTGAAACTGCCTGCGGAAGAGTCTGCGGAACTGCCTGCGGAAGGTCTCTTACTGTGGAGGTATAAATTTGGGCGAAGTATAGCTGGGAGAGCCGCTGCAGCGCGGCCCAGCCGCCGCATGAGAGTGAGAGGCGTGGTAGGGGATAGAAGAATAGCCCTGAGCATTTCGCGCGCGTGGGGTTGCTAATATTCTTCGCGTTTGGGTTTGTTATTCCTCCTCGCGCTTGGCCGCTGAGGGCAGCGGTCCTCCCAGCCATCGCCGCGCAATTCTTTCTTTTCCTTGGGAATTGTTTTTTCTCCCAGCTATTTCTCGCGCAATTCTTTCACTCAGTTAGCGCCGCGCAATTTATTTCACTTCTATAGTCGCGCAATTTATTTCACTTCTATAGTCGCGCAATTTTTTTTCTTCGCCGTTGAGATTGTTCTTCTTCCCAACTATATCGTTTTAAGTTTTTACGGCTATTGCGGCTATTGCGGCGAAGGACGCAAAGAGATTATTACCTTCCCGTTATATCAAGTCTGCCTTTGAGAAGGCTTAGTATTCTTAGGTTTGAGTGCTTTTCATCAAGGCTCATATTATCTGCAAAGCCCTAATTATCCTTAGCATTATTCTTTGCCTTGCAAGGATTCATCTGACTGTGTTACTGTAGGGGAATTGCGCAGCGCATACCTATATAATATGCGTGCTATATAATATGCGTGTCGCGGCGGGGTGGGGAAGCGGCTCTCCAACATATGCACTGCTTGCCGCTTAATCGGCCGCTACAACAGCCGCACTATTTTCCGCCTTAATTTGCGGCTTTATTTGTTCTCTGCTGTGGCCTCTGCGGCGGGAGCGGCATCGTCGGCCTTATCGCCTGCTGCGGCGGGGTGGTCGAGCTTCTCGTAGACGGAGTGCTGGCTCTTGTACTCGGGCACGATGGCTTTCATCTTGGCCACGACGGCCATCTTGTCGAAGGTGGTGCAGAGCGCAGCGAGCTCGTCGATGTCGCGGTTTACGACGGCGTATTCCGCGTAGCGGTCCCGGGCGATGCGGATGCTCTTGTTGAAGGTGGGCAGGGTCTTCTCCTTGTCGTCGAGCACTTCCTCGTAGAGCTTCTCGCCGTCGCGCAGGCCGGTGTATTTGATCTCTACGTTCTGCACGCCGCTGAGCCTGATCATGCGCTTTGCCAGGTCGGCGATTCTCACGGGCTGCCCCATGTCAAAGACGAATATCTCGCCGCCCTTGCCCATCGTGCCCGCCTCGAGCACCAGTTTGCAGGCCTCGGGGATGAGCATGAAGTAGCGTATGATGCGCGGGTCGGTGACGGTCACGGGGCCGCCCTCCTTTATCTGCCTGCGGAATATCGGGATCACCGAACCGTTGGAGCCAAGGACGTTGCCGAAGCGCGTGGTGACAAACTGGGTGCTGCCCTTCACCTCGCCGGTCTTCTCGGCATTATTGAGGCTCTGCACATAGAGCTCGCATATCCGCTTGGAGCAGCCCATCACATTGGTAGGGTTGACGGCCTTGTCGGTCGAGATCATGACAAACTTCTTTACGCCGTACCTCACCGCCAGGTTGGCTATGATGCGCGTGCCGACGATGTTGTTCTCCACGGCCTCGACGGGATTGTCCTCCATCATCGGCACATGCTTGTAGGCCGCGGCGTGGAAGAGGTAGTCGGGCCGCGCGATGCTGAATATGTGCTCCATCCTGTCGGCGCGGCATATCGAGGTCACTATCGTCTCGCAGGGAAGGGAGGGGAAGCTGCGCTTCATCTCCATTCTCAGGTCGTGCATGGGGGTCTCCGCCTCGTCGATGCATATTATATGGGCGGGGCTGAAGGCTGCTATCTGCCTCACTATCTCGCTGCCTATCGAGCCTGCGGCGCCGGTGATCATGACCTTCTTGCCGGAGAGCATCTCGCCCACGGCCTTCAGGTCGAGCTGTATCTCGTCGCGCGGCAGCAGGTCCTCGATGCTCACCTCCTTGTACATCTGGGTGGAGAGGTTGCTCTTGCCGTCCCAGCGCACGGCGGGGTCGAGGACATAGATGGTGATGCCCGCGGCCAGCAGGGCGTCGACAAACGATTTGTTGCTCACCAGCGCTTTCTGCTTGAGCGGCGAGATGAGCAGCGCCTTGACGTCCTTGCGCTTCATGAGCTCGGGCAACTGGTCGCTGATGGCGTAGACACGCACACCCATGAGCAGTTTGCCGATCATGTCCTTCTCGTCGCACACGAAGCCCGCCAGCGCGAAGCGCTTGGGCTCCTCATTGTTGATGTTCTTGGCCAGGCCGATGCCGCCGCGCCTCACACCGTAGACAAACGCTTTGCGGGCCTGATTGGTGGAGAAGTAGCGGTCGTACATCGATTTGACAAAGATCCTGAGCATCAGCATGAACGAGGTGCCGAATACGAATGTTCCGGCGAGCTCTCTGATCCTGATGGGCGCCAGCCAGTCGTCTATGCGGAGGAACACGCGCGCCCCGAGGATGAGCACCGAACCGATGAACATGGCGATGGCGATGCGGTTGAGGTCGACAAACGACGAATAGCGCAGCACGCCGCGGTAGGTGTGCATCACACAAAATCCGATGATGTAGAATACCAGGTAGACAATGAGAGTACGGGCTACGGAGAATACATTGAAATCCGTGCCGCGGTCTATGATAATACTCATCAGCGTGGCCGCCGCTACCAGCAGGCAGTCCGCAAGAAGCACACACCAATAGGGAGACACCTTTCGGTTGAAAAACCAATTGGCAATGTTTCTTATAATGTCTTTCATTGTCAGAGTGTATTATCGGTGGGGCAAAGTTAGGAAAAATTTCCCGTAAATGCTCCATTGGTCCGTTTTTATCGGAATTTTGAGGCGATAGTGTGCACTTATGAGGGCTTTGCCTGAACTTTTTATCCCATAATGACCATCGTGGCGCCGAAGCCGTACTGGCTGTAAGAGGCGTCCTGTGTGCGGCATGCGGGATAGTGCTCGCGCAGGGTGTTCATCAGTTCCCTCTTGAGCACGCCGGCGCCTTTGCCGTGGATGAAGATGATGCGCATGCCCTTGCGGTGGCGGTATTTCGCGAGCGTCTCCTCCATCTTGTGGCGCTGGGCGTTGTGGATGTCGGCGTCGCTGAGCCCCTCCGTGCTGTCGAAGAGGGCTCCGGCGTGGAGGTCTACCTCGATGACGTTTTTGTCCAGCACCGTGACGTCGGTCCTGCGGTGTTTCTCCGGCGTAGGGGTGCGGCTGCCGCCCATCAGCGCCTCCTCGAGGGCCGCCGTGTCGGTGAACAGGGTGCGTATGGGTTTGTCGTCCTTCACGGCCTCCACGATCAGCGCCGGTTCCTCGAAAAACGGGTTGGCCCTGAATGCGCCGGCCTTGTAGAGGCGGCTGCCGTCGAAGCGCATCTCCACGCTCACGGCCGGTTTGAGGTCGAAGGGCTTGGTGCGCTTGCAGGCTATCATCTGGAGCGCCGTGCGCTCTATCGCGCCGATGTCGGCGCGCTGGAGGGTTTCGACATATTCGAGCGTGTTGGGCTCCAGTGTGCCTCCGTAGCGCGCCTTCCACGCGCTGCCGCTGGCCTGAAGCCACTGCAGGGTGACGAAATAGTTGCTATCGTTGATGAGGTACACCTCAAATCCCGTGTCGGTCATGTTGCTGCTGTCCTCGGGCAGGAAAGCCAGGAGAATGTTGAGCTTCTCGCCGCCGGCGCGCTCTGTGGGGAACGGGTTGACGGGCTTCTCCTCCGGCTTTGCGGGCCTGACCGGCGCGGCTGCGGGCCTCTCCGCGCCGCTGTCCCTGCGGCTCGGGGCCGGAGCGGGCTCTGCCGCGGCCTTGCTCTGCCCGGCGACCTCGTCCTTGCGGGCCTGCCATGTGCCGCCGTCGTAGCTATCGTCGCCCTCGACCACCACGTCGCTTATCAGCATGGGTATCTCAAATCCGTCCTCGTCCTCGACAAGCACGGTGTCCTTGCCTCTGAAGCCGGACACCTTGCCGCCGCCCGTCTCGGTGAGGAATTTTACTCTGTCTCCTATTTTCATATCGTAATTTCTTAATTACGGCAAAATTAGACAGAAAATCCAAGCCTGCAAAGCGGCGCCGGCGTGCGGGAGGCCTATTTACGCATTTTTAATGCTCCGCCGGGGAGCAGAAGATGCCTCGCGCGGGCTGTCATTCGCAATGATGTAAAAACCGTTCCGCATGTGTGGATACTCACATAGGACATGAGTGAAATTACATTTGAGATGTTTCAAAACGTCTCAAATGTAGTTTTGGCCTTTTGGGAGCGTTGATTTTCAGCGATTTATAAGGGGGTGAAAAGACGTGTTTCCGGCCCCTCGGAAGGGGGCCTTCGCCGGGGCTTTGCGGAGGCAGCATTCCGGACGCCGGTTGCCGCTTCCGCCGTTCTGCGGACGACCACGCTAATATATATGAGTGTGCGGGATAGCAGGGGACGTGACCCGCCCGTGGAGAGGATGCCCTCCCTCACGCGGGCAGTTCTCCCGCCCGCGTGAGGGATTCAGTAGCCATTGTGAGGGATTCCGTCGCCCGCGCGAAGAATCCATTCTCTCAGGCGAGGAATTCAATCGCTCACGCGAGGGATCGCTCCGCTCTTAATTATGCCGGTGCATAAATATACCATTTGCGCACTCCTATTATGCAAAATCACGCGATTTGTTCTCCTCCACTGCGCAAAATCGGGGTTTACTGAAAATTTTCCGGAAAAAACAGGCGAAAAAGTTTGCTATTTCAAAATATGTTGGTATTTTTGCGCACTTTCGGATTATTATGAGGCAGTTAAAAATCAACAAAAGCATTACGAACCGCCAGAATGCGGCGCTCGACAAGTATCTTGTGGAAATAGGTCGTGAGGAGCTCATATCTACCGACGAGGAGGTAGAGCTCGCACAGCGTATACACAAGGGCGACCAGCGTGCGCTCGACAAACTGACGAGGGCTAATCTTAGGTTTGTGGTGAGTGTAGCCAAGCAGTATCAGAATCAGGGTCTCGCGCTCAATGACCTTATCGACGAGGGCAACCTCGGCCTGATCAAGGCCGCGCAGAAGTTTGATGAGACACGTGGCTTCAAATTCATTAGCTATGCCGTATGGTGGATACGCCAGAGCATTCTGCAGGCCATCTCCGAGCAGAGCCGCATCGTACGTATGCCGCTCAATCAGGTGGGCTTCCAGAGCAAGCTCGGCAAGGCTATTGTCAACTTTGAGCAGACCAATGAGCGCCGTCCTTCGGCACAGGAACTGGCCGATATCCTCGATACCGACGAGGTCAAGGTGAAGGACGCGCTCGGTGCCAACGGTAAGAAAGTGTCCGTCGACGCTCCGTTCCAGGATGACGAGAGCAATTCGCTCATCGACATCATGACGGACGAGGACGCTCCCGCTACCGATGACAACATGGAGAAGGAGTCGCTTTCTGAGGACCTTGAGGCCGCGCTCAGCACGCTGACCGAGAGGGAGCAGACGGTGCTCAAGATGCTCTTTGGTATCGGATGCAACGAGATGACGGCTGAAGAAGTAGCCGGAAAACTCAATCTGACGCGCGAACGTGTACGCCAGATCAAGGAACGCGCCTTAAGGCGCCTGCGCGAAGACGCAAACATAGGTATCCTGATTAAGTATCTGGGATAAGCGCTTCGCTTTTAGAAAAATCATTGTCCTGAGCATAGGACCAAGCCCCGCGGATTTCCTCCGACGGGGCTTTTTGGTGGGTATGAGGCAAGGATTATTGTGCCTGTGGCATTAGTTATTGCATTTGGGGCATTAGCTATTGCGCCCGGGGATTGGGAGTGTGCGCCTATTTTGTGGAAGAAGCGGCAGAACCGTTCTGCGGCCCGGCAACGCTATTAGCAGGTTTGGCATTTGCCGCCTGCGCATTTGCAGCGCCTTCGGCGGGCTTATTGTTCCCCTCCAGCGGAGCGCGGAAAGTGCAGCCTTCTCTCCAGCGCGAGCAGCCGTAGGCCGTGTGGCCGCGTATCACAGTGCCCTCTCCGCAGAGGGGGCAGCGGTCGCCCTCGTGGACGACGGCGGGAGCCGCGGCGGTCTTGCGGCGCCGGGTGGCGGTGGTCTTCGCGGCCTTCGTGGCGGCGGCTGCCCTGGAGGTGCTGCGGCCCGTAGCCTTGGCGGGCTTCCCCGTCCACATCACGCGCTTTGTCTCCTGCTCGCTCATCACACGCCTCACAATGTCCGTGGTCATCTCCTTGAGCTCCGTGATAAACTGTGGCGCGGAGTAGTCGCCGTGCTCTATCTCACGCAGTTTCTTCTCCCACCGACCCGTGAGCTCGGGGCTTTTGAGCAGGTCGATGTGTATTGTCGCTATCAGTTCGCGCCCCGTCTCGGTGGGGCAGATGCTCTTGCGCTGCCTCACGATGTAGTGCCGGCGAAATAGGGTCTCGATGATCGCGGCGCGGGTGGATGGGCGGCCTATCCCGTTCTCCTTCATGGCCTCGCGGAGCGTCTCGTCGTCCACCGCCTTGCCTGCCGACTCCATCGCCCTGAGGAGCGTGGCTTCGGTGTAGGGCTTGGGCGGCTGCGTCATCTTGCGGCTCAGCGCGGGGCGGTGAGGGCCGCTCTCGCCCTCGGTAAAGGAGGGCAGCACCTTCTCTCTCGTTATCCCGTCGCCGTCCTTGCCGTCGTCCTTGTCCGCTGTGTCGTCCTGGGCGCCCTTCGCATCCTTGCCGCGCGTGGAGCCGGGGAAGCATACCTGCCATCCCTCCTCGAGTATCTGCCGGCCCGTGGCCTTGAAACTGATGCTGCCCGCCTTGGCCAGCACTGTGGTCTGGGCAAAGCGGCAGTCGGGGTAGAACACGGCGATGAAGCGCCTCACGATCATGTCGTAGACCTGCGCCTCGTCGGGCAGCAGGGCGGCGGTGTGCTCGCCCGTGGGGATGATGGCGTGGTGGTCCGTGACCTTGCTGCTGTCAAAGACCTTCTTGCTCTTTCTCAGTTTGCTGCCCCTCAGGGGCTGGAGAAGCGCGGCGTAACTGGTGAGGCGGTTGAGTATCGGGCCGCACTTGGGGTAGATATCGTCGGAGAGGTAGGTGGTGTCGACGCGCGGGTAGGTTGTGACGTGCTTCTCATAGAGGCTCTGGGCTATCTGCAGCGTCCTGTCGGCGGTCAGCGAGAGCCGTTTGTTGCACTCCACCTGCAGCGTCGTGAGGTCGAACAGGCGCGGCGGCGCTTCGCGGCCCTCCTTGCGCGTTATCTTGCCTATCATGAGGTCCTTGCCCTTCACCTCTAAGAGCGCGCGCTGCGCCTTCTCCTCGGTGGCGTACTTGCCCTCGCCCGCCGTGAACGTGGTGTCGCGGTAGACGGTGGTCAGCACCCAGTAGGGCTGCGGCACAAAGTGGTCTATCTCGTCCTGGCGGCTCACTATCATCGAGAGCGTGGGCGTCTGCACGCGGCCCACTGAGAGCGGTTGGGCGCCGCGCTCCTGTGCGCCGTATTTGAGCGTGTAGAGACGTGTGGCATTGATGCCCAGAAGCCAGTCGCCGATGGCGCGGCACAGGCCTGCGGCGTAGAGGTTGGCGTAGGCGTCCGAGCTCTTCAGACTGCTGAAGCCCTGGCGTATGCTCTCGGGCGTAAGCGATGAGATCCACAGGCGCTCCACAGGGCACTTCGCCCCCGTCATCTGCAATACCCAGCGCTGTATCAGTTCGCCCTCCTGCCCGGCATCGCCGCAGTTTATGATCTTGTCGGCCTTGAGGAAAAGCGATTTGATGACGTTAAACTGCCGCTCGACGCCCTTGTCCTTCTTGAGGCGGATGCCGAAGCGCGGGGGCATGATGGGCAGGGCCGCCAGGCTCCAGCGCTTCCACGGCTCGTAGTAATCCTCGGGATATTTCAGTTCGCAGAGATGGCCGAAGGTCCAGGTCACCTGATAGCCCGCGCCCTCGTAATATCCGTCGTGGCGCGTGGTGGCGCCGAGCACACCCGCGATGTCGTGTGCCACACTCGGTTTCTCGGCTATGCAGACTATCATGATGCGCTATGGTGTAGGGAATTGTTGTCAAATGTTCCGGCGTCGCCGAGCAGAATGCTCAGGCGGCCGCTTGCGGTGAGGCTCTCCACGGTGTCGCAGACGGGGCTCTCGCCGCGGCTCAGCGTCCACACGTCGGTGGCGTAGCGGATGGCGGCGGCGATGTCGTGGGTGGCGGCGATGACTATCTTGCCCTCCTCCCTCGCCAGGCGACTCATCAGCGCGAAGGCCGCCGCCTTGCCCTCGATGTCGAGAAATGCGGTGGGCTCGTCGAGCAGTATGACGGGCGTCTCCTGCGTCAGAGCGCGGGCTATCATCACCCGCTGCCACTCTCCGTCGCTCAGAGAGCCCACGCGGCGTGCTGTCAGCTCCTCGGCGCCGGTGAGGGTCATGGCCTTCTCCACGATTCTCTCGTCGCGCTCCGTCAGGCGGCCGAAGAACCCGGTGTAGGGGAGCCTTCCTGAGCTGCAGAGCTCGCGCGCCGTCATCTGGGGAGCTATCGCGCCGCGGTCGGTCAGTACGAGGCTCACCTTGAGGGCCGTTTCGGCGGGCGTGAGGCGCGAGATGTCCTGCCCGCCGATGCTCACCCCGCCGCTCAGAGGGGGCAGCAGGCCCGCTATGGTGCGCAGCAGGGTCGACTTGCCCGAGCCGTTGCGGCCCGTCAGGCACACGAACGTCCCCGCCCCGACCACCGCGCTGAAGGCAGACGTGATGACGCCACGCCCGCGGTAGCCTGCCGACAAATCGCTAAGGATGATGTTCTCGCTGTTCATGGCTGCAAAGTTAATCCTTTTTGCGGAAACCGCTGCCGTCCCGCTGCATGCGCGGCCGTTAGTGGGAAAGTATCGCAAAATGCTTTGCGCTTTGTCTTATTGGGCATGCGGGCCGCGCTGCAGCGGCCCTCCCAGCTACTGCCGCCCCGCATCGAATCTACCCGCCTGTATTTGCGGCGCCCGAAAGGGCGATTTTTGACCCCTTCTAACTGTATGATATTCAGCGCTCCCGGAAGGCCAAAATTATGTTTGAGACGTTTTGAAATACCTCAAACGTAGTTTTCCTCGTCTCAAATGTAATTTTGGGGTTAAGCGGAAGTTTTTTTGAGAAGTGGGGAATGCTTCTTTCAGAATGCGGAAAGAAGCGAACGTGTTTCGCATGGCGAATATAAGTCGTAGTGGCAGGGGAATGATGACTTCGATAAGAGGAATGCTTTTTAAGCATTGCGCGAAGCTGGCTGGGAGGGCCGTTGCCCTCAACGGCCGCCAGCCGCCGCGGGCAAAGCGCGAACGAAGAGCGATAATGTATTGCGCGAGGCTTAACTGGGAGGGCCGCTGCCCTCAGCGGCCGCATTCCGCATAGGCAAATGAGCGGAGAAGAGCGCGATACGAATTCCCCGCCGCTTAGCCGCTCATTAGTTTTCCTGGCTCGCTCTTGGGCCGCGTTGCAGCGGCCCTCCCAGTTATTTTCCCCGCACAATTTTCCCCTTCCACTTATGTGATTTTCAGCGTCTGCGAGGCGGGTGAATTCTACTGCGAGATAAATTTTTATATCTGCGAGTAGAACGATCGTCTACTACGAGATAAATTTTTTTAGCTGCGAGTAGAATTTATCCTTCTCCGACGGGAATTTTTTCCCGTCTTACGGGAACTTTTTCTGATCGCAACAGAATTATTTCTGTTCGCAACAGACTGCGAGTCCGTTCGCAACAGAATTTATTTTCATCCGCATGAGAATTTCCGCGTAAGCGGCAGGCCTTGCGGCGCGAGGGCATGCGGCGTCACGGTGCGGGCTGCGCGGCGGATTTTATGCCGGGTGGAGCGCAGGCTGCGGCTAATTTGTCGGGGGCTGATACAATATTCTGCGCGCCTGCGAGTTTATATAATGAATAAGTGCGCCTTCGGGCGCGGCTTTGTCATGGCTAAGTATTTTCATCTGATCATCATCCTTACGGCGGCAGTGCTCACGGCCGCCTCGTGCAGCACGCCCGAACGCAATCAGAAGAAGGGCGATGTGCTCTTCTCGCGGGGCGAGTATTACGAGGCGGCACTGCGCTATAAGACAGCCTATTCGATGACGCCGCGCAAGGACCGCGAGGGCCGCGGCATGAGGGCCTTCCTCATGGGCGAGTGCTACCGCCACATCAACTCGGTCGCCAAGGCCGAGGGCGCCTATCGCAACGCCGCGCGCTACGATTATACCGACACCACGACCCTGTTCCATCTCGCCGCCATGCAGCGCATGCTGGGCAACTACAAGGCCGCGGCCGACAATTACCGCCTCTACCTCGAGAAGCACCCCGACGACCCGCTTTCCATCGCCGGCCTGGCCTCCTGCGACCTGGCCAAGCAGATGAAGGAAGAGGGCTCCTCGTATATAGTCAAGAGTGTGCCGCTGCTCATGTCGCGCAGGGCGGACTACTGCCCCGTGCTCTACGGCGAGAAGTGGGACAAGCTCCTCTTCACCTCCACGCGTACTGAGGCGATGGGCGACGACGACAGTCCCATCACGGGCATGAAGAACGGCGATTTCTTCTATACACAGAAGGACGAGAAGGGCAAATGGAAACCGGTCGAAGCCCTGCAGGGCAACGTCAATACCGCCTACGACGAGGGTGCGGCCTGCATCACGCCCGACGGTGGCACGATGTATTTCACCTATTGCCCCACCGACCCCGAGTATCCCCGCTACGCCGAGATATGGTCGTCCTCGCGCTCCGACGCCACGTGGAGCAAGCCTGAGAAGGTGACTATCTCAGCCGATACGCTCTCCTCCTACGCTCATCCCGCCGTCTCGCCCGACGGACGCTGGCTCTATTTCGTCTCCGATATGCCGGGCGGCCTGGGCGGATATGACATCTGGCGCGCGCGTCTCAACGGTAACAGCATCGGCGCGATGGAGAATCTCGGCGCGCCTGTCAACAGCGCCGGCAATGAGATGTTCCCCACCTTCCGCCTCGACGGCGAACTCTATTTCTCCTCCGACGGTCACCCGGGTATGGGCGGCCTCGACATCTACCGCGCCCGTGAGGACACGGTGACGGGCAAGTGGACCGTGGAGATCCTTCCCTCGCCGGTCAACTCTTCGGGCGATGACTTCTCGATGACTTTCGAGGGCGTGCACAATCGCGGCTACTTCTCCTCCAATCGCAAGAACGGCCGCGGATGGGATCATATCTACTCCTTTGAGAAGCCCGAGGTGGTCCACTCCGTGTTCGGCTACGTCTACGAGCAGGACGGCTACGAGCTGCCGCAGGCCAGTGTCTACATGGTGGGCAACGACGGCACGAACATCAACTTTGGCGTGCGCGCCGACGGCAGTTTCGAGCAGGAGATCAAGCCCGGCGTCAAGTACGTCCTGCTGGCCACCTGCGACAGCTTCCTCAACTATAAGCAGGACTTCTACATCGACTCCTCCGACGTCTCCACGACCGATACGCTCTATTTCCCGCTGCCTTCGGTCAATTCGCCCGTCCTCGTGCGCAATGTCTTCTACGAGTTTAACAGCGCCAAGCTGACCGACAACTCGCGCCAGGCGCTCGACAATCTGACCCGCCTGCTCAAGGACAACCCCAATACGAGCATCGAACTGAGTTCGCACTGCGACTACCGCGGCAATGAGCTCTACAACCGCCGCCTCTCGCAGCACAGGGCCGAGTCGGTGGTCGACTACCTGATAGCGCACGGCATAGAGCCCGGCCGCCTCACGGCTGTGGGCTACGGCAAACTGCGGCCTAAGGTCGTGACGCGCCGTCTGGCCTCCGTCTACAAGTTCCTCCACGAGGGCGACACACTCACCGAGAAATACATCAAGCGCCTCAAGGCCGCCTGGCAGGACACCTGTAACGCGCTCAACCGCCGTACCGAATTCAAGGTGCTGCAGACCACCTACGGCCTTACCGACAAGGCGGGCCATCTCGACGCGAAGGCTCTGCTCGGTGTGCGCAAGCCTGCCGCTGCCAAGGAACCGATCGTGAAAGTCTATGTGCCTACCCCGGCCGAAGCCGCCGCAGCCGACGGCAAACCGCTGCCGAAGGCCGGCGACGCCAAGGGCAAAGCCGTTGCCGCCGGGAAGGGAACTGTTGTTAATGTGAAGGAGGCCGGGGTCGCCGGGAAGGGCACCGCCGGTAAGGGCACAGCTGCAGGAAAGGAGACCGCCGCTAATGTGAAGGGCACAGCCGCTAATGGAAAGGCCGCTGCCGCCACTAAGAATACCAAGACGGCGCCTGCCGCCAAGACCGACAGCACGGCAAAGGCCGTGAACGCAAAGAAAGATTCAGCGGCGAAAGTTTCCGCCGCAAGCAAGGCCGCGACCTCCACCGCCGCAAGCAAGACTGCGACCGCCGATGGCAAGGCGACGAATGCTGCAGGGAAGACAGCCACTGCTGCAACCGTTGCCAAAGCCGCTACAGGCAAGACCGATACTCTGGCCGCCAATGCGAAGGCCAAAGTGACTAATACAAAAGCCACTGAAAAGGATACGAAGGCCGCCGCAACGGATAATAAGGCCGCCGCAACGGATGCTAAGGTTACGACGAACGCTGCGACTGCCGCCAAGACCGATGCGAAGAAAGCAACGACCGATACAAAGGACGCTAAGACTGATACGAATGCCGCCGCAACCGCCAAGACTTCTGCCGTAACAAAGACGACTCCAACGGCAACCGATGCGAAGACCGCCGCAAAGGATGCGAAGGATACCAAGACCGACAAGGCCAGCACGGGCAAGTCTGCCGTGAAGAACAGCGTGCGTGCCCGCCGCGACAGTTTGCTCCGCGCCCGCAAGGAAGCCGCTGACGCCGCCAAGAAATCCGCCGCCGCAGAGACCGAGAAGACTGCCGCAAAGACTACGACGAATACAGCGAAAGCCGCGAAGGCTGCTGCGAAGACTGCCGCTGCTACCAAGACTGCCACCACCGCTACGAAGGCCGCTGCCACAACGGCTGCTGCGACCACCGCGAAGACTGCGACGAAGGCTGCCAAGGCCGCCGCGACCTCCGCGAAGGCTGCGGCGAATACCGCGAAAGCGGCAAAGACTACCGCTAAGTCGGCGACCACCACTACAAAATCTGCGACCACTGCCGCGGATGCCGCATCAGCCAAAGCCAGGGCCAAAGCGGCCGCCAAGGCGGAGAAAGCCGCCGCCAAGGCGCGCAAGAAGGCTGCCGCCAAGGCGCGTCGCGACAGCATAGCCACGGCAAAGGCTGCGGCCAAGGCTGCTGCGGCGAAGGCCAAGGCCGAGAAGAAGGCCGCCAAACTCAAAGCCGACTCGATAAAGCGCGCAGAGAAGGCCGCCGCCAAGCAGCGCGCCGATTCCGTGAAGAAGGCGCAGAAGGCGGCTGCAAAGCAGCAGACAGTGGCGCGGGCTCAGGCTGCGCGCTCGCAGGATAGCGCGAAGGTGAAATCGACCGTGCGCAAGAAGGCCACGGACACCACCGCCGCGACCGCGAAGGCCGCCAAGCAGACCGCGAAGACGGCTGCAAGCACGAAGACTGCCGCGAAGAGCACCGCGAAATCCGCGACAACGACTACCAAGACCGCTACTAAGACCGCCAAGGCGGCCACCAGCGCAACCAAAGCCGCGGCGACTGCCGCGAAGGCTACTTCGACCACTACCAAGACTGCCACCAGCGCCGCGAAATCTACCTCAACTTCGGCCAAGGCCGCCACGACCACAACCAAGACCAATACATCCACCTCCAAGGCCACGCCCAAGATCATGGACAAGGCCCTGCAGGACTCCATCATAGCCAAGGCGCGCCGCGACGCCGAACTCGAGAAGGCGAAGAAGAACAAGAAATAACCCCTTCGGCACGCCGAATTTAATAGCTTCTTAACAACCGCCATTCTCTCCTCGTCCCGAATTATCGCTAATATTGCAATATGAAACAGAACGAAGATCACCGCCCCTGCATATTGATTATCGACGACGAGGCGGACATACGCGAGATATTGCAAGTGAACCTTGAGACGCGCGGCTACGACACGCTGACGGCCGCGTCGGCCGAAGCGGGCCTCAGTCTCCTTAACGACTCCGTATCTCTTATTCTCCTCGATGTGATGCTGGGCGGAATGTCCGGCTTCGCCATGGCGCGCCATCTGCGCAAGGACCTGCACAGCCGTGTGCCCATCATCTTCCTCACGGCCAGGGACACCGAGAACGACCTGCTCACCGGATTCTCCGCCGGAGGCGATGACTATGTGGCCAAGCCCTTCTCCATCCACGAGGTGCTGGCCCGCGTGGCCGCCGTGCTGAGACGCGGGCAGAGCGCCGCGGCTCAGGAGAGCGAGCACATCGCTTTTGGCGGCATCGAGATAGAGCCCGAGCGCAAACTGGTGCGCGCAGAGGGCCGCGAAGTGATACTCACGCCCAAGGAATACGGCATCCTCAAACTGCTCATGGAGCACCCGGGACGCGTCTTCTCGCGCGAGGAGATCCTGCAGAGCGTCTGGGAGAACGGCACCTGCGTCCTGGAGCGCACCATCGACGTCCACATCACCCGCATCCGCGCCAAGCTCGGCGAGGCGGGCAATCAGATCATCAATCGTCAGGGCTACGGCTACTGCTTTCAAGAGAAATGAAGCGCCTGAGGTATAAATACAAGCTTCTCCTGTCGTTCACCGCCATCTTTGCGGCCTTCGCCGCCATCATGGTGCTCTTTGAGATGCACTATGAGCGCACCCTCAGGCTCGGCGACTTCCGCTCCCAGATGAGTACATACGTCGATATGGCCCACCGCGAGATTGCCGCCGAGGGCGGACGGCTCCGGCCAGCGACCTTCACGCGCTTTCAGGCCGCCATGCCCCGCGACGTCCGCTTCACCATCCTCACGCGTGGCGGCAAAGTGGTCTACGAGTCGGGCTCAGAGCAGGCCGCGATGATGGACAACCATCTCCACCGCCCCGAGGTGAACGACGCGCTGCGCATCCCCGAGGGCAGCTACGATGTGCGCCTCTCCTCTACCTACCATCGCGACTATTTCTACTACGCCCGCGTCGCCGGGCCCTACATCATCCGTGTGGCGCGCCCTTACGAGGGCGATGTGCGCGGCCTCCTGCGTCCTACCAATGTCTTTCTGCTCTTTGTGCTCCTCGTGCTGCCCATAGCGCTCGTGGTGCTCATCTATGTCTCCGACGGCTTCGGCAGGGCGGTGGTCAGGTTGCGCGAGTTTGCCGACCAGGCCGCCCACGGGCAGATCAACTACAGCGCTATCGACTTTCCCCATTCTGAGCTCGGCGACATAGGCCGCCGCATCATGAGCCTCTACCGCCAGATCGAGGAGAAGGGCCAGGAAGCGCGCACCGACAGAGAGAGGCTCATACGCCACTTCCGCTATTTCGAGGGCGGCATAGCCATCTTTGACAAGAACAAGGAGAAGGTCTACGCCAATCCCCGCTTCGTCCAGTATGTCAACTCCATCCTCCCCTCGCCCACCGGCAATATAGACACGATATGGCAGGCGGAGGCGTTTCAGGCCGCGCGCGAGTTTGCCGAGCTCAATGCCGGTACGCAGGCCTCCGACGACGAGGTGCCCGTGATGCGCTACAACATCCACTCTGGCGGCGCCAACTATGCCGTGCAGGTAGTCGTATACAGCGAGACGGGATTTGAGATGACCATCTACGATGTGACGCGGGCCGAGAAGAACAGGATACTCAAGCAGCAGATGAGCAACAACATCACCCACGAACTGCGCACACCCGTGAGCAGCATCCGCGGCTACATAGAGACCATCCTCGAGTGCGACGGCCTGAGCGACGAGCGCAAGCGCTACTTCCTCGAGCGCGCCTACAATCAGGTCATCCGCCTGAGCGAACTGATACGCGATGTGGCCATCATCAACAAGGTGGAAGAGGCGCCCGAGACGCTGCACAAGGAGAATGTCTCGCCCCACGACATCATGGCCGAGGTGGTGGAGGAGTTTCAGCAGAAGATAGCTGACAACTCGATCACCGTCGAGAACAACATCGCCCCCGACATCACTGTCTACGGCAACTATTCGCTGGTCTACTCCATCTTCCGCAACCTGGTGGAGAACGCGGTGCGCTATGCCGGCCGCGGTGTGAGGATCTGCGCCGATTGCTACAACAGCGACGACGACTTCTGCTTCTTCAATTTCTACGACACCGGCAAGGGCTGCCCCGAGGAGCATCTGCCGCGCCTCTTCGAGCGATTCTACAGGGCCGAAGAGGGCCGCACACGCGACACAGGCGGTTCCGGCCTCGGCCTCTCCATCGTGCGCAACGCCGTAGCCTTCCACAAGGGCAACATCTCGGTGCGCAACCGCGTGGGCGGCGGCCTCCAGTTCCTCTTCTCCCTGCAGCGCCGCGCCCTGGAGTGATGCGTCGCGAAGACTCTTAGCCTTACGGCAAATGTTCCGGCTTTTATAAGATCATCTGCGCTATGCTTCTTTGGGCATGCGGCCGCTGCAGCGCGGCCCGCATGCCCAATAAGAAAGTGCGCGAAGGAATACGCGATACTAATTTATTGCCGCTTACAGCACGTTAGATTTACCGAATCCCTCTTGGCCGCTGAGGGCAGCCCGCTTCGTCGCCGCAAGAGGTGCGCGAAGGAAGCGCGATAAAGCTTTGCGCGAAAAATAACTGGGAGGGCCGCGGCCCTCCCAGTTAGCGCCGCGCTCATCGAATCTTCTTGCCCTCGTCAGAGACGCCTGTAAAGGACGTTTTTTGCCCTTTGTAACTATTTGATATTCAACGCTCCCGGAAGGCTGAAATTATGTTTGAGATGTTTTGAAATATCTCAAACATGTTCTTCCTCATCTCAAATGTAGTTTTGGGGTTAAGCGGAAGTTTTTTTGAGAAGTGGGGAATGGCCTTTTCGACAAGTGGAAAAAGCGTATGCTTTTCTGACCACGAAGTTATATTGGCGGTGCGGGGGATTGAGGACTTCGATAAATGGAAATCTTGTTACGTTTTGCGCGAAGTCTGACTGGGAATACGTGACGCGCGTCAAGGCTTTGCGCGGCATTAGCTGTGAGGATCGCTGCAGCGCGGCCAGCTTCGCCGCCGCGAAATGAACAGATTGGCATAATGTGCTTTGCGTCTATCTGTCGATTGAGAGTCCATAGCGTCGCAAATTACTTCGCGCTTTGCATCTTTGGGCATGCGGGCTGCTGAGGCAGCGGCCCTCCCGGCTATTTCCCGCGCATAGTAATATATTTGTCCGCTATTTCTCCCTGTCGCTTATATCGCTCAGCATGATGCTCGCAGCGCCGCGCGCGTCGGCCTTGTCCCAGCGCACGCTGACGGTCTTCTCCTGCGAGGGGAGCAGGTGGAAGTAATTGTCCGAATAGATGACGGGCAGTATCTCATTGCCGTCGGCGGCGATGAGTTTCAGGCGGATGGAGAGCGCCGGTGTGGAGCCCGTATTGCGCAGCCTGACGGTGGCCGTGTTGCTGTTTATTTTGACGTCCTTCTGCAGCTGCGGCTTCGGCAGCGCGAGCAGGCGGCTGTAGGAACCGTTGATGTCCGGCACAGTATAGAGGCTTTGCGAGAGCTCGCGGCCCGAGCGATCCTTCAGACTGAGGCTGACGAAGTAGGCGCCGCTGTAGTCGTCGGGCGGTGTGATCTGGCGGCCCTGGATGGTGGTGTCGGGCCCGCATTTCACATCGTAGGTGTCCGCGCTCAGGTTGCGCCCGCTGTCGTCATATACGGAGGCCGAGACAAGCAGCGTCCCGAAGTCGCGCGGCAGGATGTTGACCACCTCGGCTGTGCGGCGGAAGGCGTCGTACTGGATGTGGAGCGGCTCTGAGGCGGCCTTGGTGCCGAAGTAAGCGCCGAGCGGTTCCATGTAATAGTCGTAGGTCTGCCATGTCATGCTCGGCCACGCCGGGTGACTCATCCAGAGCAGCATGCCGCGCCGTCGGAGCGAGCAGCCCTCCATCATGGCGCGGTAGCCGTCGCGGCAGAGCCACTGGGAGAAGGCCGCATATTCCGCAGCGCTGTGTGCCGGGCCGAAGAGGCGGGTGAGCGCGGCGTTGAATCCCGCTCCGCCCTGCGCGCCGCTCAGTGTGAAGTCGTGGATGCCCCATTCGTCGCCCTGCGGCCACAGACCTGCGGGCGAGAAGGTGCGGCGCATGCTCTCGATGGTCATAATGGCGGGCATACCCATCTCGGAGTGGAGACGCTCGGGACAGTGGGCGAAGTAGTATTCCGCGCCTTTGTATTCGTAGGGGCCGTGTCCGCCCGTGCCGTCGTCGGCCGAGGAGGAGACATAGGGCAGGTCGCCGCCGATGGTCCGCACATATTCCCTCAGGGCTGCGTCGATGTCCAGCGGAGGATAGCCCTCGTTGCGCCCGCAGTAGATGGCGAGCGACGGGTGGCTGCGGATGCGCATGATATAGTCGCGGGCTACGGTGGTGAAGAGCCGCGCGTCGGCGGGGTCAGGCCCGTCGACGGGATTGGCCAGCCAGAAGTCCTGCCATATCATGATGCCCAGACTGTCGGCCGCGTCGTAGAAGGCGCGTGCAGCGGTCTGGCCCACCCAGTTGCGTATCATATTGAGGCCCATGTCGCGGTGGTAGGCTACGGCGTCGGCGTATTCCCGGCGGCCGTAGGAGAGCGAGGCCTCGCTGAAGCCCCAGCTGCCGCCGCGCGGGGTGATGCGCACACCGTTGCAGTAGAGCTTGAGGTCCTTGAGCACCTCGCGGGCCTTGATCTCGCGGATGCCGGCTTTGTAGCGGATGGTGTCGCCGCCCATGGTGAACGAGGCGTCGTAGAGGTAGGGCGTGCCGTAGCCGTTGGGCCACCAGAGCTTCATGCGGCGGTTGAGCAGCACGGCGTAGTCGTGCGGGCTGAAGCTCACCTCGCGGCTCTCGTGAGGGGCGAGGGAGATGTCTGTGGCGAAACTGAGCGCGCCAATCGTGCCCTCTATCCGGCCGCTCTGCGGTGTGTTCTCGTTGTTGGTCACCACCACGCGCGGCGTCATCGAGGCCGCTGTGTCGCCCTTGGCGAGCGTCGTGGTCACCATGGGGTCGGAGAGCGAGAAGGCGCCGTCGAGCGTGATGTAGACATCGTCGTAGATGCCCGTCGCGCGGCCCCGCATCGTCGGTATCCAGTCCCATCCCACGGTGGCCTGAAACGAAGGTGCGTCGGCTCCGGTATCGCCGCCGTTGATGTCGGGTGAGGCCAGAGTCTTCTGCTTCACGATGCCCGGGTGCTGCCCGCCGCTGACACGGATGGCTATCACGTTCTCTCCGGCCTGAATGAGCGAAGTGATCTCCGCCCTGCCCCGCATGAACGCGCCGTGAACCTCTGTCACACGGCGCCCGTTGAGGTAGACGACGGCGTCGCGGTTGATACCGTCCAGATGGAGGAAGATATGGCGGCGCTCCCTGAGGCGCGGCATGGTGAAGAGGCCGCGATACCAGAAGGGGCCGTTGAAGTACGACTCCGAGGCGTTGGTGATGTTCGCCGCATGCAGCGGAGGGCTCACGGCGCCGATGTTGACGTGCGAAGTGAGGATGGTGGCGGGCACAGTGGCCGCTGCCCAGCCCTCGGGCTTGTAGGTGGGCAGCGAGAGCTTCTCTCCGGCGGCCGTGACCTGCGAGGCCCGCATCATGCGCCACGAGGCGTCGCTCAGCGAGAGGCGCCGGCCGCGCATCTGCCGCGCGGGGCGGGGTGTGTAGACTATGCCGCCGCGGCCCCACGCCTCCATCTCGCCGATGGCATAGTAGCCCGTGCTGTCGGGCTCGCTGAGCCGCAGCCTCAGGTAGCGCGCCACGGCGCGGTAGCGGTAGTCCGCCACGCCCGCAGCGGCGGCGCTGAGCGGCAGGGAGTCCGTCCATGTCCGCCCGTCGGCGGAGGAGAGGAGCATGCCGCGCTTCAGGCCCGTGAGCCACTGGATGCTGACCTTCTCTATCCTCGCCGTGTCGCCCAGGTCCGTCTCCACCCATTGCTCTCCGCCGTCTGCGCTCCGCCATCCGCTGACAAAATGCGATGACGGCAGCAGTTCGGTGAGCGCGCCCGAGGCGGTGGTGATGTTAAGGTCTTCGGCGTCCCAGCGGACAGCGCCCTTCTGCGAGAGCTCTATGCGCAGGCCCTTGTAGCGCCCAGCTGTGAGGCGCAGACTCTCGTCGATCTCACGCACAGGCATGGATACGGCGGGCCCGGCCTTATTGGGGTCGCTCTCCCGAGTGTATCCGATGTCCTGACCGGGCAGCCCCGTGCCGCTGTGCTCGTCGGCCGTCTCCCAGGTACGCCCGTCGCGGCTCACGAGGAGGCGCACCCGCCATCCCTTCTGCAGCTTCGCGGCGTCGTAGACCATGCGGCAGGTGAACCTCACGGCGTTGGCGCTCACGTCCATGCCTCTCCAGAGAAGGGTGCAGAATGTGCTGTCGCCGCGGAGTGTGATGCGCGTATAGTCGCGCCCGTCGAGCAGCCGCTCGCGCTCTCTGGCGGGCAGCGCGCCCTCGGGCGTGGTCACCGTGAGCCACGGCAGCGGCGCCGTGGCGCGTATGCCATCGGTTATGAGCTGCGGTGTGAGATTGTAGTCATATTGCGAGGATGCCGTTGTCTGACGCCTCAGGGCGAGATTGCGCAGGCTCCCCACGCGTGTGGGCAGCGGATTGTGGCGCTCCGAAGGGGCGGCGGGGTAGAGGCCTGCGGCGGGAGAGGCGTGCAGACTGTCGGCGGGCGCTGCGGGCGAGGCGACTGGCAGCAACAGGATGCCGACGACGGCGAGAAGATGACATGCGTTCATATCCTTAAGGTTGTAAAACCGTTGTTGAGCTGTATACAATACGTGGCAAATATACTAATTTTCACGCTCATGCTAAAAAATCCTCCCTTAGCTTGCCGCGAAAATCGCGCGGCAAGCATCTATACCTGGGGGCACGCTTTAATATAATATTGCCTTACGGCAAATGTCGCGGCGGCCCGTGTTTATTGGCGGAAGCTGATTTTGCAGAGGCAAAACCGTGTTTCGCGCCGTGGGTCTTATACTGTGAATCTGCCGCCGCCAGCGCTGCGGCTTAATAGTTTCTTAACGGAGTCGTAACATGGGGATAACCCGGCAGGAATACTTTTGCAATCGATTCAGACAGTAACAAACAGATTAGAGAGATTTTTATGGAAAGCATTTACTTCGTGTTAGTAATCCTGCTCTTCGTGCTTGCGGCGTCCGACCTGTGGGTGGGCGTGAGCAACGACGCGGTCAACTTTATGAACTCCGCCATCGGCTCCAAGGCTGCCAAGTTCCGCACCATCGTGACGGTGGCCGCCATCGGCGTGTTCTTCGGCGCCACGATGAGCAACGGCATGATGGACATCGCCCGCCACGGTGTGTTCAATCCGCAGTACTTCTCCTTCTCGCAGGTGATGACCATCTTCCTGGCGGTGATGGTGACGGACATTGTGCTGCTCGATGTGTTCAACTCCTTCGGCATGCCTACCTCCACTACGGTATCGATGGTGTTCGAACTGCTCGGCGCGTCGTTCGCGCTGGCCATGATCATGACCTGGGGCGACGCCGGCACCGAGTTCGGGCAGTATATCAACTCCGCCAAGGCTCTCGGCATGATCACGGCCATCTTCGTGTCGGTCGGCATAGCGTTCGTGTTCGGTTCGCTCATCATGTACCTCACGAGGCTCATCTTCACCTTCCGCTACAAGGCGAGAGAGAAATATCTCATCGGCATCTACGGCGGTATAGCCGTCACGGCCATCCTCTACTTCATGCTCTTCAAGGGCCTCAAGAACCTGAGCTTCATGACCGACGAGGCTCGCGGCTTCATCGACTCGCACATCGTGCTCATCCTGCTGGGCTGCTTCGTGGTGCTCAGCATCGTGATGCAGATCCTCTACTTCCTGCGCGTCAATGTGCTCAAGGTGATCGTCCTGCTGGGCACGTTCGCCCTGGCGTGGGCTTTCGCCGGCAATGACCTGGTCAACTTCATCGGTGTGCCCCTCGCCGGCTATTCCTCCTACGTCGACTTCACTGGCTCTGGCGCTGTCAATCCCGATACCTATATGATGACCTCGCTCCTCTCCTCCGCCCATACGCCCGTCGTCTTTCTCATCGGCGCCGGCATGATCATGGTGCTCGCGCTCGCCACCTCCAAGAAGGCCCGCCGCGTCACCGAGACGGAGGTGAGCCTCTCGCGCCAGGACGAAGGCGATGAACTGTTCGGCAGCTCGCGTGTGGCCCGCTCCATCGTCAGGATGGCGAGCACGGCCGGCAATTTCATCCTGCGCATCACGCCCGTGGGCGTTCACCGCTTTGTGGAGAGCCGCTTCCAGAGGCCCAAGGAGGCCGCCGGAGCCGGCGCTGCCGCCTACGACCTTATCCGCGCCTCGGTCAATCTCGTCGTGTCGGCGCTGCTCATAGCTCTCGGCACGTCGCTCAAGCTCCCGCTCTCCACCACCTACGTCACCTTTATGGTGGCCATGGGTTCTTCCTTCGCCGACAGGGCCTGGGGCAGAGAGTCGGCCGTCTTCCGTGTCACGGGCGTGCTCACGGTCATCGGCGGCTGGTTTATCACCGCCGGCGTGGCCTTCCTCTCCTGCTTCTCCATTGCGCTTATCATGCACTACGGCGGTTTCGTGGCCAAGGTGGTGCTCATCGCCATGGCAGTGGCCATGCTCATACACTCCAACATCGTCTACGGACGCCGCAAGAAGGAAAACCACGGCGATGAACTGTTCGCCCAGATGATGGCCTCCACCGACACCGCCGAGATCACCGACCTCCTCAAGCGCCATGTGGCCCGCAGTGTCTCCGACACCACCGACCGCTTCTCCACCATCCTCATCGATGCCACCGAGGGCCTGTTCACCGAGAAGCTGCACACCATACGCAAGGCCCTCAACACTACCAAGAAATACAAGCTCATCCTCAAGAGCCTCCGCCGCCGCGAATTGATCGGCCTGAGGCGCACCGACACCGTGACGGGCGTCAAGCTCAGCACGCCCTTCCACCTCATCCACAACGCCCTCTCGCAGATGTACTATTCCCTGCTGCGTGTGTGCCGCCCCTCGCTCGAGCACGTGGACAACAACTTCCTCCCCATCCCAGGTCGCTACGCCGAGGTCTTCCGCTTCCTCCGCGGCAAGGTGGTCATCCTCATGAACGAGGCCGCGGGCAACTTCAACGAGCTCAATCTGACCGACGGCGAGGAGATCCAGAAGGAGTGCGCCCAGCTCCGCAGCGAGATCTCCGACTTCCGCGACCGCGTGATGGCCGACATGCAGACCTCCGACAAGGACGACATCACGGCGCTCTCCCTCCTGCTCCACCTGTTGCAGGAGATGGAGCAGATGCTCCACGAGCTGGACATGCTCATCTACAATGTGCGCAAGTTCGCCCGTCTGGCCGGTGACAAATAAGGCGGCGGGCGGAGCACCGACGCTCTCCGCTCTCCGCGCCCTATCTTCATACTTTTTATTTCCCCTTGCAGGCGCACATATTATCTTGTGTTTTGTTACAGTCTGAAAATCGCCTGCTAATCTGTGTCAGGGAAATTTTTAAGCCGCGAAAGTATTCGACTCTCTTTCGCGGCTTTTCTATGCCCGCTGCGGCTGCCGCCCGCCTCCCGGGGCTGATGTGGGGGAGCAGGGAATAGCCTTCGGCAAATGTCCTCCGCCGCGATGAGCGAGATTGCCTCCGGCAATGAAAGCCCGCCGGTCATGCGCTTTTGCGCCGCTTCGCAAGGCCTCCGGCTGAAGACTTGAGGCCGATTTTTGAGCCTTTGTAAGTAACTGATAATTAGTACCCATATGAGGGCCAAAATTATGTTTGAGATGTTTTGAAATACATTTGAGGTGTTTTTCCTCATCTCAAATGTAGTTTTTGCGTTGTGCGGAAGTTTTTTTGAGAAGTGCATACGCGATGCTTCTCAAAACGGAGAAATCCATCCCTATGCCCTGGCAGTATACATCCGTAAGGCGGTTGCCGACGACCTGTAACTACATCGGCGGTCTCTGCAAGTGTGCGAAAATCAGCCTCTGCGGGCGGGGTAAATTCTACTGCGAGATAAATTTTTTTATCTGCGAGTTAACGAGCCGTCTACTGCGAGATAAATTCTTTTATCTGCGAGTAGAATTTCTCCTTCTCATAGGAGAATGTTTCGCCCTGCGGAAATCCTTTGGCGAAGCCCCTTGCGGACGCAGCCGGATGTGAGAAGAATTGCCGGGCGGCGGTGGTGCCTTCCCTCAGGAGGGGAGCGGCTTTCGGGAGGACCTTCGAAGGCCTCCCGAAAGGCGTTGAAATCATCCCCGCGGCGCACACATTTGTCCTTAATTATCCTATGCCGTGGAAAATAGCTAATTTTGCAGCCGAAATAAGATAAGCAATGTTAGATCCCCGTAATATCAGCATCAAGGACTACAGCTACGACCTCCCCGACGAGAGGATAGCCAAATATCCTGTCAAGAAGCGCGACGAGTCGAAGCTCCTGGTGTACCGCCATGGCGAGATAAGCGACGACCACTTCTACAACCTCCCCGATTACCTGCCCTCAGGGGCGCTCATCGTGTTCAATAACACCCGTGTGATCCGCGCGCGGCTCCACTTCCTGAAGAGCACCGGCGCGCTCATCGAGATATTCTGCCTCGAGCCCGAGGAGCCGAGGGACTATGAGCAGATGTTCCAGACTGTAGGCAGCTGCAGCTGGTCCGTCCTCGTGGGCAACAGGAAGAAGTGGAAGTCCGGCCCGCTCGTGAGGCAGCTCACGGTCGGCGGCCGCGCGACCGAGCTTCGCGCCGAGATGGTGAGCGACGAACCGGGGATGACCATCGTCCGGTTCTCCTGGGACGGCGGCGCCACCTTCGCCGAGGTGCTCGAGAGCGCCGGCGAGCTCCCCATCCCGCCCTACCTCAACCGCAAGACGGAGGAGAGCGACCTCTCCACCTATCAGACAGTCTACTCCAAGGTCAAGGGCTCTGTGGCCGCACCCACGGCGGGGCTCCACTTCACCGAGCGCGAGCTCAGCGCCCTCGACGCCAAGGGCGTGGAGAGGGACGAGATCACGCTGCATGTGGGCGCCGGCACATTCAAGCCCGTCAAGAGCGCCACGATGGCCGGACACATGATGCACAGCGAGTTTATCAGTGTCAAGAGGGCGAGCATCGAGAAGCTCATAGCCCACGACTGCCACTGCATCGCCGTCGGCACCACGAGCGTGCGCACCCTCGAGAGCCTCTATTATATAGGCGTGCTTCTCGAGAGCCATCCCGACGCCGACGACAGCCAGATAGCCGTCAGCCAGTGGCTGCCCTACGACTACGCCGAGCAGGAGAAGCATCCCATCACCGTGCGCCACGCGCTGGAGAATATCCTCGCCTACCTGGACCGCAACGGCCTGCACACACTCACCACCACCACGCGCATCATCATCGCCCCGGGCTATCAGTACAAGGTGGTCCGCGCGCTCATTACCAACTTCCACCAGCCGCAGAGCACCCTTCTGCTGCTCGTCTCCGCCCTCGTGGGCGACGACTGGCGGCGCATCTATTCACATGCCCTGGCCTCGGACTACAGGTTCCTTAGCTATGGCGACAGTTCGCTGCTGATACCCTGATATGAGCATAGCCACATCCCACGACAACCCCGACGAGATCTTCCCCATTGTGGACGAGGAGGGCCATGTGGTGGGCCGCGCCACGCGCGGCGAGTGCCACAGCGGGAGCATGCTGCTTCATCCAGTCGTCCACCTGCATATCTTCTCGCCCACCGGGGAACTGTTTCTGCAGAAGCGCCCCGACTGGAAGGACATACAGCCCGGCCGCTGGGATACGGCTGTCGGCGGCCATCAGGACTGGGGCGAGACTACGGAGCAGGCGCTCTCCCGCGAGGTGAGCGAGGAGGTGGGCCTCACCGACTTTGAGCCGCGCTTCCTGATGCGCTATGTGTTCTCCTCCACACGTGAGCGCGAGCTCGTCAATGTCTTCTCTACCGTCACGGACCGGCCTCTCGCCCCGAGCGCAGAGACTGCCGGCGGCCGCTTCTTCACGCTCAGCGAGATAGAGAGCCTCATGGGGACGGGCTTCTTCACGCCCAATTTCGAGGGCGAATACCGCCGTCTCAGGGATGCGGGATGCATAGACCGCCTGAGCCCGCGCCGATAGCTGCGCGCGCCCCGTCCACGCCGCGCGGAGCGGCAAAAAGGACGGGAAAAAGTTTGCCGTAACAAGCTAAATGCTTAATTTTGCACTCCGTAAGTAAACAGGAAATTATATAATAATTATGAGTTTAAAAATTGTAGTGCTTGCCAAGCAAGTGCCCGATACGCGCAATGTGGGCAAGGATGCGATGACTCCCGAGGGGACTGTCAACCGTTCCGCCCTGCCTGCCATCTTCAATCCCGAAGACCTCAATGCGCTCGAACAGGCTCTGCGCCTGAAAGATCAGAACCCCGGCACCACGGTGACCGTTGTGACAATGGGCCCTCCCCGCGCCACAGAGATTATCCGCGAGGCTATGTACCGCGGAGCCGACGGCGGCGTGCTGCTCACCAGCCGCGCCTTTGCCGGAGCCGATACGCTCGCCACTTCCTACGCTCTCTCGATGGCCATCCGCAAGATAGGTATTCCTGACCTCGTCATCGGCGGCCGCCAGGCCATAGACGGCGACACCGCTCAGGTGGGTCCGCAGGTGGCTGAGAAGCTCGGGCTCAATCAGGTGACTTATGTGAACAATATCAATTCCTGTGACGGCAAGGAGATCACTGTGACACGCCACATAGACGGCGGTGTCGAGGTGGTCAAGGCTCCTATGCCCATCATGCTCACGGTGAACGGCGACGCAGACCCCTGCCGTCCCCGCAATGCCAAACTGGTGATGACCTACAAGCGTGCCATGACTCCCATAGAGCGCCCCAAGGACGGCGAAGTGCCCCACAAGGAGCAATATGAGAAGCACCCGTTCCTCAACATCACACAGTGGACTGAGGCCGACGTGAATGCCGACCTCTCACAGTGCGGCCTGGCCGGTTCGCCTACCAAGGTGAAGGCCGTGGAGAATATCGTATTCAAGACCAAAGAGAGCAAGCGCCTCGGCGCCTCGGACGACGAGATCAACGGGCTCATTCAGGAGTTACTTGCAAACCATACCATAGGATAAAGCTCAGAGAAAATGAACAACGTATTTGTATATTGCGAAATAGAAAAGCAGACTGTCGAGGAAGTAAGCCTTGAGCTGCTTACCAAGGGCCGCAAACTGGCCGACCGCCTCGGTGTAAAGCTCGAGGCTATATGCGCCGGCTCCGGCATCACGGGCCACGTGGAGGCTCAGGTGCTTCCCTATGGCGTGGATGTGCTGCATGTGTTCGACCACGAAGGCCTCTATCCCTACACCTCCAAGCCTCACACCTCCATTCTGGTCAATCTCTTCAAGCGCGAGAAGCCCCAGATCTGCCTCATGGGCGCTACGGTGATAGGCCGCGACCTTGGGCCGCGCGTTTCCTCATCCCTCAAGAGCGGCCTCACAGCCGACTGCACCGCTCTCGAGATAGGCGACTACGACGACAAGAAAACGGGCAAATCCTATAAGGATCTGCTCTTCCAGATACGTCCTGCCTTTGGCGGCAATATAGTAGCGACGATCGTCAACCCCGACCATCGTCCCCAGATGGCTACCGTGAGAAGCGGCGTCATGAAGGCCGAAGTGCTCGACCCCAATTACATGGGCCAGGTGGTATACGAGAAGACGGACGACTTTGTGCCCGCCTCCGACTATGTGGTCAAGGTCATCGAGCGTCATGTGGAGAAGGCCAAGAACAATCTCAAGGGCGCGCCCATTATCGTCTCCGGCGGTTACGGCGTAGGCAGCGCCGAGGGCTTCAAGCTCCTCTACGATTTTGCCGCTGAGATCCACGCCGAGGTAGGTGCCAGCCGCGCCGCCGTCGACGCCGGTTTCTGCCCCGCCGACCTCCAGATAGGCCAGACGGGTGTCACCGTGAGGCCCAAGGTCTACATCGCCTGCGGCATCTCGGGCGCCATACAGCACGTGGCCGGCATGAAGGAGAGCGGCATAGTCATCTCCATCAATACCGACCCCGACGCGCCCATCAACAAGATTGCCGATTATGTCATCACGGGGTCCGTGGAGGACGTGTTGCCCAAGATGATGAAGTATTACAAACAAAACAGCAAGTAATCCCTTACCGCTTACTCGCACAAACAGATTAAGAGAAAAATGGCAAACTATTATACTGACAAGCCGGAACTCCGGTTCCACCTTAACAACGAGCTGATGCGGAAAATCGTCTCCCTCCGCGAGGGCGACTTCTCCGATGCTGACGAGTATCCCTATGCGCCGCTTGACTACGACGACGCGGTGGACAATTACGACCGCCTGCTTGACATCGTGGGCGACATCACGGCCAATGTCATCGCGCCCAACTCCGAGAGCGTCGACGCCGAGGGCCCGCACCTCAAGAACGGCCGCGTGACCTATGCCGCCGGTACGCAGGAGAACCTCCGCACCATGGTCTCCGCCGGCATGAACGGCCTCACGATGCCCCGTCGCTACGGCGGCCTCAATATCCCCATCACCGTCTACACCATTGCCAACGAGATAGTCTCCGCCGGCGACGCCAGCTTTGAGAACATCTGGAGCCTCCAGGACTGCATAGAGACCCTCTACGAGTTTGGCTCCGAGGAGCAGAGGAAGAAATACATCCCCCGTGTCTGCGCTGGCGAGACAATGTCCATGGACCTCACCGAGCCCGACGCCGGCAGCGACCTGCAGAGCGTGATGCTCCACGCCACCTACAGCGAGAAGGACGGCTGCTGGCTCCTCAACGGCGTGAAGCGCTTTATCACCAACGGCGACTCCGACATTCACCTTGTGTTGGCCCGCTCCGAAGAGGGTACGCACGACGGCCGCGGCCTCTCCATGTTTATCTACGACAAGAGGAACGGCGGAGTGAATGTGCGCCGCATAGAGAATAAGCTCGGCATCCACGGTTCACCTACCTGCGAGCTGGTCTATAAGAACGCCCATGCCGAGCTCTGCGGCGATCGTCGCCTCGGCCTCATCAAGTATGTGATGGCCCTGATGAACGGCGCGCGTCTCGGTATCGCCGCCCAGAGCGTCGGCATAAGCCAGGCCGCCTACGACGCAGCCCTTTCATACGCTACGGACCGCCGGCAGTTCGGCAAACCCATTATAGAGATGCCGGCCGTGTACAACATACTCTCGACGATGAAGGCCAAACTCGATGCCGGCCGCGCCCTGCTCTATGAGACTTCCCGCTATGTGGACATCTACAAGAGCTACGACGATATTGCACGCTCGCGCAAGCTCACGCCCGAGGAGAGACAGGAGAGCAAGAAGTATTCCCGTCTGGCCGACTGCTTCACGCCGCTGGCCAAGGGTATGAACTCGGAGTACGCCAACCAGAACTCCTACGACGGCATTCAGATACACGGCGGTTCGGGCTTCATGCTCGAGTATCCCTGCCAGCGCTATTATCGCGACGCCCGCATCACGAGCATCTACGAAGGCACTACGCAGCTCCAGACCGTAGCTGCCATTCGCTATGTGACCAACGGTACTTACATGGGCGCGATACGCGAGATGCTTGCTGCCCCCGTACAGCCCGCCTATGAGCCGCTCAAGGCTCGCATTGCCGCTATGGCCGACAAGACCGATGCTGCCGTGGCCGCCGTCAAGGCTGCCGGCAGCCAGGAATTCCATGACCTGCACGCCCGCTCTCTCTATGAGATGACGGCCGATACGGTGATGGCTCTGCTATTGCTGCGCGACGCTTCGCAGGCTCCCGAGCTCTTCGACAAGAGCCTTAGGGTGTACCTCAACTATGCCGAGGCCGAGGTAGCTCGTCACGCCTCTCTCGTAGCTGCCGCAGGAGTAGACGATATAGCTCTCTACGTGCAGGCTCCTGCCAAGGCTGAGGAAGAGTAAACATCCTTCCCGCTCTCGGCAGTGACCGTAGACTTTTCGCGGGGCCGCGTCGTAATCATTCGTACGACGCGACCCCGCTGCTTTATTCCCGCCGGTGTTGCCGGCACGCGGGTCATCTGCACCGCCCATGGGGCATATCTTAATGCGTAGAACCGCGACGGACGGAATTGACGGGATTGTAACGAGAAAATATTTCGTTTTTTTACGTAAGAATTTTATTTTGTACATTTGTGCCAACTTATTGTCAAAATTCTCCAATTATGAAAAAATTTGCATTCCTCATCCTTTCCGGTCTGTGCCTTTTGGGCGGGAAGGCAATGGCTCAGGCTACGGGTCATATCGAGTTTTCGGTACGTGACAATTATGAAGATGAATGGGTATTACCGGCAGGCGCGAAGGGCCTCATAGTGCAGTCGAGCTCCAAGGACGATGACGGCACCTCCTTATGGATGAAGCAGGAGTATTACTCTACCGACCTCAAGCTGACGGGCGCTGACTCCGTCAAGGTGCCCCGCAAGGCAAGGCGCGAAGATTGGCTTGAGGCCGACGGCAAGATTTATACATTTGCCCGAGGTAAGGACGACTCCTTCGTGGTGACAGAGAGCGACCCTGTAGCCCGCACCACGCGTGTCCTATCCTATGTATTCGACCACAAGTCCTCTGCACGCCTCTATACAGTGGGCGGAGGGAAGCTGGTATTCGCCAACACTGAGAAGAAAACAGAGAAAATCAATATAATGGACTTGCAGTCGGGAACAGTCAAGACGCTGGACGTGCACTTTGACGGCGTCAAGGACAAGAACGTCTACGTCTTCGCGCTCAGCATCATCAACTCCAATATCATGGCCTTTGTGAGCGTGGAGGGATATACGTGACTGCTGCGCACCGATATGGAGGGCAATCAGCTCTCCCGTACACAGATTATCCCCGACGAGCCCGAGGTCATCACTTCCGCAGGCATCTGCAAGAGCGGTGCGCTTACCTTCCTCACCGGCACATATACCAAGAGCAAGAGCGGTAGGGCCAACGGCATCTATATGGCTGCCCTCGACGGTGACAACTTGTCCTTCTTCAAGTCATACAATTTCCTGAATCTTAAAAACTTTACAGAATTCATGTCTGAAAAGCAGCAGAAGAAAGTGGAGCGCCGCAAGGCAAAGGCCGAGAAGGCAGGCAAGGAATACAATGTGGATTACCGCATCGTGAGCCATGACATCGAGTATGACGGACAGAATTACTACTACCTCGGTGAGGCCTTCTATCCCACTTATATCACTTACCGCCAGGGCAATGTCATTATCACGGATTTCAACGGCTATCAGTACACCCACGCAGTGCTGGTCAAGTTTGACCCCAAGGGCAATATGATATGGGATACGTGCTTCCCGATGTGGCCCAAGAACAAGCCTATGAGGGCCGTGCAGCTCGCAGCGCTCGGCAAGCAGGGCAGCAATGTGTCTCTGGTCTATGCCGACCGTGACAAGCTGGTCTCCAAAGTGGTAGACTCCTCTACGGGAGCCGAGGTGCAGGGTAAGGAGACCGACATGATACAGACCGGCGACGACAACGAGGATGTCAAGAAGATGAAAAGCTCCACCGTGCTCCATTGGTGGGACAACAACTTCATCGTCTTCGGACGGCAGTATATCAAGAACAAAGATACCGGCGATCGTCGAAAGGTATTCGGCATTACTAAATATACTCTGAAATGAAGCGCTTTGTTTCGGTGATTATGCTTCGGCCCAAGGCCGTGCTTCCTCTGCTTCTGCTCTTGCTCTTCCCCCTTAATGCTTCGGCGCAGGCCTTTGACGGCGAGGATGACAACAAGGTATCGGTGGGCTACATCAATGCGGGCGGATGCTCGGGCGTCACACTGGGCTACGACAGGGGGATGAACGATTATCTCTCTATCGGATGCTACCTTAGCATGGTGGAGAAAGGCGGCAAGCACGATGACAGCGGCGGCTTGGAGCGCTGCGACCTCTATTTCGCGGGCAACTACCACTTCCAGGAGCTTCTCAAGCTCCCCTCACCGCTGGATATCTACACCGGCGTAAGCGTCGGGCTGCGCGCAGTCGGCGTGCAGGGCGGTGTGAGGTACAATTTCGGCGAGGTGGTGGGCATCTATGCCGAGGCGCGACAGAACCTGCTCAATACCCTGAAGGGCAGCGGCGACAGCGCAAACTATTATTATAAGGATTTCTGCTTCTCAGTAGGTTTCACGTTCACTTTTTAAGATTGACTTCCCTTTCTGCTGCCGTATCTCTCCCTCCGAAGCTTAGGTACGGCAGCAGTTTTTCTCTCTCCTCATCACCAAGGCCGAGGGCAAAGGCAAGTTGCGCCATAGATGTAATGCGGCCGTACTTCCGGCGAAGCCTCATCACTTCGGCGGCCCGCTTCCTGCCGATGTAGGGATGGCGTGCCAAAGCGCCGAAGTCGGCCTTGTTGATGTCTATGGTCACGTGGCGGGGCGCGGTGACGTGGAAATAGTGCTCTGCACCCTCTGCCATGCCGTACACCTCCCTGACCTGTGTCGCCGCCGTGTAGCCGCCCAGCAGACGCCCGTACTTGATGATTCTCTCAGCCGTGACGCGCCCCACGCCCGGGACGCGCATTAGCACGGCGGTATCGCAGCTGTTGAGGTCCACGCTTTCTCCTTCGCGCAGCTTGGCGGGGAAGGTGCGGGTGACCGGTGAGCGGCGTGTGCGCGGCTCTGTGACTGAAGAGGGAATGGAGATGTAAGGCCGGATGCGCCCATAGTCGGAGGGCGAGAGGGTGTAGATGCGCGCCACGTCACTGGCCGAGCGAAACCGCCCGCCTGCCCTACGGTAATGGATGATGGCGCGCACCGCCGAGCGGCTGAGCCCGAGGGCGTCGAGCGTGGCGCTGTCGGCTGTGTTGGGGTCGAAGGGGAACAGGCGTCCCGTGCGGCGCTCCTCCTGCCACCGGCGATGCCTTGCAGCCTCTCTGGAGGATGTGCGGATATGGAATGCGCGAAACTCCTCTACCTCGTCTTTATCCCTCGGCGGCTCTACGGCGTCCCTACGACCGCTCTCCACCCACAGCAGTACAAGCGAAGCCGCTATGACAAGCAGAGAGAGCAGCAACAGGCCGCGGCGTTCATCGAGTGGAAAGCGCATTCATCTAAAAGATATTGAGCACGCCGATGCCGTCGAGGAACACGATGCCGATGCAAATGGGGACAACGTATCTCAGCGCAAAGACGACGAGGCGGAAGCAGCGGAACTTGACCGTGCCGTCGTTGGTGAGCTCGTCGTAGAGTATTCTCTTGCTCATCACCCAGCCCGTGAATATCGAGGTGAAGAAGCCCGCGATGAGCAGGAGTAGCTTGGCCGTGACGAAGTCGAAGAGGTCGAACAGATTCATGCCGGCTATCTTGAAGTCGCCGAGCACACCCATCGACAGGGAGCAGAGCGCGCCGAGGATGAAGCATCCCGCGGTGACCAGCAGCGCGGCACGCTTGCGGGATATCTGCCTCGACTCCGATATGGCCGCCGTCACTACTTCGTGGAGAGAGATGGTGGAGGTGAGTGTGGCTACGAGCAGCAGCAGATAGAAGGAGAGCGAGCAGATGTAAGCTACGGCCGGCATGCCGCCCAATACCTTTTGGAATATGTTGGGCAGGGCAATGAATACCAGCGACGGTCCGGCGTCGGGCTCCAGCCCGGGCACGCTGAAGACGGCCGGAAATATTACTATGCCCGCCGTGACGGCGACTATGGTGTCCAGAATGCAGACCTGTGACGCTGTGCGCGAGATGTCCGTCTCGGAGGAGAAATAGGAAGCATAAGTGCACATGCAGCCCATGCCGAGACTAAGCGAATAGAAAGCCTGCGCCATGGCCGCCATGACCACTTTGGAGTTAATCTTCGAGAAGTCGGGCTGGAAAAGAAAGCTCAATCCCTTGCTCACTCCCTCGGTGGAGAGAGAGCAGGCCACGAGAACAAGCAGCAGTATGAACAGAAACGGCATAAGCACCTTGGCCGAGCGCTCTATGCCGCTCTTGACGCCCTTGATGATAACGAAGTGGGTGATGAGAAGGAACGCCGCAAGGCATATGACCGGCATCAGCGGGTCGGTAACGAAGTGGTTGAAATTATCGCTGAATATGCTGCTGCCGGCGTCCCCGCGGCTCATCACATTAAACCGGTTGAAGAGCGCCTCGACGGTGTAGAACAGCGTCCAGCCCGCTACCACGGCGTAGTAGGAGAGGATGAGAAACGCGGTGGTCACTTCGAGTTTGCCGATCCATCCCCATCCGCGGCGCGGCGACATGAGACGGTAGGCCGAACCCGTATTGGCGTGCGAATGACGGCCTATCGAAAACTCGGCTATCAGCAGCGGCAGGCACACGGCCACCACAAAGAAAATGTATACCAGCAGGAACGCCCCGCCGCCGCTGCGTCCCGCCTCCGTCGGGAAGCGCCAGATGTTGCCCAGACCTACTGCCGAACCCGCTGCGGCCAGCACGGCGCCTATCTTGCTTGAGAAATTGCCTCTTGAAGCCATAACTTAACCTATTTTAATTGCAAAATTACGCATTTTCGGCCGTCCGGCGTTCATTGTCACGCTTTTTTGTATCCTTCGCTGCGCTCAGCGGCAGATTATGCCCCATCGCCGCGATTCGCTCCGCCCCGATGCATTCCGTAAGAGGCAAAATCACTAATTTTGCCGCCGGATAATAATACTGACAATGCATTTCTTACGTTTCATAAGCCATTACCCGCTCACGCTGCTGCTCCTGGCGGGCATCTTTACCATCTGCCTCATCCCCATCCCCGAGACGCCGCTCTCCGACGTGCAGTTTATCGATAAATGGACCCACATCGCGCTCTACTTCGTCCTCGTGACGGTCTTCTTTGCCGAGTACCTGCGCTCCGCGAGCCCTCTCCGGTTGCCGACGCTGCTGGTGTGCACGGTGGCGATGCCCCTCTTTATCGGCGCGCTTATCGAGGTGATGCAGGCCACGCTTACCACATGCCGCAGCGGGGAATTCCTCGATTTCGTGGCCGACTCCGTAGGCGTGGCGCTGGGCAACGCGGTCGCCTTCGCCGTGATGAGCCCGCTCTGCAGCCGCATCCGTGCGCACAAAAAAGGCGGCAGAAGCTCGCTCTGAGTTCTGCCGCCCCGTATGCCTGATGGCCTGAGGAATATTCCTTATTTCCTGGTCGTCTTCTTCTTTGTCGTAGTGGTCTTCTTCCTGGCGGTGGAGGATTTCTTGCTGCTGAAATTGACCGTCTTGGTGGCCGTTGTGGTGGTCTTGCCGGCCGAGGCGAACTCGGGCAGGGGCTGATAGTCCTTGAGTATCGACGGAAGCGCCTTCTGGATGTCTGCTATGCGGCGCGCGTCGCTGGGGTGGGTGCTGGCAAACTCGGGCACGCTGCTCGACGACGAAGCCGACATCTTCTGCCAGAAGGACAGCGCCACATTGGGATCATAGCCGGCCAGACGCATGAATACGAGGCCTATCTTGTCTGCTTCGCTCTCGTGCTTGCGCGAGAAGGGAAGGATCACGCCGTAGTTGGCTCCCAGACCGTACACCTGGCTGGCGATGGCCTGTACCTGGGCGCTGGAGCCCGAGAGCGCCTGACCCAAAATGCCTGCGCCGTACTGCGCCACCAGCTGCTGGCTCATGCGCTCATTGCTGTGCTTGGCCACGGCGTGCGCCACCTCGTGACCCAGCACCACGGCCAGTTCGTCATCCTTGGAGATGATCTTCATGAGTCCCTCGTATACCACGATCTTTCCGCCCGGCATGCAGAATGCATTGAGTTCGTCGTTCTGCACCAGATTGAACTCCCACGAGAATTCGCTGATCTCCGACGCAGCTCCATGTGTCTTGAGATATTCCTCTGTGGCGGCGGCTATGCGCTTGCCTACCCTTACCACCTGTGCGGTCTCTTCGGCGTTCGTGCTCTTCTTGGCCGACTTCATGTACGTCTGATATTCCGTGAGGCTGGAACTGAGCACCTCGCTGTCGCTCACCAGATTGAGCTGTCTGCGTCCCGTGACGGGCACGGAGGAGCAGCTTCCCAACAATATTACTGCGGATATGGCCGCAACAATTACCTTTTTCATATTTGCCCTAATTTTACCACGCTGCAACGGTGCGGTGGTTTCTGTGTGCAAAATTCGGAATATTTTTCCGAATATGATTATTATGCAGCCTGTTTGTTGGCTTTTTTCAGAGGGAATATGCCGACGGAGGGGATATTTTTGAGAAGAAATGAAATTTTTCGCGGAAAAGTTTTGCCGTTTAAAATATTCTCTCTACCTTTGCAGTCGCAAATCGGGAAGCCGATATAACATCGCGGAGTGGAGCAGTTGGTAGCTCGCCAGGCTCATAACCTGGAGGTCGCTCGTTCGAGTCGGGTCTCCGCCACTACACGCGAATCCGGAAAGCTCCGGAAGCAATGCGAAGCCAAGTGAGGCCACACGCAAAAGACATATAAGACGGACACATCGCAAGATGTAGATGATCTTAACAATGGTGTTTTAGTTCAGTTGGTTAGAATACATGCCTGTCACGCATGGGGTCACGAGTTCGAGTCTCGTAAACACCGCACGGACGCTGCAGAGAGTTTTCTGCGGCGTCTTTTGCGTTATTATTATCGGAGTAATCTGATTACTCTGAATACTCGGAGTAATAGACTACTTCGAGTATTCAGAATATTTCGAGTAGCCCATTGCAGGGCCGGTATACGAAGCGGCCGCAGAGGAGTGATACTCCCTGCGGCCGCGACATGCATCAGTTACAGCCACGGCGCGCCGTGGCTTTGGGCCTAGTCTACCGTCCAGATGTTGTTGGTCTCGCAGAGCTCTGCAAAGTTGTGGTAGGGCTTCTGGGCCTTCACCTCTTCTACCTGGCGGTGCACTTCGGCGTCGTAGGTGGGCGTCTCCACATCGCGTATCACACCGAGAGCCACGGGGAAGTCGGGCCCTTGCATGAGCGCGAGCTTGAGGTGGAGCGTCGGGTCGGGATTGTGCGGGTCGTGGACGAGCAGGTCCTTTTCCGTGATGCCGTTCTCGCCGAGCTTCACCACCTTGATGCCGAAGCCCTCCTGCATGAGGCCGTATTCGTTGTTCGGCCCGAAGATCATCGGCTGCCCGGCCTTGAGGTAGATGGCGTTGCGGGCGCGGGTGTCCTTGGAATAGACGTCCTCGTAGGATTTAGGATTGAAGATGACACAGTGCTGCAGCACCTCGACCACGGAAGCGCCCTTGTGGCGTGCGGCGGCGAGGAGCACATCGACCGTCTCGTCCATGTCGGAGGCCACGGTGCGGGCGAAGAAGCGTCCGCGAGCGCCGAAGCACAGCTCCGCAGGGCGGAACGGGTCCTCAACGGTGCCGTAGGGCGAGGACTTGCTGACGAAGCCGCGCAGCGAGGTGGGGGAGTACTGTCCCTTGGTGAGGCCGTAGATGCGGTTGTTGAGCAGCACCATGTTGAGGTCGATGTTGCGGCGTATGGCGTGGATGAAGTGATTGCCACCGATGGCCAGTCCGTCGCCGTCGCCGCTGATCTGCCACACTGTGAGTGAGGGCGAGGCCACCTTGAGGCCCGTGGCGATGGCGGCAGCGCGGCCGTGGATGGTGTGCATGCCGTAGGTGTTGACGTAGTAAGGCAGACGGCTCGAGCATCCTATACCGGAGATGACCGCCGTCTCATAGGGCGGCACACCGAGCTGAGCCATGGCTTTGTGCAGCGAGGCCAGAAAGAAATGGTCGCCGCATCCCGGACACCACCGCGGGTGTCCTTTCTTATAATCGTTTACTGTGTATTCGCTCATTGTTGTATAGCTTTCTTATGATTTATATTGTATGCCTGAGCGGCCTTTTAGCCGTGTATAATCTTCTCGAATGCGTCCACGAGACGGCCCACATTGAACGGCTGACCGGTCACCTGATTGTATTGCTCGAGGTGTACGCCCTCCACGTTCATGCGGAGCCAGGCTGCGAGCTGGCCGCCGTTGAGCTCGGCCACTACGACGCGCTTATGAGCGCGGAGCACCTGGGCGGTGTTGGCGGGCAGAGGATTGATGTATGAGAAATGGGCGAAGGCCACCTTCTCGCCGCGCTTTACCAGTTCGTCAAAGGCCGAATGGAGATGACCGTAGGTGCCGCCGAAGCCTACGATGAGCAGGTCTGCGCCTTCCTGTTCGCCCTCGGTCACGAGGTCGGGCACGGGGATGCGGGCTACCTTCTCGGCTCTGAGGCGGGTCATGAGCGCGTGGTTCTCGGGCTGGCCGCTTATCTCGCCGGTGTCGTTGCTCTTCTCTAGTCCGCCGATGACGTGCTCGAAGCCTTTCTGCCCGGGATAGGCGAGATAGCGTGAACCGGTCTTCTCGTCTCGCATGTAGGGCGTCCATTTGCCTGCGAGCTCAGAGGGAACATACGGCGGGTTGATGTCGGGAAGCTGGCTGACCGTCGGGATGCGGAAAGCGCCCGTGCCGTTGGCGATGAAAGCGTCGGAGAGCAGGATGACGGGCGTCGTGTGCTCCTGGGCTATCTTGGCGGCGGCGTAGGCCTTGTAGAAACAGTCGACGGGCGAGGTGGCAGCGATGACGGGCATGGGGCTCTCGCCGTTGCGCCCGAAGAGGGCCTGCAGCAGGTCGCTCTGCTCGCTCTTGGTGGGCAGTCCGGTGGACGGGCCGCCCCTCATCACGTCGATCACCACGAGCGGCAGTTCGGTCATCACGGCCAGATTCATCGCTTCGCTCTTGAGGCAGATGCCCGGGCCCGAGGTGGAGGTCACGGCGAGCGCTCCGCCGAAGGAGGCGCCTATGGCGGAGGCGCAGCCGGCTATCTCGTCCTCGCACTGCACCGTTATCACGCCGAGCGACTTGTGCTTGGCGAGCTCGTGGAGCACATCGGAGGCCGGCGTGATGGGGTAGGAGCCCAGGTAGAGCGTCTTGCCCAGTTTCTCGGCGGCTGCGATGAGGCCGTAGGCCGTAGCCTTGTTGCCGCTGATATCCATGTAGCGGCCCTTCTCCGTGCTGCGGGAGGTCTCGATGCGGTAGGTGTGGTCGATAAACGTGTGCGTGTTGTGGCCGTAGTAGTAGCCGGCTTCCAGCACCTTGACATTGGCCTCGGCAACGGCCGGCTTCTTGGCAAACTTGTCGCGGAGGAGCTTCTCGGCCTCGCCGAGGTTGCGGTCGAAGAGCCAGAAGATGAGTCCCAGGGCGAACATGTTGCGGCTCTTGAGGATGGACTTGTTGTCCATGCCGCTGTCCTTGAGGCAGTCCTTTACCATCGATGTGATGGGGACCTGGACGATCTCGTTCTTGATGCCCAGTTCCTCCACAGGGTCGAGGGTCTTATAGTTGGCCTTCTTGAGGTCGGCCTCCTTGAAGCAGTCGGAGTCGATGATGATGGCGGCGGTGGGCTTGCAGAACATATATTGTGTGGCAAGCGCTGCGGCGTTCATGGCCACGAGGATGTCGCAGCTGTCTCCCGGTGTGTACACCTTGCCGCTGCCTATGTGCACCTGAAAGGCCGACACGCCGCTGCGTGTGCCCTGCGGGGCGCGGATGTCGGCGGGATAGTTGGGAAACGTGCAGATGTCGTTGCCGGAGATGGCCGACACGGTGGAGAAGATGTTGCCGGCAAGCTGCATTCCGTCACCGGAGTCCCCGCTGAAGCGCACCGTGACATTGTCTTTCTCGATGACACGCGGTCCGGCGGAGGATGTCTTTTCGTTGTTCATGATTTTTAGCGTATTTACTCTTGTTTTCCGGGGCTCAATAAGTAACTTTGCGCCCCTTGTTTTTGCAAATTTACAGATTTTTATCCTATCTGTGTCCCGCTTGTTTTGTTTTTTGAGGAGAATAAGCCGCATGAGAAGAGAAAAATGAATAAAAAGTGGAAATATTCCGTATTTTGCCAACAATAATGCATAAAAAGCCCGTTTTATGCAGTTTGTTATGCATGACGCATTCTTCCACGCAGCATATAATATTATTGTACTACTGAGAATATTGCGGAAATTCGTAACTTTGCGCCGAGAATAATACGACTGTTATGACAGAGAAACTATACATATACGATACCGAGAAGCGCATGAAGCGCGAGTTTGTCCCCATCGTGAAGGGCAGGGTAGGCATGTATGTCTGCGGCCCCACGGTCTACGGCGACCCGCACCTGGGCCACGCGCGCTCGGCCATTACCTTCGATATCGTATTCCGCTACCTTCGCCATCTGGGCTACAAGGTGCGCTATGTGCGGAACATCACCGATGTGGGCCATCTCGAGCACGATGCCGACGAGGGCGAGGATAAGATAGAGAAGAAGGCACGCCTCGAGCAGGTGGAACCGATGGAGGTGGCGCAATATTACACCCTTCGCTATCACGACGCCATGCGTGCGCTCAACTGCCTGCCGCCCAGCATCGAGCCCCGCGCCACCGGTCATATCATCGAGCAGGAAGAGCTCGTGAAGCAGATCATGGACAGCGGCTTCGCCTATGTGAGCAACGGCAGCGTTTACTTTGACATAGAGAAATACAACAAGAAATATCACTACGGAGTGCTCTCAGGGCGCAACCTCGACGACATCATCAACGAGAGCCGTGCGCTCTCTGGTATCGGCGAGAAGCACAATCAGGCCGACTTCGCCCTCTGGAAGAAGGCGCAGCCCGAGCACATCATGCGCTGGCCCTCGCCTTGGAGCACCGGCTTCCCCGGATGGCACACCGAGTGCACCGCCATGGGCCGCAAGTACCTCGGCGACCGGTTTGACATCCACGGCGGCGGCATGGATCTCATCTTCCCCCACCACGAGTGCGAGATAGCTCAGGCCATGGCCTCCGGCGGACACGAGATAGTGAACTACTGGATGCACAACAACATGGTGACCATCGGCGGACAGAAGATGGGCAAGAGCCTGGGCAACTTTATCACGCTGGCCGAGTTCTTCAGCGGCAATCATCCCAAACTGACGCAGGCCTACACGCCCATGACCATCCGCTTCTTCATGCTGCAGGCCCACTACCGCAGCACGGTGGACTTCTCCAACGAGGCGCTCATCTCCAGCAGCAAGGGTCTGGAGCGCCTGCTCGACGCCCACAAAGCCCTCGGGCGCATAACGCCCGCCGGCGCTGACGCCGACATCCGCCTCTCGCACATCGACGAGCTGCGCCGCGCCTGCACCGACGCCATGAACGACGATTTCAATACGCCGATAGTCATCAGCCACCTCTTCGACGCCTGCCATACCATCAATCAGATCACCGACGGCAAGGCTACCATCGCCCCCGACGCCCTCGAGGCGCTCAAGGCCGTCTTCGCCGACTTCGCCTTCGACATCATGGGCCTGCAGGACGAGGCTGCCTCCAACGCGGAGCGCGAGAAGGCTTACGCCGGTGCGGTCGACCTGCTGCTCGACATTCGCCGCAAGGCCAAGGAGGCCAAGGACTGGGCTACGTCCGACCGCGTGCGCGACGAGCTCTCGCGCCTCGGTTTCGAGGTCAAGGATACGCGCGACGGCGCCACCTGGAAGCTCAATAAATAAGAATATATCGCCATTATTAATTGCGGCCCGCCGCTCCTGAGAGAGTGTGCGGGCCGTTTCCGTCTTACGGCGCGCCCCGCCGCCGTCTTAAGACGTTTGCCGACGACTTAGAGGCGATTTTCGTCCCCTTCTAACTGTATGAAAATCAGTGCCCATATGAGGGGCAAAATTATGTTTGAGACGTTTTGAAATACCTCAAACGTAGTTTTCCTCGTCTCAAATGTAATTTTTGGGTTAAGCGGAAGATTTTATGGAGTGTGGGGAAATGAGTATTCCGGTGATGGGAATATCCATCGTTTGTGAGCCCAAAGATAGTTTCCGAAGGCTGCCCCTGACGACCGGAAGGCATTCCCGAAGCCGGTATAAATGGGTAAAAATAACCGCCTCGCAGAAGCGTAAATTCTACTACGAGATAAATTATTTTATCTACGAGTAGAACGATTGTCTACTAGCAGATAAATTTTTTTATCTGCTAGTAGAATATTTTCTCCTCCCGCGAGGATTTTGTCTTCTCTCGCGGGAGCTCATTCCTCTCCCATGAGAATTTCCTTTCATCCGCATGAGAATTTATTTTCTTCCCCTGAAAGGTTTACCGGACAGTAAGGCTGATTCTCAGAATATCAGCAGGGGCCAAAATGGCCTTTTTCCCGGCCTCCGGAAGGGCTGGGCTGACTCACTTCTTGCGTCCGGTCTGCATCAGCCTTATCTCCTCGCAGGTCTCTTTGCCGCCGGTGTCCACGAGGCCGAAGCCGTCCTCCTTGTAGCACCACGAAGCCCGCGCTATGCCGAGCTCATCCATCACGCTGATCATGTCGCGGAACCAGCGCAGGCGATCCTCCAGCGGCGAGTTCCATAACGCGCCGAATTCGCCGCAGTAGATGCGCAGCCCCTTGGCCTTGACATAGTCCGCCGCCTCTTTCATCTCGCGGTAGATGCGCGTGCGGTCGTAGGTCTGCGCCGGCTCGCTCCACCACTTATACTTCTTCGCAATGGCGGAGCCTTCGGCTTGCAGTTCGTCCGCTCTCATCGGCGTGCCGGGGTAGTGCACGGGGCCCTTGTAATCCTTCATGTCCGTCCATGAGGTCCGGTAGTGGGTCAGCGCGAAGGGATTGTAGTAGTGGAAGCTGACGATGATGTTCTTGTCGCCCTCGGGGAGCTCGAGATATTTGACCTTGTCGAAGGCCTGCCAGCGATTGGAACCGATGACTATGACGCGGTTGGGCTCCAGCGCCCTTATGGCGCGGTAGACGGGGAGGTACACCTTGTTCCAGTCGGCGTCGTTGTCGGCCACGGGCTCATTCATCAGTTCGTAGGCCACCTTGGTGAGCGGATATTTGTGCAGCTCGCCGCTGAGCGCCTGCCATACCTCGATGAAACGACGGCCCGCCGCGGGATCGGTGAAGAGCGGATTGTTCTTGCTGTTGAAGTAGTGGGCGCGCAGGATGTGCATGTCCACGATGACCCGCAGCCCGTGCTTGAGCGAACTGTCGATGGCGTTGTGCAGCAGGGCGAAGGCCTCGGGGTCCTTGCTCCCGTCCTGGCGGAACATCTGCTCCTCGTCTATCGGCAGGCGGATGTGGTCGAAGCCCCACGACGCGATGCGCGCTATGTCCGCCTCGGTGAAGTACGCTGTGCGTTCGCTGCCGCGCGCCCCGCTCTGCGAGAGCCAGTGGGCGATGTTGGTGCCGCGCATGATGTTAAACTTGACACGCTTGCCCGTGGCCTCGCCTGTCGGCAGCAGTGCGGCCACGATCATCAGCAGGGTGATGAGAAATGGATGAAATTTCTTGATCTTCTTCATGGTAAAATGTTTTTTCCGGGGAATCCCCCGTTCGAAGCAAAGTTAAAGAAAATATCGCAGCGGGTGGATTTTTCCGCCCATAAATGCGCATGCCTCCTACGCAGACCCGCTTTTTCCCGCCCGGCATTGCCTTTCCATTCCCTTCTGATACCTTTCTGAAATAGTTCTAATGCCTCGCCGCATTATGTATGCGGGCCTTAAGATTAAAGAGAATGAAACATTTTTCTCTCTCATAGTGCCGCGGTAATTGATGATTAACGTAATTTTGTCCTGAAAACGAAAAATGTGACTATGAAGCGTTATTATTCTCTCCTGATGCTCTTTGGGTTACTGGCTCTCACGGGCTGTAAGAAGGACCCGCAGGAAATTTTCAACGAGCAGAAATCTGGCGTTGTGCTTATTTGCAACGAGTTTTACTATGACATTACCCTCCCGGATGGGGAGAACTTGTATTTCTCGGGCATTGACGACGACGGTTCGCTGGAGAATCTTACCAACAACCGGGAAGAAATCAGGCAGAAACCGAATGTGCTCAACGGGACGGGCTTTTTCATCGACCGCACGGGCCGCATCCTCACCAACCGTCACGTCGTGGCGCCTCAGGTGGACAAGGCCACTGTGCGCAATAATATCAACGCCATTCTGCAGGGATATGCCATCTACATCGACCAGCTTCAGGACTCGCTCAATCAGCGCTATGCCGAGATACAGTCGTATGCGGAGCAGAGCACATACCAGAACTATGACGGTGAGACTTACAGCACCATGAGCGATTACGACATAGCCACGTTGCAACAGGAGGTGGACAGGCTCAGACAGCAGTATGACGACGCTCAGAGCATCAAGAACTATCTGATGAGTAACATTCTCAGCGATAATTTCAGCATACAGCTCCACTCACGGTTCGGCATCGCCTATGACGGCAGCAGCGTGGACAAGTGGGACGACTTTATGCGGACGCCCTGCGACCTGTTGCGCGTCTCCGACGATGCCAACTCGGATCTCGCGCTTCTGCAGCTCCACACAAGGGTCACGCCGGCCGACCGCTATATTTACAGCGTGGAGGACATGAAGGCGACTCTCGACGATGACCTTAAGATCAATCAGACGGTATACATGATAGGCTATAACCACGGGGTGGCACTCGCCAAGACGGACAACGGCATCCGCGCTCAGTTCACCAGCGGCACCATCACTCAGCAGCCCGATGGCAAACGCATCACATACAGCATCCCGGCGATGCCTGGCTCGAGCGGCTCGCCCATTGTGGACGACCGCGGGCGGCTCATCGCCGTCAACTTCGCCGGCAGCAGTGGCAGCGACAACTTCAATTTCGGCATTCCCCTGATGCGCATCCTGACGTTCCTGAAATAAGCGAGGCTGTGCAGAGGACGGTTTTCCGTGTGTATAACTAAGGGGCTTCGTCGTGCGAAAAATTTCCTGGAAGTGTCTCGTGACGCTCATAAGATGACTTATTGAGACACTAGCGAGGCATACGAGTTTTCAAATAAGAAAGATTGAAATTCTGATAATGTAACCTACGGGCTACGCATGCGCTACCTGTGGGCAGCAATAGCGGAGGCGGTGGGATGCCCGGGCGCCAGGGCGGAGGGCTACACGGCGAAGAAGTGGCGGCTGGCTCTCAGCAGATGGCGCACGGTGGAGATGAGCTCCTGTGTCTCCTGCAGCGTGTTGAGGTAGAGTATCTCGATGCGGATGTTGCCCTGCTCTGTCTGCATTCTGTTCATCTGGCGGTCGCGCAGTGCAGAGAGTTTGTGTCGGGCTTCGTTGGCGCGCACCATAAAGAGGTCGGCGTTCTCGTAATTGCCGTTGCGTATCATATCGAGAGCCTCGTCGATGATGTCGAGAGTGAGCTTCTCCACATTGTTGAGCTCCTCGATGAGCACAGGCGGGAGCGGCGTGAAATTGTTGTCCACATGCTCCAGACAGGGATCGGAGAGGCGCTTCAGGCAGTAGATGATCTGCGAGATGGAGTTGCTGCTCAGGTGAAACCATGTGTTCTTCTCCACCGCGGTGAGGTAGTCGATCTTGCGCATGCCGATGAGCTCCTTGGAGCGCATCTTCTTCCAGAGGCTCTTCTGCTGGCCGAGCGCATTCTCGGCGTGGTGGATGGTTCGGTAGTCGTCGTCCTTGAGGCCCGTGATGATCTGCGTATAGACGGTGTGGGCGAATTCGAGGATGTTAACCTGATTGAGGCGGATGTGCTCGCCCAGAAGTTCCTTAATCTCGTTCTGGTCGGTGGCCTTGATGAGCTTGCGGAATATCTGGTCCTTGTTCTCGTTGGCCTCGCGCTTCTTGAAGAGCTTGTTGTTGCGGATGATGATGAACACCACGGTGGCTATGCAGATCACCATGGCGGGCGGGCCCACGTAGTACATGAACAGCGAGGTGACGAAGCAAAGGATGAAGGCCGCGCCGGCGGTGATAAACCAGCCGCCGATGACGGAGATGACGCCCGTGATGCGGTAGACGGCGGTGTCGCGGCCCCACGCGCGGTCGGCCAGCGAACTACCCATGGCCACCATGAACGCTACGTAGGTCGTGGAGAGCGGCAGCTGGAGCGAGGTGCCGATGATGATGAGCAGGCCTGCGAGCACCAGATTGACCGAGGCGCGGACCATGTCAAAGGCTGCGCCGTCGGGCAGAACGGCATCGTCGCTGTCGAAGCGGCTGTCGATCCATTTCTTGGCTTTGGCGGGGATGATCTTGTCCACGGCGGCGCTCAGATTCATGGCGCTGCGCACCGTGGAGCGGGCTATGCGCGAGCTGCTGAAGATCTCCTCGCCCGCGTCCTGGCGCGAGAGGCTCACACTGGTGTTGATCACCTTGCGGGCCTTCTTGGAGGTGATAAGGGCGAAGACCATGATGGCGCCGGCGGCGATGAGGAAGTAGATGGGCGTGTGGGCCGTCTCGTGGAGGCGGCTTACACAGAATGCTGACGGGTCGCCAGCGCCGGCCTCGACGTAGTACTGATAGGACGAGAGCGCTGCGAGCGGCACACCGATAAAGTTGACCAGGTCATTGCCCGCGAAGGCCATGGCCAGGGCAAAGGTGCCGAAGAGCACTATGATGCGGAAGATGTTGACGTGAAGGAGGTCGAGGATCTGCGTCAGGATGCCGGACGTCACGAAGCACACCCAGAAGATGGTGAACTTGTGCGTCTCGATGAGCGCGCGGAACTCGGGCGTCATAAACTGTGACTTGCCCAATCCGGAGACGAGCAGGAAGAACAGGATGGCCGTGATGGAGATGCCGCCGAAGATGCCCACAGCCCAGCGGCTCTTCTGGCGAAACTTGAAGGTGAACACCACGCGCGTGATCCACATCACTATGAGGCCGAAGACAAATGCCACCGCCACGCTGAGGAAGATGCCGAGGATGATGGAGAGCGCCTTGTCGGTGTTGATGAGATTGGCGTAGGAGAGGGCGTGATTATGTAATATCTTGACTATGGCGAGGGCCGTGCTGCCTCCGAGCAACTCGAAGACCATCGAGACGGTGGAGGACGTGGGCATGCCGAGCGTGTTGAATATGTCCAGCAGGATCACATCGCTCACGCCGACGGCCAGAAAGATGCAGATGACTTCGTTAAAATAATAGTAATCGGGGTTGAGGATGCCGTGGCGCGCTATGTCCATCATCCCGTTGCTGGTCGTGGCGCCGACGAAGATGCCGACGGCTGCGACCGTGAAGACGACGGTGATCTTGCCGGCCTTGGCGCCTATGGCAGCGCTCAGAAAGTTTCCCGCATCGGTGGACACGCCTGCAGTCAGGTCGTAACAGGCTAATGAGAAAATGAAGACGAGGACGCCTAAATACAAATATTCCATAAAGGGAATTGACTCATTTACTCCGCAAAATTAAAAAAATCCCACTAATCTGCCCATTGTGACAGTTCTTTTCTTTATTGTGATTAAAAAATATAATTCATTGCGGCCGTTTTTCGGGCCAAATATTGACAAAAAGCCGTGCCGCTTCGATGGAAACGGCACGGCTTTCTATGATTTTCCGCGCTCCCCGGAGCGCGTGTTGTCTCGTGAGGATTGTGTCTGTCTGCGTCACGCTTTTGTCCTCTTCCCGCTACGAGCAGAAGAAGAGTATCAGCATCTGGGCCGTGATGATGCGCAGGAACATGGTGAGCGGGTAGACGGTCGAATAGCCGATGGCGGGAGCGTCGTTGCCGGCTGCGTTGTTGGCGAAAGCCAGTGCGGGAGGATCGGTCGTCGCGCCGGCTATCACACCGGCCAGGATGAAGTAGTTCACCTTGTATTTGAGGCGCGCTATGATGCCGATGATGAGGATGGGGATGACGGTGATGAGAAATCCGGTCCATACATACTTGACGCCGTCGCCTGCCACAACCGTCTGCCAGAACCCGGCGCCCGACTTGATGCCCACGGCGGCCAGGAACAACACGAGGCCTACCTCGCGCATGAACAGATTGGCCGACGTGGTGGTGTAGGCCACGATGTGAGCCTTATAGCCCACGGCGCCGATGAGGATGGCGATGATGAGCGGGCCGCCGGCCAGACCCAGACGCACGGGCGCCGGCATGCCGGGCAGGGCGATGGGCAGACTGCCGAGGATGATACCCAGCAGGAGGCCGAGGAACATGGCGTCAACGTTCGGGTGGTCCAAGCGCTTGAGCGAGTTGCCGAGACGGTCGGCCACGTGGCGCACGGAGTCGGCGGGGCCGACCACCTTCACCCTGTCGCCCATCTGCAGGCGCAGATGGCTGGCGCCGAAGAGCTCGATGCCCGAACGCGTGATGCGTGTCACATTGACGCTGTAGAGCGTGCCGAAGTTGAGCTGGCCCAGCGTCTTGCCGTTGACCTCAGGACGCGTCACCACGATGCTGCGCGAGATGACGGGCTCGTCTTTGGTCTGCCAGTCTACCTCTATCTCTTTGCCGATGAACGCCTCGATGGCTGCGGCGTCCTCCTCGGTGCAGACGATGTTGAGTTTGTCGCCCTCCTCGAGCACCGTCTCGCCGTTGGGCACGATGAACTCAGAGCCGCGGAGGATGGTGGTGCACACCATGTTGCGGCCCAGGAAGTTGCGCACCGTCTCCATCGTCTTGCCCACGAGGGCGTGATTGGTGACGATGAGCGACATGGAGTGGGGCTTGGTGTGGGCGTTGTCGCCGTTCTCCAGCTGGTACATCTCGTTCTCCTTCTTGGTGTTGATGCGGCAGATGTAACGGATGGCGATGGTAGCGCCGATGATGCCGAGCACACCGAGCGGGTAGGCGCAGGCGTAGCCGTTGGCTATCTGGGCTCCGCTGCTGGCCGTCTGCGAGAGTGCTTCATTGGCAGCGCCGAGGCCAGGGGTGTTGGTGACTGCGCCGCAGAGCACACCCACCATCATGGGCAGGTTGACAGGATTCTTGGTGTCGAAGAATAGGTAGTAGAGCGTCAGCATCACTGCGATGTTGAGCGCCACGATGCCCACGGCGAGCATGTTGAGCTTCAGACCACCCTTCTTGAAACTCTCGAAGAAGGATGGGCCCACCTGAAGTCCCACACAGTAGACGAAGAACATCAGGCCGAAATTTTGCAGGAAGTCGAGGATCTCCTCGGGACACGCGTACTGGGTCTGGGGCATGAGGGTCTTGTAGATATGGCCCACGATGATGCCCATAAACAGCACAAAGGTGACGCCGAGGGAGATGACGCCGCCTATCTTGATTTTTCCGAGCCACACGCCGGTCGATATGACAAGGGCGAAAAGAATGACGATATGCGCCACTGACGTAGTGTCGGTAAAAAGGTTATAGAACCACTCCATTTCTTAAGGTCTCTTATTATATTTACTTTTACGGCTTGCAAAGATAAGAAAAAAACGCCATCTGCCTGTCGCGCCCACGCATATTTATACATGAAATAAGGCCCCGCGGCGCGATATTGCTATCTGACGGCCGTGCAGAGCCGCATCTGTCTGAAGAGGAGAGCAAAACTGGCGCGCCATTGCCCTGCGGAGAGAATCCCCTGCGGCAGAGGAAACGCCAGTCCCGCCATGCCGTAATCATCTCCAATTTCCGAAAATCATCGAGGCATATGATTGTCTCATGACAGCTGCGATGAGAGTGCATGACAGCTGCGATGAGATCGAATGACAGCTGCGATGCAAATACATGACAGCTGTGATGCATGAACTATGTGCCTTGTGGTTTTTGTCTGTGTGTTTACTGTATCTGTAAGCCCGGATTAAGATCGCGGCGGTGCTTTTCGACACGCATTATATATATACGCGCGCGAGGGGAGAAGGCTGTAGTCAGAGCACTTCGTCGACGGGGATGTCGTGAGGCTCGACTGGGATGGCGGGGAGCTTCTGAAAGTCGAAGCAAAGGCCGAGGGTGGGGACGGCGAACGGAGCCATGGCCGCGAGAAGGCGGTCGTAGTAGCCGCGGCCGCGGCCCAGTCGGTGGCCGGCGGCATCAAAGGCGACACCGGGAATGACGGCGAGGTCGATGGAAGCATAGTCCGTGAAAGCTTTTCCCTCGGGCTCGAGGATGCCGAAGGCTCCGCGGCTCATGCGCTCCGGCCCGCGATATTCGCGCAGCTCCATGCTCTCCGACCCGGTGACTACGGGCAGCAAGACACGGCGCGTCATGGCGGCCTCGTATATCACGCCGCGAATGTCGGGCTCGTCGGGAAGCGGCGAGAAGAGGAGGAGGGTGGCGGCCCGCTGGTAAAGAGGGTGGCTCTGCAGCCTGCGGCGGACGGCCTCAGACAATACGGCCAGTTCCGCCTGGCCGTATTGCTGTTTATTTAGCCTTATTTGTTTTCTTAGCTCTGCCTTTTGCATTGACAGCCTGTTTCGCATTTTTGGCGGGCGCTTTGGGAAAGGCCTTGCCCTCGTCCATCATCCTCAGGGCGGTCATCACACAGCGGTCGTCGCTGTTGAGGAAGCGCGTGAGGGCGTCGCGGCCCAGGATATCGTCGATGGTGTAGCCGGTGAGGTAGTTGAAGAGCAGTTTGTGCGACTTGAGGATGAGCAGGTTGCGGCGCTGCAGGCCTTTGTGGTTGGCCCAGGTGGCGAAGCTCTCCACGATGCCGTGCTTCCTGGTCCACTCGGCCACCTGTTCCCAAGTGCGCATCTGGGAGAGCACGCTGCGGTGGCTGTCGACGAACATGTACGCAAACTGTGGCATCAGCCCGCTCATGGCGGCCTCCTTGAAGTAGGACGTCATGTCCGTGTTCTGCTCGGGCACAAAGACATCGGGCGTGATGCCGCCTCCGCCGTAGACTACGCGGCCCAGACGGGTGTAGAACTTGGGTCCGTGCTCCTTGATGCTGTCGCCGTTCTCGAGCTCGCCGCTCTTGAGACGGTTGATGATGTCCATGTCATAATCTTCGGTGTTGCCCGGCGTGTAGGGCTTCTGGACGCAGCGGCCGGAGGGCATGTAGTAGCGCGCTATGGTGAGGCGCAGCATGCTTTTGTCCCTGAACTCGATGCTCTCCTGCACGAGGCCCTTGCCGAAGGTGCGGCGGCCTACGATCATGGCGCGGTCGTTGTCCTGCATGGCGCCCGAGAATATCTCGGCGGCCGATGCCGTCTCCTCGTCGACCAGCACTATGAGCGGGGTGCTGAGGTGTGTGCCGCGCCCGTCGCTGGTATAGTTCTCCCTCGGGGAGTGGCGGCCCTCCATGTAGAAGATCATACGGCCGTTCTGCAGAAACTCGGCCGCCATGTTGACCGCCGGCTGCACGAAGCCGCCGTGATTGCCCCTGAGGTCGAGCACTAGGCGTGTGCATCCCTGCTGGCCGAGCTTGGCGAGGGCTACGAGAAACTCGGGGTAGGTGGAGTCGGCAAACTGGTCCACCTTGATGTAGCCCGTCTGGTCGTCGAGCATGTAGGCCGTCTGGATGCTCTTGATGGGGATATTGTCGCGGGTGAGCGTGTAGGTGTGGCGGGAGCGGTCAGAGGGACGGTAGATCCCCAGTTCCACCTTGGAGCCGCGCGGGCCCTTGAGGCGCTTCATGGCCTCGTCGTTGGTCACCTGCTTGCCGGTAAAGTTCTTGCCCGCTATCCTGACGATGCAGTCGCCGGCGGCTATGCCGGCCGCCCGGGAGGGCCCGCCGGGCACGGTGGCCACCACGCGGATGGTATCGTCGATAATGATAAACTGTACACCGATTCCCGAGAAGCTGCCCTTGAGGTCCTGCATCTGCGCCTCGACGTCCTTGGCCGACGTGTAGGTGGAGTGGGGGTCCAGCTCGGAGAGGATCTTGGGCAGCGACTTCTCCACGAGGTCCTGCATATTGACCTTGTCCACATACTGGGCGTCGATGATCTGCAGCAGGTCGTTGAGCTTGTTGCTCGAGGTGTTGATGATGCTCAGGCGGTTGCCCGAGAAATGATTGGCGTAGAAGCTGCCTATTATGATGCCTATTACGATGCTGAAGGCTACGATGAGCGGCGTGAAGCGCGATGAGCGGTTAGGGTCCATTCGGAAATGCGTTTATATAATGGTTGTGGAGTCGTCAGAGGGCGGAGTCCACATGTTCTTGATCGAGTTGCAGATATTTCAGTTCTATCCCGGCGCGTTCGAGGAGGCGTATGCCGTCCTCGATGCGGTATTTCTCGCCGTAGACCACCCTCTTGATGCCAGCTTGTATGATGAGCTTGGCGCACTCGATGCATGGGGAGGTGGTGACATAGAGCGTGGCGCCGTCGCTGTTGTTGCCCGAGCGGGCTATCTTGGTGATGGCGTTGGCTTCGGCGTGGAGCACGTAGGGCTTGGTGACATTGTTCTCGTCCTCGCATACGTTCTCGAAGCCCGAAGGTGTGCCGTTGTAGCCGTCGGATATGATCATTTTCTCCTTTACTATGAGGGCGCCCACCTGACGTCGCTTGCAGTACGAGTTTTCGGCCCAGATGCGGGCCATGCGCATGTAGCGGATGTCGAGCAGGTGCTGCTTTCGTTCCTGATAGTCCATTGTCATCGTTTTTGCGCGGCTCGCCTAATTCGTCCTTTCGGGCAGAATGCCGTCGCGCCGCATCATCGCCTCCGGCGTAGCCTGATGGCCGCGGAAGCGCTCGTACAGCTTCTCCGGCGCCTCGCTTCCGCCTCTCTCCAGGATGTCGGAGCGGAACCGCGAAGCCACCGCCGGCGAGAATACGCCGTCTTTCTGAAATTCCTCGTAGGCATCGGCGTCCAGCATCTCCGACCATTTGTAGCTGTAGTAGCCTGCGGCGTAACCGCCGTCCATGATGTGGCTGAAGTGGACCGTCGGGCCCGTGCCCTCGACCTCCGGCATGAGAGCGATGTCCCTGAGGCAATCCTTCTCCACCTGCATCAGATTGCCGCGGAGCGGGGTGGTGATGGAGTGGAGGCTCATGTCGATGAGGGCGAAGCCCACCTGACGTATGGCGCTGTAGCCCGCGTTGAAATGACGGCTCTTCCGGATGCGGTCGATAAGTTCGTCGGGCATTGGCTGGCCTGTAATGTAGTGCTTTGCAAAGGTAAGCAAGAATTTCTTTTCGTAGGCAAAGTTCTCCATTATTTGTGACGGCATCTCGACGAAATCCCTATAAACATTGGTGCCGCTGAGGCGCGGATAGCTCACGCGCGAGAAGAGCGCGTGGAGGGAATGGCCGAACTCGTGCAGGAAGGTGGTGACCTCGCCGAAGGTGAGCAGCGAGGGCTGGCCTGCGGTGGGGCGTGTGAAGTTGGTGACGATGGAGACCACCGGCCTCACGTCGCGCCCGTCCTGCATGTACTGCGGGCAGTATTCGGTCGTCCAGGCGCCGCCCTGCTTCCCCTTGCGCGGGAAATAGTCTACGAGCAGGATGCCCAGCATGCTTCCGTCGCTGTCGTCCACCCTGTAGGCCTTGACATCGGGCGCGTAGACCGCCACATCGGGCGCGGGCGTGAAGCGGATGCCGTAGAGCTGTCCGGCGAGGCCGAAGATGCCGCGCTCCACTCTCGAAAGCTCGAAGTAGGGGCGCATCTGCTCGTCGTCGATATGATAGAGCGAGAGCTTGAGCAGCCGCGAATAGTAGGCATAGTCCCACGGCATGAGCGTGAAGTCCGGTCCCTGCTCCCGGCGGGCGAACTCGGTCACGGCGGCCACCTCTCTGCGCGCTACGGGCAGGTAGGCGTGGATGATCTCCTGAAGCAGGCGCATGACATTCTCCTTATTGCCGGCGATGCGGCGCCTGAGGACGAAGTCGGCGTAGCTGTCGTAGCCCAGCAGGTTGGCTTTCTCGAGCCTCAGGTTTACTATCTCCTCCGAGACGGGGAGATTGTCGTATTTCGTGCCGCCGAGGCATACGGAGCCGCGGGCCGTGTAGAGCTTGCGGCGTATCTCCCGGTCGGGGCAATAGGTCATAAAGGGGAAGTAGACGGGCTCCTCGAGGGTGATGTCCCATCCCTCGCGGCCGTTGTCGCGCGCATGCTTCTCGGCGTCGGCGAGGGCCGAGGCCGGTACGCCCTTCACGCTCTCCGGGTCGGTCACGTTGAGGTAGTACTCCCCGCGGGCGTGCAGCAGATTGGTGGAAAACTTGACAGAGAGCTCCGCCAGGCGGCGGCTGATGTCCCCGAAGCGCTGTTTGTCGCGGCCCTTGAGGAGCGCGCCGCTGCGCACAAAGTCGTTGTACGTGACCTCCAGCAGGCGGCCCTGCTCCGGCGTGATGCGCTTTGGGAAGTGCGTGTAGACGAAGCGGATGCGGCTGAAGAGTTTGCTGTTGTGCATGATGCTGTCCTCGTGGGCGCTCAGCAGGGGCGCAAGGCGTGCGGCCAGCGTCTCCATCCCGGGCGTCGAGGCGGCGGCGTAGAGGTTGAAAAACGTGCTCACGGCCTTGTCGAGCGTGAGGTCGCTCATCGTAAACGGTTCGATGGTGTTGCTGAACGAGGGGCGGTGATGATTGCCCAGAATCTCCGCAATCTCGTCCTTGTGCATCTCCATTGCGTCCATGATGGCGGGCTCAAACTCCCTCTCGCTGATCTCGCCGAAAGGCGGAACGGTGAAGTCTCTCAACAACGGATTTTCGCGTGGGAATAGCATGGTCATTTTATATTTCTATTGGCGAATATAGGTATTTTTTTTCAAATTAATGGTGTGCACGGAGAAAGAATTTATTTGCGGCTCCCGTCCGCCTCCTGTGCGGGCTAATGCAGGCTGACAAGGCCGGAAAACAGCGGCCGGTTGTCGTGAAGATGTGGCAGAATGAGATGAATAAGCCGGGACTGCCGCCCGCCGCGCGCAATGGCCGCCAGAGAGCCGCGGCAGAGGGTCACCGGCGGTGCAGAATGCCCCGCAGCGCCGGCTCAGAGAGTAATGCGCCCCGGCATGCGGCATCCACGGCATGGAATATTCATCCGGTATTCACTTTTTATTCATTTCCCGGATGTGTCTGCAGCCCTCCGGAAGGGCCGATTTTGGCCCTTTGCAAAAGATTGAAAATCAGTGCCTATGAGAGAGCAAAATTACATTTGAGACGTTTTGAAATAGCTCAAAGGTAGTTTTCCTCATGTCCTATGTAGCTTTTCAGTTTTGTGGGAAGTTTTTTCTGATGTGCGGAAACGGGCATTTTCGGGAGTGAATATTCATCCGTTATTCACTTTTTATTTATTTCCGCTAAGGCGTCCGCAGCCTTCCGGAAGGGCCGATTTTGACCTTGTGTAAACACTTGAAAATAAGCCCTTATGAGAGGGTAAAATTACATTTGAGACGTTTTGAATTATCTCAAATGTAGTTTTCCTCAGGTCCTATGTGAGTATTAAGATAAGCGGAACGTTTTTCGGGATGTGCGCAGAGAGGGGTTACAGCAAAATGAATAGTTGGTGGTCTATGCATTTTGCGTCGCCATGCAAAGGTAGTATCGCGACGGCTGAGGGTGATGGTGTGCCGGGGCATGAGGCGGGGATTGGCTTTCCGCGTCGCGGGCGCCGGGAGGGCGTACCGGCTGCGGCCTCAGCCCACGGACATTTCCGTGAGGATGCGCTCCAGTTCCTCGCCCGAGATGTCGAGGTGGAACCGCCCGTTGAAGGCCACGGATATGCCGCCGGTCTCCTCCGATACGATGACGGCCACGGCGTCGCTCTGCTGTGTGATGCCGAGGGCGGCGCGGTGGCGCAGGCCCAGACGGCGCGGGATGTCCTCGTCGTGGGAGACGGGCAGGATGCAGCCCGCCGCGCGTATCTTATGGTGGGCGATGATCATGGCGCCGTCGTGCAGGGGCGAGTTTTTGAAGAAGATGTTCTCTATGAGCCGCTGCCGGATGTCGGCGTTAATGATGTCGCCGGTCTTCTCGATGTCGCCCAGGCCCACGTAGCGCTCAAAGACGATGAGCGCGCCCACCTTCTGCGCGGACATGGACATGCAGGCCCTCACGACGGGGATGATGGTGTCCTCGTTTATGGCGTCGCCCTTCTTGGGGGAGTAGAAGAACTTGACCAGTTTGCCCAGCGAATGGTGTGCGCCGAGCTGCGAGAAGAAGTTGCGGATGTCGTCCTGAAAGATGATGATGAGGGCTATGGCGCCGAGGTTGACCGCCTTGTCCATGATGCTCCCCAGCAGACTCATGTTGAAGATCTTGGACACGAAGATCCAGATGATGATGAACACGATGATGCCCATGAATATATTGCCGGAGCGCGACTCCTTCATGAGGCGGAAGATGTAGTAGAGCAACAGGGCTACGAGCAGTACATCGATGGCATCTTTGATAGTGAACGAGAGCATTCTTATGGTGTTATATTAATAGCATTCGGCGGCCTTTTGCGTGATGCGGACGGCCTCTACGGCGGCCGCTACGTCGTGCACCCGCAGTATGTCGGCCCCCTTGAGGAGGGCTATGGTGTTGCACACCGTCGTGCCCCCGAGGGCGCCGGCGGCGTCGGTGCCGAGCAGCCGCCATATCATCGACTTGCGCGACACACCCACCAGCACTGGCAGCGAGAATATACCGAAATCGTCGAGATGGGAGAGGAGGTGATAGTTCTGCTCCATCGACTTGCCGAAGCCGAAGCCCGGGTCGAGGATGATGTCGCGGGCCCCGAAGGAGCGGAGGCGGTCTATCCTCTCGGCCAGGAAGCGCATGACGCTCTGCATGTAGGGCACGGAGGCGTCGCTGTGGGAGGTGAGCGGGCTGTCGGAGTGCATGTCATCGATGGTGCCGCCTATGTGCATCAGAATGTAGGGCACACCGAGCTCCGCCACGGTGCGGTACATCTCGTCGTCGCCGCCCGAGACATCGTTGATGATGGCGGCGCCGTATTCCTCAACTGTCATCCGCGCGATGTCGGCCCGGAAGGTGTCGATGCTCACGGGCACATCGGGCGCCACGCGCCTGACGATGGCGAGGGCCATGCGGAGGCGCCGCGCCTCCTCCTCCTCGCTCACGTCGTCCGATCCCGGGCGGGTGGAGTAGGCGCCGATGTCGATGATGTCGCCGCCCTGGCTCACTATCTCGCGGGTCCGCTCCTCAATGCTGCGCTCGTCATATTTGCGCGAGGAGGCGTAGAAGGAGTCGGGCGTCACATTGAGTATTCCCATCACACGGGGCGTGCTGAAGTCCATCAGCTGTCCGCCCGTGTTGATGGTAAGGTCTGATTTGCGTGTCATTTTCTCTTTTGTCTCCTGTTTATCGTGTGGCAGTGATGACATAGTGGCCCTGAGGTACCTCCACGGTAAAGCCCTTTGCGGTGCGGGCGGTGGAAGTCACGGCCTTGGCCTTGTCGGCGGGCTGGTCGTTGATGGTAAGGGTGGAGTAGCCGGCTGCGGGCACAAGGACTGTGGCGCGCGAGCCTACCGGTACGGTGACCTCGATGCTCACCCTGCCGTCGGCATAGCGGACATGGCTGCCTACGAGGCCGTAGGGCGTATTGTTGCTGTAGTTGACATCGCTGAGGCCTGTGGCGGGATCGGGAGCTACGGTGAAGTGGCGGAATGCGGGCGCGGAGGCATCGGCGTTGACGCCTGCCAGCGTCCTGTAGAGCCATGTCAGTCCGTTGCCGAGGAACGGGTGATTCTCGCTGTTCTGACTGTCAAACTCCTCCCACATCGTAGTATAGCCCTTCTTGAGCATCTCGCCGTAGGAGGGGTAGTCGGTCTGATTGATGCAGGCGTAGGCCACGTCGTTGAGGCCCGCCTTGGCCAGCGAGGAGAAGAACACCTCCAGGCCGATGAAGCCCACGTCGAGGTGATTGTTGTGCTTGACGGCGATCTCGTTGTAGAGGATGTCCTTGAGCTGCGGACGCTTGCTCAGAAGCCCCATCTCCACTGCCATAAAGTTCGGCCCGCACTCTCCGAAGCCCGTCTTGTCGTCTGTGTAGAAGGCGGTGTTGTAGGCCTCGGCGGTCTTGTCGGCTATGCTGCGGAAGCGCTGTGCGTCGTCCTTCTTGCCGAGGGCTTCGGCCATGTGTGCCATGCGGTCGAAGCAACGCCAGTAGACATAGGTGTGCACCTTGCTGGCGTCGGGCAGCTGGAATGTCGGCACCCAGTCGCCGAGATTGAACCAGGTCTGCTCCTTGCCGTCGGAAGCATTGGTCTGCTTCTGCAGCATTATGCCGCGGTCGTCCACCCAGCGGGTCATCTGCTCGGCCTGACGGCGGGCGGCCTCATAGTTGTCCTCCAGCATTCTTCTGTCGCCGTAGGCCAGGTAGTAGTTCCACGGCATGAGCGTCATGGCAGCGCCCCAGGCTACGCCGCCACCGGCTGCCACACACCAGGGAGCGGAGTTGGGCACGTAGCCGGTCTCTTTGTCCTGCGCCTCGCGCATGGTGCGAAACCATGAGGTGTAGAACGCGCGCCCGTCAAAGTTGCTCATCACCGTGGCAGAGACGCTCTGGCCGTCGCCCGTGTAGGGCAGGCGCTCGCGGTGGGGGCAGTCGCTCTCTACGCCCGAGTGGATGTTGTCCTGCTCGGTGAGAAGCCACATGTTCTGGATGTCGTTGATAAGCTGATTGGAGGTGGAGAATTCGGAAGTGATGGGCATATCGGTGTTGACGGCCTCGGCGGTGATCTCATCGTCTGAGGGCACAACGCCCTTGAAGGTCACCTTGTCAAAGACGTACCATGTGAACTGTGCGGCGTAGTCTATCGGCTCGCCGTCCCTGAACGTGTAGCTGCCGCCCTCGGGATAACGGCTTATGTAGGTCATCTCCATCACGTCGCCGGCTTTGGCCTTCACGCCCTTGATGTGCAGACGGCCGGAGATCATCTTGCCAAAGTTTACGGTCACTGTGCCGTCGGCGTTGGTCGTGCGGCTCACGGGCTTGTAGACCTTGGTCACGCGGTCGGGGTTGGTGTCAAATGCGGTGAGCTTGCCGTCGGGGGCTTTGCGCTCCACGACCTTCTCCCAGCTGCTGTCGTCGAAGTCGGGGCTGCACCAGTCGGGTATCTCAAGCCGTGCATCGTAGTTTTCGCCCTCGTGCAGGTCGGACTTCGTTATTCCGCTGCGGTGCGCCTTCCAGCTCTCGTCGCTCACGATGCTCTGCTTCGTGCCGTCGGCGTACTCTATCTCGATGCGGCAGATGAAGCGCGGGCTGCCGAAGGCTCCTATTCTGTTATTCCGGGCGTCGAAATAGCCGGGGGCAAGCATCGCGCCCACCGCATTCTTTCCGCTCTTGAGCATGTCGGTGATGTCATATTTCAGATAGCTTACGCGAAATCCGCTCGACTTCTCGTCCAGAGAGATGCCGAAGGCTTTCAGGTTGGGGCGGGAGGTGTAGTTGGTGAAGTTGGGCACCAGTAAATCATTGCCCGCTTTCTTGCCGTTGACAAAGAGATCGAAGTATCCCAGGCCCGTGACGTAGGCTTTGGCGCTGCGTATCTGTCCGCTGCGGGTCTCGAAACCCTTGCGCAGGTAGGGCGCGTCGTCGGCATCTCGCAGGATGCCTTTACCCAGAGCGTTCTGCGGCTCTTCGCCTATCCACGGCGCGCCGATCCACTTGGCTCCCCAGGAGGCGGGATTGATGCCGGTGGAGAACTTCTGCGGGGCGCTCCATGCCGAGGCCTTGCCTTTGCCGTTCCAGACCCTGACGCTCCAGTAGTAGTCCTTACCTTCGCTCATCGGTTTGCCCTTGTACTCGATCAGGTAACTCTCGTCCGATTTCGTCTTGCCGCTGTCCCACATGTCGCCTTTGCCTTTTCTGGCGGCGCTCTCCGTGGTGGCCACGCAGATGCGGTAGGCCCGCTGTGTCTCGCCCATGGCGCCGGCGGCGGCCTTGTTCACCCATGAGAAGCGCGGCGGCTTGCTGCCCGCCGTCGGGGGGTCGATGAGTATGTTGTCGCTCAGATGCTCTACCGTAAGGGACGTGGGCGTTATCTGTCCCATCATCCCTGTCGCCATGCTCACGAACAGAGCCATGGCCATACCTCTCAGGTGCTTCATATAGGTTATTTTCTAATATTAGTAAATGATTTATCCTCGCAAATTTACTATTTTTCCCGTTTCTACAGACTTTATGACTCCATTTTATGACATTCTCCTCATAAAATCCCTCCTCCGGAGCGCGATGAGGCCCCGGGGAGCCCGGTATTCGGGAGAAAATGCGTATCTTTGCCGCCGAATTAATCACCGAGTGCTTGAAAACCTCGTAAAAAACAAGACAATGAATAGACTCAAAAGTAATGTGAGTGTACTCTTCATGCTTTTCAGTACGCTCTTCTGTGTGTGCCTCATCACGGCCAATCTCCTCGAGACAAAGCAAATCAACATTCTCGGCGTCTCCCTCACGGGCGGCCTGATCGTGTTCCCCGTGTCCTACATTATCAACGACTGTGTCTGCGAGGTGTGGGGCTACGCCAAGGCGCGCCTGCTGATATGGTGCGGCTTCCTGATGAACTTTTTCGTGGTGATGATGGGCGCCATCTGCGACGCTATTCCCGCCGCGCCCTACTGGCACAACGACGCGGGCTTCCATGCCGTCTTCGGCCTCGCCCCGCGCATAGCCTTCGCCTCGTTTCTGGCGTTTCTCGCGGGCAGTTTCATCAACGCCTACGTCATGAGCCGCATGAAGATCCACGACCACGGGCGCCGCTTCTCGCTCCGCGCCATCGCCTCGACCATCGCCGGCGAGACCTGCGACTCGGTCATCTTCTTCCCCCTCGCCTTGGGCGGCGTAGTGCCCCTTGAGGCCCTGCCCGCGCTCATGATATGGCAGGTGGTCCTCAAGACGCTCTACGAGGTCATCGCCCTGCCCGTCACCGTGAGGGTCGTGAGATACCTGAAGCGCATCGAGGGCTCCGATGTCTACGACAACGGCATGGACTACAGCGTCTGGAAGATATTCAAGATTTCCTCCGGCAGCAACGCCTGAGAGGGGAGAAAAGCCGGCGGCCGGCAGGCTAATCTCATGTTAAATGCCTAAATTTGCAAAACCTGACTTTCAGGAGACCATAAAGCATTTAACAATAAATATGTACTCTTCATCACTCATCATCCGGCTCAGGCGGACGGCCACCGCCCTTGCCGCCACCGCGCTCTTCATGACCGCGGCCTCTCCCGCCGCCGCCCAGCACAGGGCAGACCGGCAGAGCCTTACCGACCCGGAGTCGTTCTCCATGATCCTCATGGGCGACCCGCAGGGCTACACCAAGTATGACATCAATCAGCCCCTCTTCGAGCTCTGCACGGCATGGTGCGCCGACAATATCGATAATCTGAAAATCAAAGCCGTCCTGCTCACGGGCGACCTCATCGAGCAGAACGAGAACATCGTGCGCAACCGCTCCATGCTCAATCAGACCAGCCGCCAGATGTGGGAGTGGGCCTCTCACTGCATGAAGCGCCTGGACAACCGCGTCCCCTACATCATCTCCCCGGGCAATCACGAGTACGGCTATGTGCGCGGCGACGAGGGCTTCACCCATTTCCCCGAGTACTTCACCTTCGAGCGCAACTCGAAGCTCGCCGACTGTCTCGTGGCCGCCTTCCCCAACCGCGAGGGCAAGGTGTCGCTTGAGAACTCGGCCTACGCATTCCACGACAAGCACTGGGGCGACATCCTTGTCATCACCTCCGAGTGGGCCCCGCGCGACGAAGTGCTATCCTGGGCCGCCGGGCTCTGCCGCAGCGACAAGTACAAGGACTACAAGGTCATCTTCATGACCCACTCCTTCCTGCGCGAGAAGACCGCCGAGCGCACCAAGAATGAGAACTATAAAATCTCCCCGCGCAACTACGGGCAGGAGATCTGGGACAAGCTCGTGAGCCAGGTGCCCAACATCCGCCTCGTCATCTGCGGCCACACCGGCAACCCGGGCGACTTTGACCAGAGCGTGGCCTATCGCAAGGACCCCAACAACGCCGGCAAGATAGTGCATCAGATGATGTTCAATGTGCAGATCCTCGGCGGCGGATGGGAAGGCAACGGCGGCGACGGCTGGCTCAGAATCCTCGAGTTCATGCCCGACGGCAAGACCATCAAGGTGCGCACCTACTCCCCGCTGTTCGGCATCTCGCCCACCACCAAGAAGTACGCTCATCGCACAGCCTCCTACGACCAGTTTGACATGGTGATCGACTGATCCCGATACATAGTCACGGGCGCGGAAAATGCGAATTTCCGCGCCCGTGTAAATAGCTGAAATATAACGCTCTGAAAGGGGCAAAACTACAAGGCACCTGAGGGAAACTAGGTGCCTTGTAGTTTTCCTCAGGTGCCTTGTGAGAAGCCGCGTATGCGGAAGGGTTTTTACGGTTGGCGGAAAAAGGCGGTCTTTGTTGTGGAAAATTCCCGTAGGAAAGCTGTGCCGCTTTCCCAATATGCCGTGCCTTTTTCTAATTCTTCCGTGCCTTATTCTTACTCTGCCTTCGCCATTTTTATTCTGCCGTGCCGTTTTTGTCCTGCTCTTCGGCGTCGGCCTTGTTGAGCGCAGGATTGGCGTACATGGTGAGTATGCGTTCGCGGAGAAAGGCCTCGTCCTTGTTCGGGAGGTCGATGAGCGCTATCCGCGAGGCGAGATATTCCTCGAAGTGCTTCTTCTCCTCCTCTGTGTAGTGAGCCTTGAACCGCTCTCCGCCGCGGAGCATGTCGGCGGCGGCGTAGTTGCAGGGGTAGAGGCGGTAGTGGGTGAATATCTCGTGGTCGATGTGGCGCGCAGCCTTCTCGAAGAACGCGTTCTTGTCGGTCATGCCCTCCTGCTTGCGGAGCCATTCGTCCATGCAGGGCGCGGCGGCGAAGTGAACGCGGCCCTTGTAGCCCGTCAGGCCCGTCTGCATGTTGAGCAGGTCGTTGGCGCCCGTCTTGACGTAGTGAGGATCGTCGCGCTTCAGCTGAAACTCCATCGCCTTCAGGTAGTCGCACGGGTCGTACTCGTAGGAGAGGCTCAGCGGCACGATGTGCAGCTGTATAAGCCTTTCTATCGGTGTGCCTTCGCCGCCCATGGCCATCATCTTGAGGATGCTGTCCTGTGTGCGGTCGTCCGAGTCCTTGGCGCGGCCCTGACGCTGCGCTATCCAGATGTTCTCGTGCTTCTCGGCGATGGCGAAGTGCATGTAGCGGCTCATGCGGCGGCTGCTGATGAGCATCTCGCGCATGTGCAGGGAGCGCTGTACGATGAACGCCTTGAGCACCCTCACCAGACGCTTTATCCAGGGGTACACCAGCAGATTGTCCCCGATGGCTATCTCGACGGTGCAGGGGAAATGATTGTCCACAAGTCCCTTGGAGAGGAATGTGGGGTCGGTCACTATGTCGCGGTGATTGGAGACGAATGTGTAGCGCTTCTCAGGGTCGAGGGCGTTGGTGTCGAGGCTCACGCCGTCGGTGTGCTGCTTCTCGATATTCTGCACCACGCCGTAGATGATCTTCTCCTGCACCTCCTGATTGGTCTTGCAGCTGCGCAGAAGAGCGGCAAATTGCTCGTGGCTCAGAGAGGGGAACATGCGGTCCACGAGCTCCATAAATCCGCTGTCGGAGAGCAGGGCATCGTAGACTGCGGGCAGTTCCTCAGGCGAGTAGGGACGTATCTCGTCAAATTCCTTGGGTATGTTCATCCTGCTCAGTCCTCGAAACAATCCTCTATGATGTCGGCCAGTACATCGCCCACCTTCTTGCCGGCGGCCTTCACCTGCTGGGGGATGAAGCTCGTGGCCGTCATGCCCGGCGTGGTGTTGATCTCGAGCAGGTGGATGCGCTCAGCGCCGCGCTTGCCCGTGAGGATGTAATCGATGCGGATGATGCCGCGGCAGCCGAGCGTGTCGTAGATGCTCAGGGTCTGGTCCTTGACTCTCTGGGTGGTCTCTACGGAGAGGCGTGCGGGAGTGATCTCCTTCACCTGACCGTTGTATTTGGCATTGTAATCAAAAAACTCGTTGTCCGTCACCACCTCGGTGATGGGGAATACGGTGGCGCCACGGCGTGTGCGGTAGCAGCCGCAGGTTATCTCCGTGCCGCTCATCATGGCCTCGGCCATCACCTCGCGGCTCTCGTTCATGGCCTTCTGGATGGCGGGCTCGAGCTGCTCGGCGGTCTTTACCTTGGTCACACCGAAGCTGCTGCCGCCGGCGTTGGGCTTCACGAACAGCGGCAGACCGAGGCGGCCGATGATGTCCTCGTTGCTGTAGCGGCGCTTCTGGCCCTTGCGCAGCAGTACGCTGTCGGCTATCTTGACACCGAGGGAACGGAGAAACTGATTGAGGGCGTACTTGTTGAACGTCATGGCCTCTACCAGTACGTCGCTCGTGGAGTAGGGCATGCCGATGAGGTCGAAGTAGCCCTGGATGATGCCGTTTTCGCCCGGGGTGCCGTGGATGGTGATGTAGGCAAAGTCCGGGCGTACCCGTGTGCCGCCGTCGGCAAAGGAGAAATCGTTGCGGTCCACCGGCGATGTGCTGCCGTCGTCCAGATGTGCCAGCCACTGGCCTGCGTGGATCTCTATGATGTAGGTCTTGTAGGGCTGGTCGGCGAGGAAGGTCCTGATGCCGTCGGCGCTCCTTAGTGAAACATCATGCTCGGAGGAGTCTCCTCCGGCTACAATAGCTATTATGCGTTTCATATTCAGCTTGTTTTTTCCTGCCGCCTGTGTGCCCGACGGCATGAGCATTTATATTTCCTGTTATATTGTCTTAGTCTCTTATGGCAGCGGCCCGCGAGAAATTCTCCCACCTCTCTATGAGAGCCTTCATGTCGGCGGGCATCGGCGCGCGGAAGTCCATCTCCTTGCCGCTTGTCGGGTGGCGGAATCCGAGGGTCGCGGCGTGCAGCGCCTGCCTCGGGCAGAGCTCCATGCAGTGGCGGACAAACTGGGCGTAGCTGCTGCTCCTGTTGCCGCGCAATATCTGTGTGCCGCCGTAGCGCTCGTCGCCGAACAGGGGGTGACCGATGTGGGCGAAGTGGGCGCGTATCTGATGTGTGCGGCCCGTCTCGAGGCGACACTCTATGAGCGTCACATAGCCGAAGCGCTCCAGCACGCGGTAGTGGGTCACGGCGCTCTTGCCGATGCCGCTGTCGGGCGGGAAGACGGCCATGCGCAGACGGTTGCGCGGGTCGCGGCCTATGTTGCCCTCTATGCGGCCCGTCTCGGCCTCCGGCTCGCCCCATATCAGGGCGTTGTAGAGGCGGCGTGTCGTCTTGTTGAAAAACTGGAGGCTCAGGTCGGTCTTGGCCCGCGGCGTCTTGGCCACCACCAGCAGGCCCGAGGTGTCCTTGTCGATGCGGTGCACAAGGCCCACGGCCGGATCGTTGGGGTCGTAGGCGGCGTCGTCTCTCAGATGCCAGGCGATGGCGTTGACCATGGTGCCGCTGTAGTTGCCGTGCCCGGGATGCACCACCATGCCGGCGGGCTTGTTGATGACCATCAGGTCGTGATCCTCGTAGACTATGTCCAGGGGAATGTCCTCGGGCTCGATGGTGTAGTCGTAGTAGGGGCGGTTGAGCATCAGCGTCACCACATCTCCGGGCTTGACGCGGTAACTGCTCTTGACGGGAACGTCGTTTACGTGTATGAAGCCGGCCTTTGCCGCGGCCTGAATACGGTTGCGCGAGGTGCCGGGCAGATGGACGAAGAGGAATTTGTCTATCCTGAGCAACTGCTGCCCGCGGTCGGCCGTTATGCGGAAGTGTTCGTAGAGCGCGTTGGAGTCCTCCTCGGCGGCATCGTCGTCGGCTGCCTGTGCGGCCGGGGCCGTCCCTGCATCGCTCAGCGCCGCGGTCATGTCAGCCTCTTCGGCCTTCGCCGCCCGCTCACTCTCCGTCATAGTCCTCTCCTCCGGTAGCGTCGTCATAGTTGATGTCCTCGCCATAGTTCCATTCCGTCTCGAGCGAGTCCTCTTCGTGCATGTCATCATCGGTCAGACCGTTGCCCACCACCAGTGTGAGCCTCTCTGTGATGCGCACACGTGTGCCGGCCGTTACCTCGCGGCCGCCGGCCTTGATGCCGTAGACCCACTCCCGCTCGCCGTTGATATACTGCGGCGGAGCGAGCGAGAAGCCCATGGCCCTGAGACGCGACTCGGCCTCGCGCATCGAACTGTTGTCCACGATGTCGGGCATCACGATGGTGGGAGGCGAGGCGGCGTTGACCGTGATGTCCACCTCGCGTCCGGCCTTGACGCGCGAGCCCGCCGCTACCGACTGGTCGAGCACCACGCCGGGCTTCTTGCTGGCGATGTAGCCCGAGTCTGTCACCACACACTTCAGGCCCTCCTGCTCCAGTGTCAGGCGGGCTCGCTCCATGCTCATTCCCCTGAGCGAGGGCACAGTGATCTCCTCGCCGTGGCGTGTGTAGATGTTCAGGCCCTCGGAGATCAGGAAGACAATAAACACTCCCACCGCTACCATAGCCAGCAGATTGGCCAGCAGATAGCGGCTGAAGACAGCCCTGAAGAACTCCCGAACCTTCATCTCCTCTGTGCGGCGGTGTGCGAGGGCTCCGGCGCCTGGTGTTTGCTAAAATGCAAAAGAAGTAAAGGCTTGCTGTGCCAAACCTCTACTTCTTCGATTTTCTATTGGGCCGGAGTCCGAAATGATTAGTTTTTGCCGTGTACTTCGTCCGAAACAGTCAGTTTCTTGCGACCCTTAGCGCGGCGGGAAGCCAATACGCGGCGACCGTTGGCCGTCTGCATGCGGCTGCGGAAACCATGCTTATTGTTTCTCTTACGGTTGTGAGGTTGAAATGTACGTTTCATTGTTCTATGTTTTTTATTTTATGTCTTATATATTATATATGCGTACGCGGCTTTGCCGTCGGGGCGCTTACGGGCTGCAAAGTTAGAGATTTTTTTTCATCCGCACAACGATAAGCATCTTTTATTCTCTTATTTGATTGCTATTTACTGCCGTAACTTATTCCGGCGGGCGTGTTTGCCGCCGTTTTTATGCGCGGCGCTGTCTTCCGGAGCCCGCGCCGCGCCCTCTGCCGCGCTACCGCGGCACAACATTCCGGCCATAAAATCCCGCTACCAAGACAGACTATATCAACTGATTCTGCATATAATGCACGACTGTGTAAACTTGTCCTGCGCATAGCGAAAGAAGGTGACAAACAATTTAGTTATTAACATCAGAAGTTGTCAACTATTACCAGTAAACTACAGGTTATCACATGACAATTGCGATGTGATTGCATGACAATTGCGATGTGATTATATGACAATTGCGATGTGATTGCATGACAATTGCGATGTGATTATATGACAATTGCGATGTGATTACATGACAATTGCGATGCATTCTCATGACAGCTGTCATGCATAAACCAGGTGGGAGAAAAAATTGAGCTCACGTATTACAGCATACATTATAGCATTACCTATTATATAATGCATGATTTCCGCGTAGCATACAAAAAGGGCCGCACCCGCTCCGGGTACAGCCCTCATGTGCCTATAAGGGAAGAATTTACTTGCCGCCGAAGTAGCGATCCAGCAGTCCCTTGAAGCCGCGGCCGTGACGAGCCTCGTCTTTGGCCATCTCGTGAACGGTGTCGTGGATAGCGTCGAGACCCAGCTGCTTGGCGCGCTTGGCGATGCGGAACTTGTCGCTGCATGCGCCTGCCTCGGCTGCTGCGCGCTTCTCAAGGTTGGTCTTCGTATCCCATACCACGTCGCCCAGGAGCTCGGCAAACTTGCTGGCGTGCTCAGCCTCCTCAAAAGCGTAGCGCTTGAAGGCCTCGGCGATCTCGGGATAGCCCTCGCGGTCGGCCTGACGGCTCATCGCAAGATACATGCCCACTTCGCTGCATTCGCCGTTCCAGTGTGCATTGAGGTCCTTGATCATCTCCTCGTCGCAACCCTTGGCCACGCCCAGTTCGTGCTCTGTCTCAAATGTCAGTTCATCGTCCTTTACCTCCTTGAACTTGGAAGCGGGTGCATGGCACAGCGGGCACTCTGCAGGGGGTTCTGTTCCTTCGTAAACGTAGCCGCAAACGGTGCAAATAAATTTCTTTTTCATAATCTCTTGGGTTTTGTTGTGATTGTTACGTAGTTTGTTTCTCTTGTCCCCGAATCCCGTTCCCGAGAAACGAAGATGTAAAAGTACGCAAATTTTCCGAACCGGCAAGCGCCGAGGAAGAATTCATTGTTAAAAGAAGTTTAATTCGCAAGGCTTCCACCGCGGCCAAAAACATAAGCGCCGCCGCGAAAGCTATTAGATGGGATTTTTATATATTTGCATTACTAATCCAGCCTTATAAAAATGCTGAGCGGAAACGAAATAAAACACATACGCTCCCTGGAGCTCAAGAAATACCGCGATGCGGAGGGCCTGTTCGTAGCCGAAGGGCCGAAGATGGTGGAGGAGATGCTCGACGCGTTCCCCCTGAGGCGGCTCATAGTGGAGGAGGGCAAGACCTTCGCCGCTGCGCCCCGCGGCACTAAGGTGGAGTATGTCAGCCCCGCGGTGATGCAGCGCCTCTCGTTCCTCAAGACGCCTCACGACGTGATAGCCGTGTTCGCCAAGCCCGCGCCCGGAGAGGGCGGGAGCCTCGCGAGCGTGGCGGAGAGGGAGCTCTGTCTGGCGCTCGATGACATACAGAATCCCGGTAACCTCGGCACCATCATCCGCACGGCTTCGTGGATGGGCGTGAGACATGTCTTCTGCTCTCCCTCGACGGCCGACGTCTATTCGCCCAAGGTGCTCCAGGCCACAATGGGCGCCCTCGGCACAGTCAGGGTGAGCTATTGCGACCTGCCCGACGCTCTCTCCCGCTGCAAGGCCGACGTGTGGGGCACATTCCTCGACGGGGAGAACATCTACACCTCAACGCTCTCCTCCACGGGCGTCATCGTCATCGGCAATGAGGGCGGAGGCATCAGCCGCGAGGTGGAGCGCACAGTGACCCGCCGCCTGTTCATCCCGCCCTATCCGCCTGAGGGCCGCCATGTAGAGAGCCTCAACGCCGGCATGGCTACGGCCATCACTCTCGCCGCTTTCCGCTCGCGTTATTACAGGCCAATCCGTTAATATGATGACCGCTTTCTTTACAGACCATCTCTTACTGATGATTTATATTGCGTCGGGGCTCATGCTGCTGGCCGTCCTGACGTTTCTGTTCATGCGCCTCAAGTTGTATTCCGCCTTCGTCTCCGACACCCCCGAAGAGGGCGACGGGACTAAGGTGAAAGGCATCACCGTGGTGATCTGCTCGCACGACGACGGCGAGGAGCTCGAGAAACACCTGCCCCCCATCCTCTCGCAGCGCGGCATCCCCTTCGAGGTGGTGGTGATAGACGACTGCTCGCGCGACAGTACGCCCGACGTGCTCAAGCGCCTCTCGGCTGCCTATCCCAACCTGCGCCATACCTTTGTGCCGCGCACGGCGCGCTATGTGAGCCATACCAAGCTCGCCATCTCGCTCGGCGTCAAGGCCGCCCGCTACGACTGGATAGTGCTGACGCGCCCCACATGCGCCCCGCTGACCGACCTCTGGCTCCGGACGATGGCCGCGCAGATGACCGGCGACGCCGTGGCCGTACTGGGCTACGCCAACTATGCTGACAATGGCAGTCTCGCCGCACGCAGGGCCGTCTTCGAGCGTCTCTCGATGAGCGCCCTCTGGTTTCTCTCGGCCCGCCACACAGCTATCGGCGGCGACGGGGGCAACATGGCGTTCCGCCGCGACGCTTTTCTCTCGGCCGACGGCTACGCTTCTTCGCTCGACCGCCTCTACGGCGCCGACGACCTGCTCGTGAGCGCCCTTGCGCCCTATGGCAGCGTCCGTGTCTGTGTGACTCCGCCCGCCATCGTGAGAGAGTATGCGCCCGATGTGCGCCGCGCCTGGCACAAGCGCCGCCTGATGCGCGCCGCTTCCTTTGCCCGGTTCCCCCGAAGCGGCAATACGGCCCGCGTCTTCGCCTCTCTTGCCGACGCCGGCGTACTGGCCGCAGCCCTGAGCCTCATCCTCGCCGTGGTGACCGCTGTCTTTGCCCGCACATGGATGGTGGGAGCGGCCGCAGCCCTTCTGGCAGTAGCACTCTCGGTGGCCGACATCCGCGCGCACTCTCTTCTCTGCCGCCGCACGGCGGAGCGTCCGTTCTACCTCTCGCTCATCTTCTACCGGCTCAAGCGTCCGCTCGTCGCTCCGCTCTGGCGCCTCATGGCGTACGCTCATCGTCGTGACTTTATCAGAAAAATATAACAGGAATAAGAACTATCGTAAAATGAGAAACATCATCCTTCCGGCTGCGCTCCTGCTCTGCGCGCTGTTCATCGCCCCGTCGCCTCTCGCGGCGCAGGGCAGATATGAGAATGTCAGCGAGAAAATAGACGGCATCGAGCGCACGGGCATTGTCTACCTGCCCTCGACGCTCCGTGCGGGCGCTCCCATCGTCACCTGCGTACACGGCTACGGCGGCAAGGCCAATCCTAAGAGTTACGACCTCGATCCCGTGGCCGAGCGCGAAGGCTTTGCCGTGCTCTACCCTCAAGGATTGAAGGACCCTTCGGGACACACCGGCTTCAATGTAGGCTATCCCATGCAGAAGGGAATGAATGTCGATGATGTCAAGGCCATCAGCCGCCTCACGCTTTATACGGTTAAGAAATACGGTCTCAGCCGCGTCAATGTCTTCCTCACGGGCATGTCCAACGGCGGCGATATCTGCTATCTCACGGCTCTTCGCGGCCATCACCCGTTTCGCGCCATGGCTCCCGTAGCAGGGCTTGATTTCACCTGGTCGCATCGCCTCTACTATGCCTCCAATCCTCCCGCCGTCCCGATGTTTGAGATCCACGGCACAGAGGATCGTGTCTCCGAATGGACCGGCGACCCGGAGGGCAAAGGCGGCTGGGGCGCATACCTGCCTGTGCCGATGGCTGTGGGCTACTGGGCGGCGCGCAACGGCTGCGTGAGCGAGCGCACCGATACCGTCCCGAGCAAGGACCCTCACAGCACGCATTATATAATACGCCACTTCTACGAAGGCGCTCCTTCCGGCAACGATGTGCAGCTCTACCAGGTCGTGGGCGCTCCCCACTGCTGGCACAATCAGGACATCGACACCGGCGAGGAGATCTGGAAGTTTTTCCGCAAATTTGTAAAATAACCCGCGCCCCGCGCGCACAACCCCTAACGCCATGGAAAGTTTTGATTACCTTATGACCACTTTTATGCCCGATGAACCGGAGGCTACCTACAGCCTCAGAAACTGGGAGATCGCCTCTGTGGAGCGCGGCGAGGGCTCCTGTGTGATAGGCGATACGGAGACGGAGCTGCTGGAGGGCAGTGTGATGCTCATACCGCCGGACATGGTGCGCTCCTGGCGCCCCGAGGAGGACGGCATAGCGCTCGTGCGGCTCATCATATCGCGCCATCTGGCCCGCCTCCTTGCCGAGGCGATGCCCGAGCTGGACAGCGTGGACGACACCTTCGGCAATTTCTCCGAGGCCATGCTCCTCGACGCCGCCACAGCCCGCTTTGTGAGCCGCACGCTCCGCAAGATGGAGAACTACACGCCTGCGCGCCGCGCCGCAGCGGTCGTAGCGGTGATGACAGAGGTCGCGGCCTCGGCCAGCGCGGAGGTAGCCGGCGTATCGAACCATAAACTGATGGAGATGGCGCGCATGGCGCTGGTCAGGCAGTATGTCAGCGAAAGCCTTACCGCCGACATCAGCGTCGGAGAGATCGCCGCGCTGCTCGCCATGAGTCCCGCCGCGTTCTGCAACTTTTTCCGCCACGCCACAGGCCTCTCCTTTATCTCCTACGTCAATGCGCGCAGGATAGACAAGGCCTGCGAGATGCTCAGGAGCGGCAAATTCTCCAACACCGAGATTGCCGCGCGCTGCGGATTCAGCAACGCCCAGTATTTCTGCCGTGTCTTCCGGGAGACAAAGCAGACCACGCCGCGCCGCTGGGCTGCGGAGCACACCGGAGAGCAGACTGCGGAGCATTAGCGTCGTATGAGAAATTTCGCTACATTTGCATGAGGCGATAAACCGATGAGAATCTAAAAAAATAAAACTAAATACAGATATGGAAGAGATCAAAAACGAGAAGATAAGCATCAGCACCAGCAGTTTCAGCGCTGAGCTGTGCAGCGTGAAGAATGTCGTGACCGGCGAAGAGCTCATGTGGCAGGCCGACCCGAAGTACTGGGGCCGCCATTGCCCCATGCTGTTCCCCACGGTGGGCGCCGTGTGGGAGGGCCGCTACCTGCACCGCGGTGTGTGGCGCACCATGCCCAAGCACGGCTTCATGCAGCAGCGCGAGTTTGAGCTCAGGGAGCAGACCGCCGACTCGGTGACCTACTTCGCCCACGACAACCACGACACACGCCTCATCTACCCCTTCGAATTCGAGCTCGAGCAGAAGTTCCGCCTCGAGGGCAGTGTGGTCCATGTGGAGTGGACCGTGAGAAGCGAGGGCTCGGACGATATGCCGTTCCAGATCGGCGGCCATCCGTCGTTCTTCTTCCGCGGCTGGAAGCCCGGGCAGGACGTCAAGGGCTACCTACAGTTTGACATCCCTTCGCCCGAGAGCGCTACGGTGGGCTGTGAGGGCTGCCTCGGTGCTGAGCGCTACCGCCTCAATGCGCCAGAGGGCGTGATGGAGGTGCACGACGCCGACTTCCAGGTGGACTCCATCATCATCGACCACAGCCAAGTGCACTCCATCACGCTCATGGACACGGAGCGCCGACCGGTGGTGAGAGTGAGTAGCCAGGCGCCCGTGTTCCTCGTATGGTCGCCTTACGGCATCGAAGCGCCCTTCGTGTGCCTCGAACCGTGGTACGGACTCTGCGACGCCGAGGGCTACAACGGAGAATTCATCGACCGTCCCTATACCAACATCGCCCCTGCCGGCGGAGAATGGAAGGGCGGATATGACATAGAGGTACTGTAAGTCTGGAGCGCTATAAAGGAGACAGCGATGATGAGATTTGCCAGGATCATGGCGGCCGCTTTCGCGGCTGCCGCCTTGCTGCCGCTCAGCGTGGCGGCGCAGTACGACCACCAGAAGGAGAACACCCTCAGGATAATGTCCTACAATGTGCTCAACGGCCTAAAGCTCGACCACAAGACTATCAATTACTCCGGCCAGATGAGCCTCATCGAGCGCACTGCGCCCGACGTGGCCGCCATCGAGGAGGTGGACAGCATGACGGAGCGCTCGCGGGGGCACTACCTGCTGGGCGAGTACGCTTCCTATCTCGGCATGCACGGCTATTATTCGCCCGCCATAGACTTTCAGGGCGGCCGCTACGGCATGGGCCTGCTCAGTAAGCGCCGCCCGCTCAGCATCAGGCGGCTGCCGCTGCCCGGACGCGAGGAGGCCCGCACGGTGATCATCGCCGAGTATGACCGCTACGTCATCGCCGCCACCCATTTCTCCCTCAACGATACCGACCGCATCGCCTCGCTCGACATCATCTGCCGCGAGGCCGACCGGTACGCTAAACCGTTTTTCCTCGCCGGTGACCTGAACGCCACGCCTGAGAGCGGGAGCGGCAAAGTGCTCGCCAGCCGTTTCCAGCTTCTCACCGATCCGAAGGCGCATACGTTTCCCGCCGACAAGCCTACGGAGACCATCGATTATATAGCGCTCTACAAGAACCGCTATGCCGACGCGGTGTGCCTCCTCTCCCGCGGCGTCATCAACGCCCCCGACGCCTCGGACCATCGCCCCGTCTACGCCGACGTGCGCTTTAAGACGCCCGCCGACAAGCTCCTCTGCGCGCCGCCTTACCTGCAGAACTTTTCCTCCACCGGCGTGACGGTCATGTTCCAGACCAACGCCCCGGTCCACACGTGGGTCGAGTACGGCACGGACACCCTGCATATGCGCCGCGCCCGCACACTGCTCGCCGGTCAGGAGCCCTGTTTTGACATCGAGAACAAGATCAGGCTCGACAGCCTCCGGAGCGGCCGCAGGTATTACTACCGCGTGTGCATGCAGGAGGTGCTCATCAACCAAGCCTACTACAAACTGCTCGGCGACACCGTCCGCACGCCGCTGCGCTCCTTCACCCTGCCATCCCCTGAGGACGACAGCTTCACCGCCATTGTGCTCAACGACCTCCACGAGCGCGACGATGTGATGCGCTCGCTCCTCAATGTGGTCCGGCAGAACGGTATCAGTTACGACCTCGTCTTTTTCAACGGCGACTGCGTGCCCGAGCCCGACAGCCGCGCCAACGCCATCGACCGCGTGAATGCCCTCTTCTCCGCCGTGGGTGCCGACAGCTGCTTCTCCGTTATAATACGCGGTAACCACGAGATACGCAACTCCTACTCGGCCGGCATGCTCTCCCTCACGGACAATTTCGACGGCAAGACCTACGGCGCATTCTCCTGGGGCGACACACGGTTTGTCGTGCTCGACTGCGGCGAGGACAAGCCCGACAACACATGGGTCTACTACGGCCTCAACGACTTTTCACAGCTCCGCGAAGACCAGACGGCGTTCCTGAGGAAGGAGCTCTCGGGCAGGGAATATAAGAAGGCCCGCCGCCATATTCTCCTCAACCACATCCCCATCTGGGGCGCCGACGACGTATACACCGATGGCTATCACCCGTGGACGGCCATGTGGTCGCCGCTGCTTGCGAAGGCCGGTTTCGATGTCAATCTCGTGGCGCACGCTCACTTCTTCTACTCTTACGACAAGGGCGTCAAAGGCAATCCCTGTCTCTGTGTGGGTGGCGGCGGCCCCTCGATGGACGGCAAGGAGCAGGGCACTGTCATGGTGCTTCAGAAGAACGGCGGCAGCCTGCGCCTGCGTGTGTTCAACACCCACGGCGCCGTGCTCTTCGACCGCATGCTCTGAGCGCGCCGCAAGATGTCGGAAAATAACATGAAGAGCATCAGGGTTGTGGCCGCAGTCATCTGCCATGAAGGCAGGGTGTTCGCCTCGCAGCGCGGATACGGCGAATATAAGGACGGCTGGGAGTTCCCCGGCGGCAAGATAGAGCCCGGCGAGACGCCCGAGGCCGCCCTCAGGCGCGAGATAGAGGAGGAACTGGCCACCACCGTCGCCGTCGGGGCGCTGCTTGGCAACATCGAGTACGACTATACCGACTTCCACCTCTCGATGGCTGTCTACCAGTGCCGCGTGCTCGCGGGCCACCTCACGCTCCTCGAGCACGAGTCCGCGCGCTGGCTCAGCCGCGAGCAGCTCGGCAGCGTCGGCTGGCTCCCTGCAGACCGGCTGATCCTCGGGCGCGTGGCGCAGCTGCTGCCATAGTCCAGGGGGCCGTTTTATCCCCGCTTTTGACCCTTTGTAAACAACTGAAAATCAACGCTCACAAAAGGCCAAAACTACATTTGAGATGAGAAAAACTATCTCAAATGTAATCTCGCTCATGTCCTATGTGAGTATCCGCACAAGCGGAAGGGTTTTTGAAGTGTGTGTGGAATGCCTTTTGAAAAATGAGAAAAAGGCCACTCGTTTCGTATCGCAAATTTATATCAGCAGGACGGTAGGGCAACAACTTTTTTACGGCAATCCTTTCCCTCTACTCCGACGGACCGCGATAACATCCGTCCCGGAATTTGCTTATATACGGCAATCGTCTCCCCCGGCCGGGACCGGAAGAGACGATTGTGAGGAATGTCGGATGCTGGGACGCGGCCTCAGAGGCGGACGGCCTTCTTCTTGGCCTTTGACTCGTTGCCCACGCGGTCGAGCGCCGTCACGACGTAGGTGTAACGCTCGCGGCCCTCGTCGTAGGGCAGTCGGTAGAACGTCTGCGAGGTGATGTCCACGATGTGCGATGCGTCGCTCATGTCCATCGGTTCGCCCGCGGCGAAGCGGTAGATGACGTAGCGCGTGGCCTCGTCCATTACGCTCTTGGCCTTGGGCGCGGTCCAGAACAGGATGTAGCCGTCCTCGGTCCAGATGGGCTTGAGGCGCTTCACCTTGGAGGGCGCCTTGCTGTCGAGGAACGGCATGGCGGGCGGCAGCGCCGGGCGCGAGAAGTAGAGCTGACGCATGGCCTCGGCGTAGTTGCCCTTATTGTCGGAGAAGGCGCCGCCGTACCACTGGCAGCTGCCAGCTACGCCCAGCGAACGCTCCAGATTCATCTTCGGGATGAGCTGATTGCGCTCCGGATTGGCGGGGTCGGGATATTTGATCGAGTTCTCCACCGATTCGCCTATTATGAGCGGCCGCGCGGTGACATATTTCGCCCACCAGCGTATGAGTGTCTCATAGTCGGCCACCTTATGACCTATCTGCCAGTAGAGCTGCGGCATGGCGTAGTCTATCCAGCCCTTGTTCACCCAGTAGAGAATGTCGGCGTAGAGATCTTCATAGTCCTCGAGGCCGTTGGTATCAGAGCCGGGTACATCGCCGCCGCGGCGCGCATTGTGGTAGATGCCGAAGGGCGAGATGCCGAACTTGACCCACGGCTTGACCGTGCGTATCGTATCGTGGAGCATACGGATGAGTTCGCTCACATTATAGCGGCGCCAGGCGGCGCGGTCCTTGATGCCGTTGTTATATTTGGCGTAGGTGGCATCGTCGGGGATCACCTTGCCGCCACCGCCGGGGTAGGGGTAGAAGTAATCGTCCATGTGCAGGCCGTCGACATCATAGTGGCGCAGGATATCCGACACCACGCGGCAGATATATTCCCTGTTGTACGGCTCTCCCGGGTCGAAGAGCAACATGTCGCCATATTTGAAGAAATGGTCGGGATACATGTGATAGGGGTGATTGACGGCCATGTCGTGGGGCGAGGCAGTCTTGGCGCGATAGGGATTGATCCACGCATGCAGCTCCATCCCGCGCTTATGACACTCCCTGACCATCCACTCCAGCGGGTCCCAGTAAGGATCGGGCGCTTTGCCCTGCTCGCCGGTGAGATAGTAGCTCCAGGGCTCGTAGCTGCTCTTGTAGAGCGCGTCGCCCTCGCAGCGCACCTGAAACATGACGGCGTTTATACCGCAGCGCTTGAAGTTGTCGAGGTAGGTCGTGAGTATGCGCTGCATCTCGTCGCGCGGCATGCCCTTGTACTGCCCGTTGACAGTCTGTATCCACGCTCCGCGAAACTCCCGCTTGGGCATGGTGTTGATTACTCCGTTTTGGGCTTCAGCCTTATGGACGGTGATTACTGTGGCCGTCATGATAAGGGCGGCGATGATGGTAAATAGTTTTCGGTTCATTTATCTCACATTGTGTGCCTGCCCCCTCGGGGTCGGCAGGATAGACATAAAATAATGTTTTGCGGTGTAAAATTAGCAAAAAATCCTCATCCGCATGCTACGGCACTGAGATTAATGGCCCGGGCACAGCAATTCGGCTCTCTCAGTGGGCCTATCGCGGCTGCGCCTCCGGTGTCGGAGCCTCGTCGGGGGCAGAGCCCTGCCGGTCGGCGCCTGTTGCTCCCACCTGCTCTCAGCGATGTCCTCTCTTCGTCTCGCCCCGGCCTATGTGCGTCGCCTTTGTCATTCTGAAGACCTGCGTCTAATATACTACCAAAGCCTCCCCCGCAGGGGAGGCTTTGGTAGTGGTATTGCAGCCTTGCGGCTTATGATGTGCGGAGGCGGCTTACTTCAGATTGCCGCTGCTTATCAGATACTCGCCTATCTGCACGGCGTTGAGGGCGGCGCCCTTGCGTATCTGATCGCCCGAGAGCCAGAAGGTGAGGCCGTTGGGGTTGGCGAGGTCCTTGCGGAAGCGGCCCACATAGACATCGTCCTTGCCTGCGGTGTAGAGCGGCATGGGATATTCGCCCGCCTTCGGGTTGTCCACGAGGGTCACGCCCGGGGCCTTGCTCACGGCGATGCGGGCCTCTTCGGGGCTGATGGGCTTCTCTGTCTCGATCCACACGCTCTCGCTGTGGGAGCGGAGCGACGGCACGCGTACACAGGTGGCGCTTGTCACCACGTCGCTGTGCATGATCTTGCGTGTCTCGTTGTACATTTTCATCTCCTCCTTGGTGTAGTCGTTATCGGTAAACACATCCACCTGAGGGATCATGTTAAAGGCCAGCTGGTGGGGGAACTTGCTCACCGTGGGCTTCTCGCCTGCGAGCACCTGGCGATACTGCTGCTCGAGCTCCTTCATGGCTGTGGCGCCGGCGCCGCTGGCGGCCTGATAGGTGGCCACGTGGATGCGGCGGATATGGCTGATGGCCTCGAGCGGCTTGAGCACCACCACCATCATGATGGTCGTGCAGTTGGGGTTGGCGATGATGCCGCGGGGCCGGTTGAGCGCGTCCTCGGCGTTGCACTCCGGCACTACCAGAGGCACATCGTCCTCCATGCGGAAGGCGCTGCTGTTGTCGATCATCACGGCTCCGAAGCGCGTAATGTCGCCGGCAAACTCCTTCGACACGCCTCCGCCGGCCGACGTAAAGGCGATGTCCACGCCCTTGAAGTCATCGTTGTGCTGCAGAAGTTTCACCTCGTATTCCTGACCGCGGAAACTGTATTTGCGGCCCGCGCTGCGATGAGAACCGAAGAGTGTGAGATGGTCGATGGGGAAGTTGCGCTCGGCGAGCACCTTGAGGAACTCCTGTCCTACTGCGCCGCTGGCTCCTACTATTGCTACATTCATTTTCTGTGATTTTATGATATTCTATAAGGGCCTCAGGGGTGTGATGTGCCCTCTCCGGTGTGCAAATTTACGCTTTTTCCGCGTAACGGGCGTCTTTATGAAATTGCAAACGGCGCGGCCGGTCAATTTCAGTAATAATTGATGTTTGTTCCTTACAAACATCAATTTTTATTGCTAACTTTGTGGAGACTATAATGTATTACATATTATGAGTAAGGATAATAGCAAGTCATTCGCAGGGAAATATCCCTCGGAATGCACCTCCATCCTCGTGGGCAAGCGGCAGACGGCCGACGGCTCTATCATCTGCTCGCGCTCGGAGGACTGGGACGCCATGGTGGCCAAGAATTTTGAAGTGTACGAGGATACGGACGACGGCCCCAGAGAGTTTGTGGCCCGCGACAGCGCTTTCCTCTGCCCGCTGCCGGCTCACCGCCTGGGCTACACGGCTCTCGCGCCGTATCATCTCCCCGGTCACTGGGGCAGCGCGGGCTTTAACAGCGCCGGAGTGGGCATGAGCTCCACCGAGACCATATTCAGCAGCGACAAAGCCCTCGAGGCCGATCCGCTTGTGCCCACGGGCCTGGCTGAGAACTGCATCTACAACATCGTGCTTCCGTATGTGACAACGGCGCGCGAGGGCGTGGAGCGCCTGGGAAGCCTCATCGAGAAGTACGGCTCGGCCGAGGGCTACGGCATCCAGTTTGTCGACCACGACGAGAGCTGGTATCTCGAGACGGCAGCTGGTCACCGCTGGCTGGCATGCCGCATCCCCGACGACGAGTATTTTGTGACGGGCAATCAGAGCCGCTTCCGCCGCTACGATCCCGCGGACAAGGCCAACTATCTCGCATCGGCCGACCTTATCGAGTTCGCCCGCGACCACGGGCTCTATGACCCCGCCAAGGAATTCGACTTCCACGAGGCCTATTCGCACGACGGCGGCGGCGATGTCACCTACGACTATCCGCGTGTCTGGGGCCTGCAGGGCATATTCACTCCTTCGCTTAAGCAGAGCGTGGAGAGGAACACATTCCCCGTGTTCCTCAAGGCCGACAGCCCCATCACGCTCGACATGGTAAGGCAGGCGTTCCGCTTCCACTACGACGGCACGGATCACGACCCCTACCTCCACTCCAATCCCAAGGAGCCCTTCCGCCCGGTGTCCATCTTCCGCACCACGCAGACCCACATCCTGCAGGTGCGCCCCGACCTGCCCAAGGAGATAGGCTGCATCACCTATTTCGCCCTCGGCATGGCGGACCTCAGTGTGTTCCTGCCCATCTACCAGGGCATCAAATCCTTCCCGCACGCTTACACCGTCGGCACCAATGTCTCGTCGCCCGACTCGGCCTATTGGAAGATGCGCAAGGTGCAGGCCCTCGGTATGGTCAACTACAACCTCTATGCGCCCATCATCAAGAGTACCTTCGCCGCGCTTGAGAAGGAGAACGACGAGCGCCAGAGAGAGTTTGAGGCAGAGTACATGGCCGTGGTAAAGAACCGCCCACTCCAGGGGGCAGACATGTTGCAGGCGTTCTCCGACCGCATCCTCACCCGCGCGCTCGAGGTGGCCGACTCCCTGACGGAGCGCCTGTTCACCGAGATCACCATCAACACGCAGAAGGAGTACCTCTTCCACGGCGCATAAGCCATTCCGCCGCGCACGCCCTCTGGCGCAGCGCGCACATCCCTTTGCCGGGTGCTTCCCTGCCCGGCCGCGGCGGCGATGACCGCAGCGCGGCGCACGATGTGCCGGGAGGGAATAATAAAAAACATCAGAGCCCGAAAGAGCTCTGATGTTTTTTATGGTATGTCCTTGCGCCGGATGGCGGTGCGGGGCATTTACTGCCAGGTGCCGGGCACTGTGCCGAGGCGGTATATCCCTACGAGCTCCATCTCGAAGATGACGGTGGAGTGGGCGGGGACAGACGTGCTGGAAGTGGAGCCGTAGGCCAGGTCGGCGGGGATCGTCACCCTCCAGCGGTCGCCCTTGTGCATATAGAGCAGGGCAGTGCTCACGCCTCTCACCAGAGCGTTGACCTTGAAGGTGGTCGGGGCCCATGTGCGGCTGTCAAAGACCTTGTCGTAGGAGGTCGACGAGCCGGAGTGGTCGGCGATGATGCCCTGCGGGTGAAGGCTCGTGGGGATGAGCAGTGTGCGATAGGCTATGCGCACCGAGTCGGTGGTGTAGGGGGAGATGGTGCCCGTGCCGCGCTTCAGGATCTCGACGGCGATGGAGTCGGTGGAGCTGTGCTCCGCGCTGTTCTGACGCGAGAAGCACAGGTAGAGCCGCCGGTTGGTATATTGCTCCCAATTGTCCCCATATGCGCTACGCGCCCAGGCGATGGAGTCGCGGTCTGTGGCCAGTTCATGCGCAAAGTAAGCCTCGTTGCGGGCCTGCCAGTGGGCATACTCATCCTCCTCTCCGTCGTTCTCCTGACAGGAAACGCAGAGAGAGGTGAGGATGAGGGCTGTGGTGATGAGGAGAAGGTACTTTCTCACGTTGGCTGCGATATTCATATATAATATATGGATTGGGCGGGATGATTAGTCCTCTGCGATCTTCTTGAGCAGGGATGTGATGCTCACTCTCTCCTCGAGGATGTCCTTCAGGGCGGCTATCTTGACGCGCTCCTGCTGCATGGTGTCGCGGTTGCGCAGTGTGACGCAGTCGTCCTTGAGGCTGTCGTGGTCGATGGTCACACAGTAGGGCGTGCCGATAGCATCCTGACGGCGATAACGCTTGCCGATGGAGTCCTTGTCCTCGTATTTGCAGTTGAAGTGGAAGCGCAGGTCTTTCATTACCTTCTCGCCGAGCTCGGGCAGGCCGTCCTTGCGCACCAGCGGAAGTATGGCGAGCTTTGTCGGAGCCAGCTGCTCGGGCAGGTGGAGCACAGTGCGTGTCTCGCCGTTCTCGAGCTTCTCCTCCTCGAAGGAGTGGCACATCACAGAGAGGAACATGCGGTCCACACCGATGGAGGTCTCGACGTCGTAGGGCGTATAGTTCTCGCCCGTCTCCGGGTCGTGATATTTGATCTGCTTGCCGCTGTATTTCTCGTGCTGCGAAAGGTCGAAATTGGTGCGCGAGTGAATGCCCTCGACCTCCTTGAAGCCGAACGGCATCTTAAACTCGATATCCGTGGCCGCGTTGGCGTAGTGGGCAAGCTTCTCGTGGTCGTGGAAGCGGTAGTTCTCGGCGCCGAAGCCCAGTGCTTGGTGCCATTTCATGCGCGTCTTCTTCCAGTATTCAAACCAGTCCATCTCCGTGCCGGGCTTGCAGAAGAACTGCATCTCCATCTGCTCAAACTCGCGCATCCTGAATATGAACTGCCGCGCCACAATCTCGTTTCTGAAGGCCTTGCCGATCTGTGCGATGCCGAAGGGGATCTTCATGTGGCCCGTCTTCTGCACGCTGAGGTAGTCGACAAAGATGCCCTGCGCCGTCTCCGGTCGGAGGTAGATGGTCGAGGTGCCGTCGGCCGTGCTGCCCATCTCGGTCTTGAACATGAGGTTGAACTGCCGCACGTCCGTCCAGTTTCTCGTGCCGCTGATGGGGCATACGATGCCCTCGTCGAGGATGATCTGCTTGAGCTCTTTAAGGTCGTTGGCGTTCATGGCCTTCTTGTAGCGCTCGTGCAGGGCGTCGCGCTTCTTCTGATGCTCGATGACATGGGCGCTCGTGGCGCGGAACTTCTCCTCGTCGAATGAGTCGCCGAAGCGCTTGCGGGCCTTGGCTACTTCCTTGTTGATCTTCTCGTCATACTTGGCTATCTGGTCCTCGATAAGCACATCGGCGCGGTAGCGCTTCTTGGAGTCGCGATTGTCGATGAGCGGGTCGTTGAACGCGTCCACATGGCCCGAGGCCTTCCACACCGTGGGGTGCATGAAGATGGCCGCGTCGAGGCCTACGATGTTCTGATGCAGGAGCACCATGCTCTGCCACCAGTACTGCTTTATATTGTTCTTGAGCTCCACGCCGTTCTGCCCGTAGTCGTAGACAGCGCCGAGCCCGTCGTATATCTCGCTTGAGGGGAAGACAAAACCATACTCCTTGCAGTGGGAGACTATCTTCTTGAAAACATCATCTTGAGCCATAATCCTGATATGCTTATATATTTATATTATTTCTCCTGCAAAGGTAATAAAAAGTCGTGTATGCATAAAGTTCTGGCCTTACAATCTCTGTCATCGCCGCATATATGGCCGGAGAGCGCCCCTGCGGGCACGAAAAAAGCGGGGCAGAAGCATGCGCTCCCGTCCCGCCGTTCTGCTGTATAAGTATTGTCAGATGATTACTCGCCCGGGTGAATAGCTCCGTTGGGGCAAACATCGGCGCATGTGCCGCAGTCTACGCACATATTGGGGTCGATGGAATACTTCTCGCCCTCGCTGATTGCTCCGCTGGGGCACTCATCTATACATGTTCCGCATGCGACACAATCGTCGCTGATTACATAAGCCATAGTTGTAATAGTTTTAGTGTTGGTATCTTGTTTCCGATGCAAATGTACGCAATTATTTGACAACACCAAACGCCGGCGCCATTAATTTGCGTTTCTTTGTGCGGCACGCCCGCCCCTGCGCTTAGTTTTAATAATTTGCCGTTAAATAATAAATCGCTATCTTTGCAAGCAATTATAAACTCTCTCTTCTCTCAAAGATGGCAAAACTGAGAAAGATAAAACGTGTGAGGATACACAGGGAAGGCGGTAAGACCCTCGTGGGCTGCCTGCTGCTGTTTGTGCTGGTATGCGCCCTGGTCAACGCTCTGCTTCCCCCTGTATTCTTTTATATTGTGACGGTGATATGCGCTGTGGTGTACGCCGGCATTCTCAACTTTTTCCGGTGCCCCATACGCCGCTTTCAGGGCGACACGGAGGGCGTCGTTGTAGCTCCCGCCGACGGAAAGATCGTGGTAAACGAGGAGGTGGACGAGAACGAATACTTCGGCGACCGCCGCAGGATGGTCTCCATCTTCATGTCGCTCGTCAATGTCCACGCCAACTGGTTTCCCGTTGACGGATTTGTGACGAGGGTGGAGCACGAGAACGGCAACTACCACAAGGCATGGCTCCCCAAGGCCAGTCTGGAGAACGAGCACGCCACCGTGATCATCTCCACTCCCGACGGACAGGAGGTCATGGTGAGACAGGTGGCCGGCGCCCTCGCACGCCGCATCGAGACCTACGCTCACGAGAGCGAGGAGTGCTTCATCGACGAGCATCTGGGCTTCATCAAGTTTGGCTCGCGCGTCGACCTGTTCCTTCCCCTCGACGCCGAGGTCAAGGTGCGTATAGGCCAGCCCACTACCGGCAATCAGACTGTCATCGCGCAGCTCTCCAAAAAGAAATAACACACAATGGCCGCATCTATATTCAAGTCTCTGCCCAACGGCATCACCTGCTGCAACCTCATCTCGGGCTGCATCGCGGTGAAGTTCGCCTTCGACGCCAATCCGCGCATGGCCTTCCTGTTTATTATAATAGGCGCGGTGTTCGACTTCTTCGACGGGTTTACGGCCCGCCTGCTCAAGGTGTCCTCGCCCATCGGCAAGGAGCTCGACTCGCTGGCCGACGACATCACCTTCGGCCTGGCCCCCTCGGCCATGGCCTTCGTGCTGCTCAGGCAGTGCGTCGTGCCGTCCTCGCTGCTTGGCGCCGAGATGGTCTATCCCTACGCGGCCTTCGTGATGGCCGCCTTCTCGGCCCTGAGGCTTGCCAAGTTCAATCTCGACGAGCGCCAGACGACGTCCTTCATCGGGCTGCCCACGCCGGCCAACGCCATCTTCTGGGGCGCCGTCGCCTGCGGGCTCAATCCCGTACTGCTCACCTCGCCGGCCGCTGCCTACATCATCATCGTGTTCGTGTTCATCTCCTCGGCGCTTCTCGTTTCCGAGATCCCCATGTTCGCCCTCAAGTTCAAGGACTTCTCCTGGGCTCACAACAAGGTGCGCTACATCTTCCTCGCCGTCTCGCTGGCGCTTATCATCGCCTTCGGCATCACGGGCCTTGCCATCGCCATCATGTGGTATCTGATGCTCTCCCTCCTCACCGAAAAACGCTGACCTGTTATGAAGGTAATATTGATCTTTTTCCTCCTCGCTTTCATCGGCCTCTATGTGATCCTGCGCTTCATACGCCGCATCATGAACTTCCTCGGCGAACCGGAGCGCAAAGCCCCGAAACAGAATTCGCAGATACACGACGGCCTCAACACTCAGACTGCGGTCAAAAAGAAGAAGGTCATCCCGCACGACGAGGGCGAATATGTCGATTACAAGGAAGTGAAATAACCGCGGAATTATTTTGGAGAAACGGCTAAGCGCCGTAGTTTCCCCATCCCGCACAATATACAGAGCAAGGCTTTCCAATGTGAGCGAGGCCTTGCTTTTTTGTACCCTGCCCATTCCTCTTCTATTATGCCGCGTGTTGAAGTCTTCATCCATGCACGCAGATGAATATATTCACGTCATGCGGAGTCGTCTTCCGCACATTTTCCGAAAACTACCATTTGTCTGAAAAATTACATTTGAGATGAGGAAAACTACATTTGAGGTATTTCAAAACGTCTCAAATGTAATTTTGGCCCAAAATAGACGCTGTATATCAGTTAGTTATAAACGGTCAAAAATCGGCTTTTCGGCGGTCCGCAGACGCCTCGCGGATATGCATAAAAAGTGAATAAAAGCTGTATATTCATTTTTGCGTGGAAATCATCCGCTGCTCCCCGAACGGCAGCCGCAGGCGGCATTTTCCTTAGTGCGGGCCGCCTTCCGTATCCGGTAAAATCGCCGTGGCCAAGGTCGCAAATTGCGCACAGCGTGATGGCAAAACCGAGGGAAGGGAGATGAATTTCAGGCGGAAACAAAAGAAAATCAATGAAACAGTTGGCCATTAGAATTATTTTTCGTTATTTTGCACCGCTTTCCGCGTAACCGCTGGTAAGAAAAAGTGTGGCTTATTGATGTTGCGTAGGAGACGATAACAATTTTATTTACCAAACAAATGGAAGACCTAATTAAAGTTGCTGAAAAAGCATTTGCTACCGGCAAGGAATTTCCCGCATTTCGTCCGGGTGACACCATTACGGTGGCATACAAAATCGTCGAGGGAAACAAAGAGCGTATCCAGCAGTTCCGCGGTGTGGTGATCAAAATCTCCGGCCACGAGAATCAGAAGCGCTTCACGGTGCGTAAGATGAGCGGCACCGTAGGTGTGGAGCGTATTTTCCCTATCGGTTCACCGAACATTGACAGCATTGAGATCAACAAGCGCGGTAAGGTACGTCGTGCCAAGCTGTATTACCTGCGTAACCTCACCGGTAAGAAGGCTCGTATCCGCGAGAAGAAAGCCAATCTCAAAGAATAGTCAGAGGGACTTTCAGGACGGCTTCGGGCTGTCCGACATCCACTATAAAGGCGGCGGAATTTTCCGTCGCTTTTATTTTGCCCGCTGTGGCGGAATTCGTATCTTCGCAAAGTACATGAAAGAGCGTATCAACCTATTTGTTATCCTCGTCCTGCTCCTCGTCTCCTGCAGAGCGATGGCTCAGGAAGTGACGCATCTGCGCCCTGTGGCTCAGACCGCTGGCACGCCGCAGGAGGGCTACATGACGCCCGCGCCCATTGACACTGCGGGGCTTGGGCCGGTGGAACTGCTGCCGCGGCTCTGGATGCCGGAGCCCTGCTACCTGTCGCCGTGGAGCCTGCACGAGGGTCTCAACGCCCAGCTCGGCATGGATGTGAGCGTCGCCTTCGGCCACAGCATGCGTCACCCCGTGGGCATAGGCACGACGGCGGCTTTCGTCTACGCCATGCCCATAACGTCGCGCCTCGCCGCCGGCGCCGGTATCGTGACCCGCACGATGGACTGGGGCGGATGGCGCGAGCGCTATGCTTCGCTGCTCGGCGTGGCGGCTTACAGAGTAAACGATTACATTAATATATATGCCTTCGGCACAAAACGCCTCGTCCCCGAGGCTCAGATGCACCGCTACGGCGACGGGCCGGCTGAGACAATAGGCGGTGCGGCGGGCTTCTCGCTGGGCCGGCACGCCTTTCTGCAGATCGGCGTCACACACAGCCGCAACGATTATTAGTCTATGCCCTCCGCTACAGCCTATCTGACACATCTGCGTGAGCTCCTCGCAGAGGAGTATGAATATGAGCGCAATGAGTTTCGCCAGCAGACACAGCTCATGCCCCTCGGCCGCAAGATAAAGCGGGGCATCTGCTGGTATCCGCTCGCTCTGGGCCGCAGCCGTTACAATTCGCTCTCGCAGCTGACCATCGATGTGGAGCGTACGGATGACAAGGAGGTGGAGCACAATTTCGAATACGGCCGCCCTGTCTGCTTCTTTACTCTCGACGCCTCCGATAATGCCCATTACCTCTCCTTCAGCGCCTCCGTGAGCTATGTGGAGGGCGACAGGATGGTCGTGGTACTGCCATCGGAGGCCGCGCTTACCGAACTGCGCTCTAAGGAACGCCTCGGTGTGCAGCTTTTCTTCGACGAGACGAGCTACCGCACCATGTTCGCCGCCACGGACGCAGCCATCAAGGCCGGCGGCAAGGACAGGCTCGGCTACCTGAGGGAGGTGTTCCACGGCACAGTGCGCCCCGCCAAATCGACGGCCATCATGCCGGTGGCCCTGCCCTGGCTCAACGGCCCGCAACAGGCGGCTGTCAACGAGGTGCTGCGGGCCCGCGACGTGGCGGTGGTACACGGCCCTCCCGGCACGGGCAAGACGACGACGCTCGTAGAGGCCGTGACCGAGATACTGAGGCGGGAAAATCAGGTGCTGGTATGCGCGCAGAGCAACATGGCCGTCGACTGGATCAGCGAGAAGCTTACCGACCGCGGTATCAATGTGCTGCGCGTGGGCAATCCTACACGGGTCAACGACAAGATGCTCTCCTTTACCTACGAGCGGCGCTTTGAGGCCCATCCCGACTATCCGCAGCTCTGGGCCATACGCCGCACCATCCGTCAGCTGTATGCCGCCAAAGGGAGCGCGGAGAGCCGTCATCAGAAGATAGCGCGCCTGCGCGACAAAGCCGCTGAGATAGAGCTCACGATACACCACAGTCTGCTCGACTCGGCCCGCGTCATCGCCTGTACGCTCGTCGGCGCGGCCAATCATATCCTCGACGGCACGACATTCCACACCCTTGTGGTCGACGAGGCTGCTCAGGCGCTCGAACCGGCCATCTGGATACCACTGGCCCGCTGCCATCGCCTCGTGCTGGCGGGCGATCACTGCCAGTTGCCACCCACCGTCAAATGTCTCAGGGCCGAGCGGGGCGGACTGGCGCGCACGCTGATGCAGGTGCTCGCCGATGAGAAACCGGAGTGTGTGAGCATGCTGAGGGTGCAGTATCGCATGCACGAGGCCATTGCCGAATTCTCCAGCCGTGAGTTTTACGGCGGCCAGCTCATAAGTGCGCCCGAAGTGAAGCATCGCGGCATCCTCGACCTCGATACGCCGGTGACATGGGTGGATACCTCCGCCACCGACAGCCATGAGGAGTATGTCAGCGAGTCGTACGGGCGCATCAACAGGGTAGAGGCCGAGCTCACTCTCTCGACGCTCCGCGATTACATAGCGCGCATCGGCCGCCAGAGGCTGCTGGACGAGAACATTGACATAGGCGTCATCTCGCCCTACAAGGCCCAGGTGCAGCTGCTCAGGCGCATGTTCCGCCGCGACGCTTTCATGCGCCCCTTCCGCGATGCGATCACCGTCAACACGGTCGACGGATTTCAGGGGCAGGAGCGCGACATCATGGTCATCAGCCTCGTGCGGGCCAATGAGGAGGGCAACATCGGTTTCCTCTCGGACATACGCCGCATGAACGTGGCCATCACCCGCGCCCGCATGAAGCTCTTTATCCTCGGCAATGCCGCGACCCTGAGGCGTCACCCCTTCTACCGCCGGCTCTACGACTATGTCATGAGCCTCAGCGACAATAATCAATAAACAGCTATGAGCGATATCAAAATATACCACGTAGACATGTCGTCGACCTTCGAACTGCCGTATTCCGACGGCGGTGTACACGCCGGGTTCCCCTCTCCGGCGCAGGATCACCTCGACGAGTCGATCGACTTGAACCGCGACATCATCCATCACAAGGAGAGCACATTCTACGCCCGTGTCGTGGGCGACTCTCTGCGTGACGCCAATGTTACAGAGGGCGATATCCTTGTCATCGACAAATCTCTCATGCCCGGCGACGGGGATATGGCCGTCTGCTACCTCAATGGCGAGTTCACCCTCAAGTTTGTCCGCAAGCGCCGCGACGGTGTCTTCCTCTGTCCCGCCAATCCCGCCTACAGCGAGATACGTGTGGCCTCGGAGGACGATTTCCGTGTCTGGGGCGTAGTGACATACATCATCCACAAGGTCTGCTCGCACGGCTGAGAGACTTTGCGCCGCGGCCCGGAAGAAGAGAGGCTTTTATATAAGGCGTAATGGCGTAAGAGGAATGATAGGATTGGTAGACTGCAACAACTTTTTCGTCTCCTGCGAGCGGGTGTTCGACCCTTCGCTCGAGGGCGTGCCTGTCGTGGTGCTCTCGGGCAACGACGGCTGCGTCATAGCCCGCAGCAACGAGGCCAAGGCGATGGGCATACAGATGGGAGTGCCGTTCTTCCGCGTCCGCAATCTCTACGAAGCGGGCAAACTGCGTGTCCGCTCCGCCAATATCATTCTCTACGGCGACATGTCGCAGAGGGTGATGAGCCTGGTGAGGGAGATGGCCGGCAAGACGGTGCAGTATTCCATCGACGAGTCGTTTATGGACCTTACGGGCATTCAGGACTGCCGCGCCTTCGGGGTGGAGATGGTGAGGAAGGTGAAGAAGTGGACCGGCATTCCCGTGAGCGTCGGCATAGCCTCCAGCATGACCCTCGCCAAGGTCGCCTCCAAGTTTGCCAAGCGCTACAAGGGCTACAAGGGCTGCTGCATGATAGGCGACGAGACGGCCCGGGTCAAGGCGCTGCGCCTGGTGAGCATCGGCGACGTCTGGGGAATAGGGCGGCAGTACGCCAAGGCGCTCAACCTGCGCGGCGTGGAGACTGCCTACGATTTCAGCCTGTGGCCCGAGCGGGAGGTGAGCGCTCTGATGGGCGTCAACGGCGTCCGCACATGGCGGGAGCTCAACGGGGAGTGCTGCACACAGGTCACGCCGCCCAAGGCGGCCCGGAGCGCCACGCAGTCGCAGACCTTCTACAAGACCATCACCGACTATGACGAGCTCGCGGGCCTTGTGGCCGACTTCGCCGCCACCACCGCAGCCCGCATCCGCCGCCACGGACTGCGCGCCACCACGCTCGCCGTCTGGATAGCCACTGACCGCTATCACCTCTACGAGAAACAGTATGCCGACTCCGCAGGTACGCGCTTCGAGGTGGCTACCAACGATCCGCGGGAGACTATTGCGGCGGCCACGGCGTGCCTCAAGTCCATCTTCCGTCCCGGCTACGCCTACAAGCAGGCGGGTGTGTCGCTCGGCGGACTGCAGCGATACATGCAGCCCACGCTCTTCGACAAGGTGGACAGGCAGGGACAGGAGCGCCTCCTCAAGTCGATCGACGCCATCAAGGCCCGCGAGGGCAACGACGCCATCAGAATAGCCGCCCAGAGCAGCGCCAGTGCCATCAGGCACAACGAATTCCGCTCGCCCTGCTATACCACCGTCCTGAGGGACATCATCCGCGTTAAGGTGTAGCTCGCGGCGCGCGCCGCAGCGGGCGTATGGCGGCGGTTTATTGTTTCGGTGGAAATTGCTATCTTTGCAGCCGTTATAACAATAAACTACGCGATTTTGATTTCAGTAGAAGGACTTACGATGGAGTTTGGCGCGCGCCCGCTCTTCAGCGATGTGACCTTTGTCATAGGCGAGAGGGACAGGGTAGCCCTTGTGGGCAAGAACGGCGCCGGCAAATCCACGCTTCTCAAGATACTTTCCGGACAGCTCAGGCCTACGGGCGGAGAGGTGAGCATCACGCACGATGCCGAGATAGGTTACCTGCCGCAGGTCATGAAGCTCAGCGACACATGCACCGTGACGGAGGAGGCCGAGAAGGCTTTCACCTCGCTCGCCAGGCTCAAGACCCGTGTGGAGAACCTCAGCAATGCCCTCGCAGAGCGCACCGACTACGACAGCCCCGAGTATATGGCTCTTGTCGAGGAGTTCACTCACGAGAGCGAGCGCTACAGCCTCATGGGCGGGGACAACTATCACGCTCTCACGGAGCGCACGCTGCTCGGACTGGGCTTCGAGCGCACCGACTTCGACCGCCCCACGAGCGAGTTCTCCGGCGGATGGAGAATGCGCATCGAGCTGGCCAAGATACTGCTGCGCAAGCCCGACATCCTGCTGCTCGACGAGCCCACCAACCACCTCGACATCGAGAGCATCCAGTGGCTGGAGAATTTCCTAAGGCAGGAGAAATGCGCCGTGCTCCTCGTGAGCCACGACCGCGCCTTCCTCAACAATGTCACCACGCGCACCATGGAGATCTCCTGCGGCAAGATCACCGACTACCGCGTGGGCTACGACGAGTATGTGAGCCTGAGGGCCGAGAGGCGGGAGCAGCAGATCAGGGCCTACCGCAATCAGCAGAAAGAGATAGCCGACATCAAGGAGTTTATCGAGCGCTTCCGCTACAAGCCCACCAAGGCCATCCAGGTGCAGAGCCGCATCAAGCAGCTCGAGAAGATCGTGCCCATAGAGATCGACGAGGTGGACAATTCCTCGCTCCACCTCAAGTTCCCGCCCTGCAAGCGCAGCGGCGACTTCCCCCTTATCTGCAAGGACGTCCGCAAGGCCTACGGCGACCATGTCGTGTTCTCCGATGTCAACCTCTCCATCCGCCGCGGCGAGAAGGTGGCCTTTGTGGGCCGCAATGGCGAGGGCAAGAGTACGCTGGTCAAATGCATCATGGGCCAGATCCCCTTCGACGGGGAGCTAAAGGTGGGCCACAACGTGGAGATCGGCTACTACGCGCAGAATCAGGCCCAGCTTCTCGACGAGAATATCACCGTCCGCGATACCGTCGACCGCGCAGCCCACGGCGAGATACGCAGCCGCATCAACGACATCCTCGGCGCGTTCATGTTCGGCGGCGAGGCATCGGACAAATATGTGCGCTACCTCTCCGGCGGCGAGCGCAGCCGTCTGGCCATGATAAGCCTGCTCATGGAGCCGGTCAACTTCCTCATCCTCGACGAGCCCACCAATCACCTCGACATGCAGACCAAGGATGTGCTCAAGGAGGCTGTTCTGGCCTTCGACGGCACGGCGATCATCGTCTCGCACGACCGCGATTTCCTCAACGGCCTGGTGACGAAGGTCTACGAGTTTGGCGGCGGCAAAGTGAGAGAGCACATCGGCGGCATCTACGACTTTCTCGCAAGCCGCAATATCGAGACGCTCGGCTATCTGGAGAAGCCTGCGGCAAAGCCCGAGGCGGCAGCGGAGACGACGGAGAAGAAAAGCGACGGCCGCATGGCCTATGAACAGCAGAAGGAGCTGGCGCGGCGCCGCCGCAAGCTCGAGAAGGCCGCTTCCGACATCGAGGAGGAGGTGACACAGCTGGAGGCCGCCGTCAGGATGACCGAGGATCAGATAGCCGCCGCCGAGAATGCCGACCCCAAGCTCTTCTCCCGCCATCAATCCCTCTCCTCACAGCTCGAAAAGGCCATGGAGGAATGGGAAAAGGCCGAGGCCGAACTGGAACAATTCAACAAAGACAATCCATCATGACCAACAACATAAACAACAGCGATATGAGAATAAGGACATTAGTCTCGGCCATTGCAGTGGTCGGGCTTACCGCTTCCTGCGGCGACTCAAAGCTCGCAAGCGGTATCAACAAGGACAATCTCGACACCTCAGTCAAGCCCGGAGACGACTTCTACGAGTACGCCTGCGGCGGCTGGATGAAGAAGCACCCTCTGCCGGGCGACTACTCCCGCTACGGCACCTTCGAACAGCTCGATGAGAACAACGACAAGCAGGTGCGCGGCATCATCGAGGATCTCGCTTCCAAGGACAATGAGAAAGGCTCCATCGAGCAGAAGATCGGCGACCTCTACAACCTCGCCATGGACTCCGTACGCAAGAACAAGGAGGGCGTAGCCCCGATACGCAAGTACACCGCCTGCCTCGCCTCCATCCACACGCCCGCCGACCTGATGCACACGGCTGCACAGCTTACGGCCTCGGGTGTGCCGCTCTACTTCTCCACCGGCGCCGACGCCGATATCAAGGACAGCAAGAACAATCTCGTACAGATAGGGCAGGGCGGGCTCACGCTCGGCGAGAAGGAGTACTACCTCGACTCCGACTCCGCTACGCTCGCCATCCGCAACGGATTCTCCGCCTACATGAAGCGCATCTTCGCCCTCTGCGGCTACAAGGCTGACGTGGCCGCAAAGAAGGCCGCCGACGTGCTCGCCATCGAGACGGCTCTGGCCCGCTCCTCGCGCGCCGCAGCCGAGCTCCGCGACCCGGTCAGCAACTATCACAAGATGACCTTCGCCGAGCTGCAGAAGAGCTACCCTTCGATCGACTGGAAGGACTACTACCGCACCGCCGGCTACCCCGACTTCGCCAATGTGAGCGTCGGCCAGCCCGAGTTCTTCAAGGGGCTGGAGAGCGTGCTCGCTTCCTTCCCCCTCGAGGCTCAGAAGAATTATCTCGAATTCCACATCATCGATTTCGCCGCTCCGTATACGAGCGACACGATGCGCAAGGCCGCCTTCGACTTCTACGGCAAGGTGTTCTCCGGCCGCAAGGCTGAGAAGCCCACGTGGAAGCGCGCCGTCTCGCTCGTGCAGGGCCTGATAGGCGAAGGCGTCGGCCACATGTATGTCGAGAAATATTTCCCCGAGAGCTCCAAGCAGCGCATGCTCACCCTGGTCAAGAATCTCCAGAAGGCTCTCGGCGAGCGTATCAAGGCGCAGACATGGATGAGCGCCGCCACCAAGGCCAAGGCTCTCGACAAGCTCGCCTCGTTCTATATCAAGATCGGTTACCCCGACAAGTGGACCGACTATTCCCGCCTCACCATCGATCCCAAGCTCTCACTGCTTGACAATGTCGTAGCCGCCTGCAAATGGGAGAACGCCCACGAGATCGATATCACGGTCAACAAGCCCGTGGACCGTACCCGCTGGTACATGGTGCCGCAGGAGGTGAACGCTTACTATAACCCGACCACCAACGAGATCTGCTTCCCCGCAGGCATTCTCCAGCCGCCTTTCTTCGACGCCAAGGCTGACGATGCCTACAACTACGGCGCCATCGGCGTGGTGATAGGCCACGAGATGACTCACGGATTCGACGATCAGGGCCGGCAGTTTGACAAGTACGGCAACCTGCAGGACTGGTGGACCAAGGAGGACGGAGAAAACTTTAAGAAGCGCGCACAGGTGATGAGCGACTTCTTCAGCGGTATCGAAGTGCTCCCGGGCCTCAAGGGCAACGGCCCGCTCACGCTCGGCGAGAATCTGGCCGACCACGGAGGTCTCATGGTGTCTTATCAGGCCCTTCAGAACGCCATGAAGACCAACCCGCTCAAGACCGAGGACGGTTTCACGCCCGAACAGCGTTTCTTCCTGGCCTACGCCTACGTCTGGGCCGCCAATATCAGCAACGAGGAGATACGCAAGCGCACCAAGAGCGACCCGCACTCCACCGGCCGCTGGAGAGTGAACGGCGCGCTCCCGCAGATCGACGCCTGGTACAAGGCCTTCAATGTGAAGCCCGGCGACAAGCTCTATGTGCCCAAGGACAAGAGGGTGAATATCTGGTAAATCAGGCTTAGTTCGCCCGCCATCTCATACGAGCCGCGACAGTGAATGCTGCCGCGGCTCTTTTCGTGCTGCGCCGCTCACGCCGCCCGCCGCGCGACCCGTGCGAATGCCGTGTTATGGTATAGAATGCACACTTCCGCACCCCCGGAAAACGGGGAAAATAGCCCTTTGCAAATGATTGAAAATCAGCGCTCCGCAAAGGCTAAAATTATGTTTGAGACGTTTTGAAATACCTCAAATGTAATTTTCCTCGTCTCAAATGTAATTTTCGGGTAGAGCGGAAGTTTTTTTGAAGTGTGGGGAAGGCCTTTTCGAAAATGCGGAAAAAGTGTGTGTGTTTCGAATGGCGAAGTTAAATCAGCCGCACAGGAGGATGACTACATCTATAACTATGATTTGTGTTAGCATATGCGCGATAAATAACTGAGAATCCACAAACACGATTAGGTTTTGCGGGAGAAATAACTGGGAGGGCCGCTGCCCCCAGCGGCCGTCCGCCGCGAGAGAAAGTGCGCGAAAAATTGCGCTATACACATTTAGACGCTTTAGCTGGGAGGGCCGCTGCCCCCAGCGGCCGTCCGCCGCGAGAGAAAGTGCGCGAAAAATTGCGCTATACACATTTAGACGCTTTAACTGGGAGGGCCGCTGCCCTCAGCGGCCGTCCGCCGCGAGAGAAAGTGCACGAAAAATTGTGCTATACACATTTAGACGCTTTAGCTGGGAGGGCCGCTGCCCCCAGCGGCCGCCAGCCGCCGCATAAGAGCGTGCGAATGAATGAGCCATACGCCTCTTTCTCTTTCGTGAGTCCTTTGATTTACGCCGAATTACTTCGCGCTTTACCATTATTGGGCATGCGGCCGCTGAGGCAGCGGCCCTCCCAGCTATCGCCGCGCTTATCAAATAAAATGCATGCTCTCCCGGCCCCCGGGAAAGGGCGATTTTGGCCCCTTTGTAATTATCTTAATATCAGCGCTCCCGAAAGGGCAAAATTACATTTGAGACGTTTTGAATTACCTCAAATGTATTTCACCTCATGTCCTATGTGAGCATAAGCGCAAGCGGAAGGTTTTATGAAGTGATGGAAATGCCTTTTCGAAAATGCGGAAAAAGTGTGTGTGTTTCGGATGGCGAAGTTATATCATCGGGGCGGGGTAGTGAGGACTAACGTAAGTGCGAACATAGTGCAGCGGTGCGCGATGACAGAGGGCAGGGCCGTTACATCCTTTGCCCATGCTGCGCGGCGGCGAATGAAGCGGATTTTCCTGCATTGCGGGCCGAATAATTCCATATAGTCGCAAAAATCAGGCAGACAGGAGATAAATTTCATTATCTTTGCTTCTGAAGCGAAAAAAGTCTGACTTGCGCGTGATTCACATTAACCTCCTGCTGAGAACATGCATTCTCCTCGTCCTCTCCCTCACGCTCTGTGCGGGGACGGCCCGCGCCGTGACGCTGCAGCCCGACAGCGACGCCAACCGCTATGTGGCGCGCTCGCTGATGGTGGGCATCGGGTCGGTCAACAGGATGGAGACGTACCTCTCGCCGCTCGAATACACCGGCACGGAGGGCCGCTTCCTCTACGAGAGCCGGCGCATGACGCGCATGATGGGCGGGAGGGTGAGTGTGCGCCACGCCGTGGAGGGCAACTTCAGCGTCGCGCACAATCCTACCCACGACGCCTCCTACCTCTCGGGCGACCTTGACTGGCAGAACGCGTGGCACTACAACCTCAGCCCCGCCCGCGGCCTCACGCTGCTGCTCGGCGCCGGGACATGCCTCTCCGTAGGCGCCGTCTACAACACCCGCAACGGCAACAACCCCGCCCAGGGCAAGCTCTCCGGCGACGTGGACGCCTCGGCCGCGGCCAGTTACTCCTTCCCCCTTTTCGGCATCCCCCTCACGGCGCGCTATCAGATCGACATGCCCCTGCTGGGGCTGATGTTCTCGCCCCAGTACGGCCAGTCCTATTACGAGATATTCTCGCTAGGTCACCACAAGCACAATGTCTGTGTCACATGGCCGGGCAACGCGCCCACGTTCCGCAATCTGCTGACGCTCGATGTGCCTATCCGCCGCGTGGGCACCATTCGCCTCGGCTGGCGGGCGGACATCAGGCAGAGCAAAGTCAACGACCTCAAGAGCCATGCCTGGAGCTCGCTGTTCATGCTCGGATATGTACGCCACTTCCGCATCATCAAGGTGAGGGATGAGGAATATCATAAATCAAACTTCTGACGATGAGACGCTCTCTGCTGCTTATACTGTCTGCCTTCGCCCTCCTCGCATCCTGCATCACGGAGGACGTGCCCCACAATACCCCGATGGGCAATTTCGAGGCGCTCTGGAAGGCCATGGATCAGCACTACTGCTTCTTCGACGCCAAGCAGAAGCTCTACGGCGTGGACTGGGACGAGGTGCACACCCGTTACCGCAGCAGGATCACGCCCAACATGACCAACATCCAGCTCTTCGACACTCTGGGCAATATGCTCGCCACCCTGCGCGACGGCCACGTCAACCTATACGCCTCGCACGACGTGGCGCGCTACTGGCAGTGGTATGAGAACTATCCCGCCAACTACAGCGACTCGCTGCTGAGGGTCTACATGGGCACGGACTACGCCATTGCCGCAGGTATGCACTACAAGGTGATCGACGGCAATATCGGTTACCTGCGGGTCTCCACGTTTGAGAACTCGATCGGCGACGGCAATCTCACCGAGATATTCCGGCGGTTCGCCCTGACGGACGGCATTATCGTCGACGTGCGAAGCAATCAGGGCGGCATGATTACCTCCGCCGAAAAGTTGGCCTCCTGCTTCTACACCAAGCGCCAGATAGCCGGTTACATGCAGCACAAGACGGGCACAAGGCACAATGATTTTTCCAAGCCCGAGGCCATATATATCGACCGCATGAAGGGCATCTACTGGCGCAAGCCCGTGGTGGTGCTGACCAATCGCTCCACCTTCAGCGCGGGCAATAATTTCGTGATGTATGTCAAAGACCTGCCCAATGTGACCCTCGTGGGCGACAGGACGGGCGGCGGCGCCGGCATGCCCTTCCAGAGCGAACTGCCCAACGGCTGGAGCGTGCGCTTCTCGGCCTGCCCCATCTACGACGCCGGCATGCAGCTCACCGAGGACGGCATAGAGCCCGATGTAAGGGTCGACATTACCTCGGCCGACTATCAGCGCTCGCGCGACACCATCATCGAGCGCGCCATCGACATCATCCTCTCCTCCAAGTAGGAAATAATCACCGGCTTGGTTTGTCATACGCAAAAGTTTTCCTACTTTTGCATTAATTCAACGCATCTGTGGCGGAATTGGTAGACGCGCCAGACTTAGGATCTGGTAACTTCGGTTGTGTAGGTTCGAGTCCTATCAGGTGTACATATTTATCCCTTTCCTTAGGGCGATGATAGATCTCAGGAACATTCATAAGAGTTTTGGAAATCTCGAGGTGCTTCGCGGCATAGACCTCCATGTGGACAAGGGCGAGGTCGTGAGCATCGTGGGCCCCAGCGGCGCGGGCAAGACGACCCTCCTCCAGATAATGGGTACGCTCGACCGCCCCACGTCGGGCTCTGTGGTGCTCGCCGGGCAGGATGTGCGCTCCATGAAGAGCGACGCGCTGGCCCGCTTCCGCGGCGAGCACATCGGCTTCGTATTTCAGCAGCATCAGCTCCTGGGCGAATTCAGCGCCGAGGAGAATGTGCTCATCCCCGCTCTCATCAAGGGCACTCCCCGACAGGCTGCACGCGACCGCGCTCGCGAGCTCCTCGACTTCGTAGGGCTCAGCGACCGCCGCACACACAAGCCCGCCGAGCTCTCGGGCGGTGAGCAGCAGCGTGTGGCCGTGGCCCGCGCCCTCATCAACAATCCCGACATGGTGCTGGCCGACGAACCGTCCGGAAGCCTCGACACGCGCAACAAGATAGAGCTCCACAAACTCTTCTTCGCCCTGAGGGACAAGTTCGGACAGACCTTCGTCATCGTTACCCACGACGAGACGCTCGCCGCACAGACCGACCGCACCATCCACATGCGCGACGGGCTCATCGTGACGCCCGACGAGGCGCAGGCGACCGTCTGAGCCGCGCAGTCCTGCCTCATGCAGGCGCGGCGACGCGCTCTAAGGGTCATCGCTACCCGGGGAAGAGAACGGAGAATATACAGAACTACTACGGTATGTGCTCACCCAGAGCGCATGCCGTATTGTTTTGCCCCTCTCTGATGTATTGAGAACGAAGAGGCGGAAGGTGCCGGAGATCTACCCTTTATAGCCCGACAGATACTGCCCCACGACGGGGATGCGGCTGAAGGCTATCGACAGGATCGAGGCGGTGGTGAAGGTGCAGACGGCCGTGAGCAGGATGCACAGTCCCGTGGGCACAATGGGCTTGAAGAGGCCCGAGTAGAGGATGATGAACACGAGGTGCATCAGGTATGTCCCGTAGCTGGCCTTGGAGAGCTCCGTCACGACCGTGCGGTAGAAGCGGCCGCTGTAGGTGAACTTGCGCGCGATCATGAAGTAGGCTATCGTCGTGAGCACCACGCCGGTGCCGCAGAACCGCCAGCTCTGCTCCATGAGCACCACCTTCTCCAGGCCCGCGCTCACGGGGAAGTCCTTCGGCATCACGGCCCAGAACCAGCCGGCCACTATCGCGTAGCCCACTACCCAGAGCGGGATGGCGATGGCGAGCGTCCGGCGCCAGCTCATGGCGGGCACACATTTCTTGAAGTAATGGCCCAGAAGCACGAAGCCGATGAATCCACTCACATAGTAGAGCATGCCGAACTCGTTCCAGTTTGCCTCGCCCCACAGTTCCGTGCTGCCGTTCATGGCGAGCGCCGCCTGACGGAAGAAGGGGATGAGAGTCGTGAAGAGCCATATGCCGAGGTAGACCTGCTCCTCCCGCTTGCTCACCTTCTCGATCCACGGCGAGATGACCGGCATGATGAGGTAGAGCCCGATGATCATGTAGATGAACCAGAGGTGGCCCCAGTTCTGATTGAAGCTGAAGACGAACGGCCCGAAAGCCTCGCCGGGCGTGTGGCCCATGCCGATGAACACGAGGCTGAGGATCACTATCCACACCATCGCTGGGACCACCACTCTCTGGAAGCGGCGGGCGAAGAACTGCCGCGGGCTCTTGGTGAGCGGCAGCAGTAGGTAGCTCGAGGTGATGACGAATAGCGGCACACTGGCCCTCACGGCGCTGTCCACGAGCGTGGCCCAGAGGGCGTTGCTGCGGTTGAGGATCTCCAGGCCGTCGCCGCCCAGGTAAAACGGTTCGCAGGAGTGGACCACGATCACCATGAAGCAGGCCAGCACTCTCAGATAGTCAAGAAAAACGATTCGGTTAGTCATATCAGCAAAGTTATGAGGCCAAAGTTACGGCTTTCTGCTCATTAATAAGGCGGAGATATGAACGAATGTGATATTTTCCCATAAAAACTGCTCCGTCCCTGAAGAAGGGGCGGAGCAGAATATATCGCGGCGGAGCGAAGCGGCGGCGCGCTGCGCGCTTATCGCGCAGGATGATTTCCCGCAGGCATCGCGGCGGCGCGAAGTGCTACAGGTCGTCGACGATGGCCGTGCTCTTGGCGTAGGCCGTGCTCTTGGCCTCGAAGAAGTCCGTCTTGACCATGTTGGCGTTGGCGTAGTCGGCCACCCAGTGCATGTCGGCGGGCTCGCTGCGGTTGTCCTCGAAGAGCCATCCCATATCGAGGCTGTGCCATCTCAGATTGCCGAGGTAGCGGATATAGTCGGTGATCATGCGGGTGTTGAGGCCGGGGATGTCATCGCCTATCACATAGCGGCCCCATTCTATCTCCTGCCTCACGCCTTCCTTCATCATGCTCTCGTAGACGCTCACCCGTTCGGGCGTGAACATCTCTGGCTCCTCCTTCTGCATCTCGAGGAGAATGTTGCGGAACAGCCAGAGGTGCGTGTTCTCGTCGCGGTTGATATACCTTATCTCCTGGGCCGAACCGGGCATCTTGCCGTTGCGGCTGAGGTTGTAGAAGAACATGAACCCGCTGTAGAAATAAATGCCCTCCAGGATAAAGTTGGCCATCATGGTCTTGGTGAGCGTGAAGAGCGTCGGGTTGGCGTGGAACTCGTTGTAGCAGTCGCCGATAAACCGGTTGCGGCGCAGCAGGTGCTCGTCGCTCTTCCACTGATAGAGGATGTCGTTGCGCTCCTCGGGGCTGCATATCGTGTCGAGCATATAGCTGTAGCTCTGCGAATGGACACATTCCTGAAAGGCCTGTATGTGCAGACACAGATTTACCTCGCTGGCGGTGATGTATTCGCTCACGGAGGGCAGGTTGTTGCTCTGCAGCGAGTCGAGAAAGACCAGGAAACTGAGGATCTTGTCGTAGGCCGTGCGCTCGGCCTTCTCGAGATGCGGATAGTCCTTGGTGTCCTGCATCAGGTTGATCTCCTCCGGTATCCAGAAGTTGTTCATCGCCTGGCGATACCAGTTGCTCGCCCAGCTATAGCGCATGTTGTTGAAGTCGTTGAGGTTGGTGGTGTTGCCCCCTATGAGGCGGCGCTTTCTGAGGTCCGTGTCGCCGTCGGGATTAAAGAGGGCATTGGGCTTAAGTTGTTTGTCTTCCATTGTCTTGTCGTGTTATGATGCGCAGCTCTCGCACTCCTCTGCCTCGAGCGATTTGCTGCGTACGTAGTATATTGTCTTGACGCCTTCCTTCCAGGCCTGCACGTAGAGGTTGAGCAGGCGGCGCATGGTGTAGTCGTTGGTGATGTATAGGTTCATGCTCTGCGCCTGGTCGATGTGGCGCTGCCGGATGCCCGCGGCCCTCACGCTCCAGCTCTGGTCGATGAGGTAGGCGTCCTTGTAGGGCCACCATGTGCGGCTCAAGAGCTCCGGCGCCACGCGCGGCAGGATAGCGCCCTTCTTCTCCTCGAGGTAGAAGCGCTTCATGACCGGGTCGATGCCAGCCGTGGTGCCGGCGATGATGCTCGTCGAGCTCGTCGGAGCCACAGCCATGATGTACGCGTTGCGCATGCCGTAGCGGCTCACCAGAGCGCGTGTGCGCTGCCATTCGGGGGAGGTGTAGCCGCGCTTGGTGAAGTATTCGCCGCTCTGCCATTCGCTGCCATCGTAGACGGAGCAGGCGCCCTTTTCGGCGGCGAGGCGCGCGCTTGCCTCTATTGCCAGGCGGTTGATGAGCTCAAATGTGGTGTCGGCGAAGCGCAGGTGCTCCTCGCTTTCCCAGGCTATGCCGCGCTTGGCCAGAGCGTGGTGATAGCCGCTTACCCCGAGCCCGATGCTGCGATACTCGCGGTTGGTCAGGCGCGCGTAGGGCAGGGGATAGAAGTTGAGATCGATCACATTGTCCAGCGCTCTGACGGCCGTCTCAATGGTGTGGCGCATAGCCTGCTCGTCCTCGAGCGGGAGGTGACCGAGGGAGAGGCTGGCGAGATTGCACACCACAAAGTCGCCGGGCTTCGTAGTGCTCACGACGACCGTCTCGCCGTCCACCACGCGTGTCTCCGTCGCTCCGTCCCCGATGGCGCTCATGTTCTGGGCTATCTCCGTGCAGAGGTTGGAGCAGTAGATCATGCCCTTGTGCGGGTTGGGGTTGAGGCGGTTCACTGTGTCGCGGTTGAAGGCGAAGGGTGTGCCCGTCTCGACGGCTGAGCGCAGCACGAGGCGCACGATGTCCTTCACCCGCATCACTCTCCGCGAGAGCCGCTTGTCGGCTACGCAGTCCAGATAGCGCTTCTCCCATTCCTCACCCCAGTAGTCCTCGAGGGCGTATCCCTTGAGCGTCTCGATCTCGTGGGGGCAGAACATGTGCCATTCGTGATCGATGTCCTCCGATGCCCAGCGCCAGAACAGGTCGGGATAGCAGACGGCGGGGAATACGTCGTGGGCCTTCATGCGGTCGTCGCCGTTGTTGGTGCGCAGGGAGAGAAACTCGGGGAGGTCCTTGTGCCAGGCGTCGAGATAGACGGCCACAGCCCCCTGTCTGACACCGAGCTGATCGACGGCCACCGCGGTATCGTTGACCAGTTTTATCCACCGTATCACACCGCCGGCCGCACCCTTGAATCCTCTTATCGTGCTGCCGGCGGCCCTCACCTTGCCGAAGTACATGCCCATGCCGCCGCCGTACTTGCTTACCTGGGCAAAGTTGCCTATGCTGCGGTATATCCCCTCGAGCGAGTCGGGCACGGTGTCGATGAAGCAGCTCGAGAGCTGGTGGAAGGGCTTGCGCGCATTGGCCATCGTCGGCGTGGCCATCGTCACCTGCAGGAGCGAGAGCATGTCGTAGAACCGCCTCACCCACGCCATGCGGTCCTTCTCCTCGCGGAGCGCCAGGTGGAGGGCTATGCCGAGGAACATCTCCTGCACCCGCTCCACTATCTGCCCGTCGTGCGTGCGTATCAGGTAGCGGTGCATCAGCATGTCGAGCCCGGAGTAGTTGAGCTGCAGGTCGCGCGTGGGGACGATATACGTGGCGGCCTCGGTCAGCTCCTCCGTGGTGTAGCCCTCGCGGATGTAGCTCCCCAGAAGCCCTCTGCCGGTGAGCCAGTCCACCTTGGCCACTACCGAGGTGATGCCCTCGCGCTCCTCGACGGCGCGGATGTCGCCCTCGAGCCGGTAGGCGAGCAGCCGCCCTGCTATGTATTCCCACTTCGGGCTCTCCTTCGTGGTCAGTTCTACCGCCGCCTTGACGAGCGCGGTCAGTCTGTCGCGGCCGCGCATGGAGGGCGTGAGAAATCCGGTGAATTTGTCTAAGAGGCGCCCCATGTCGTAGCCTTCGGCGGCGCTGAAGTCCCGCCTGATGCCGCCGAGCGTGTCGAGGAGCCCCTCGTCGCCGGCCATCTCGGCGATGGAGCGCATCGTCCTGCGCTCCTCGGTCCGGCCGGCCCGGAAAAGGATGTAGCTCTTGGCCTCCTCGTAGAAGCCGTGGGCCATGAGCCGCTGCTCCACAAGGTCCTGAATACACTCCACTGCGCGCTTCGCCGGGTCGCTCACCAGCACGGCCTCCACCTCGGCCACGATCTCCGCGAGCCGCGCCTCGTCTACCTCGCGATGGAGGCTGCGGAAACTCTTGCGTATGGCCTCGGCTATCTTGGCGGAGTCGTAGGGGCGGAGCTCACCGTTTCTTTTTGTGATCTGCATCTGCATATTAGTCTGATTATCGGAGCCGCGCGGCGCGGTTCAGCCCCGCGCGGCTCCCGTTTTGGTAAATAATGATATTGTTCAGGTAAATGATAAATTGTACCCCTTGCCCGTCTTTGAGGCCGCGCCCGAAGGGCCTTCGGCAAATGGACAAGATGCAAATTTACGAAAATATCCGACACCGGCTTACCGGGCCGATGGATTTTGAATGGTTTTGCGAGAACTTTAGCTGTGAGGGCAGCTGAGGCAGCGGCCCTCACAGCTATTTTCCGCCGGCCCTCGCGGCGCCTCCGGAGGGCGGTTTTGAGCCCTTTGTAAGTGGCAGAAAATCAGCACTCCCGGAAGCCCAAAATTATGTTTGAGATAATTTAAAACGTCTCAAACATGTTTTTCCTCATCTCAAATGTAGTTTTTGGGTTTTGCGGAAGTTTTTTTGAGAAGAGGGGAATGCCTTTTCAAATAATGGGGAAAAAGGCTATTGTTTTCGGACGGCGAAGTTACATCGGCGGAGCAGGGGAGCGAGGACTTCGATATGATAAAAGCTTATATCGTATTGCGCGAAGCTTAACTGGGAGGGCCGCTGCGGGCAAAGTGCGAAAGGATGAGTGAAAATGTATTGCGCGAGGCTTAACTGGGAGGGCCGCTGCCTCAGCGGCCGTCCGCCGCACGAGCAAGTGCGAGGCGTATCGCGCTATACTAACTTTTAGCCGCTTAGCCGCTCATTAGTTTTCCCTGGCTCGCTCCCCGGCCGCGTTGCAGCGGCCCTCCCAGTTATTTCCCGCTCACAACACTCCTTCCCAACTATATGATTTTCAGCCCCTGCGAGGCGGGTAAATTCTACTGCGAGATAAATTATTTTATTTGCGAGATAACGAGTCGTCTACTACGAGATAAATTATTTTATCTGCGAGTAGAATTTCTTCTCTTCCAACGGGAAATTTTTCTTGTCTCATGAGGATTAATTCTGATCGCAACAGAATTTTTTCTGTTCGCATCAGAATTTCCGCCGGGGCGGGAAGGCCTTTCCTGTGTACGCACGTCGCCGCCCCGCACACGGAGGTAGTATGCCGTGAGCGGGGCGGAGGAAAGAGTGCGCGGGCGCGGGTCAGCCTTTCTTGCTGTCCTGCGGCTTGCTGTCGCCGGGCTTGCCGGAGGCATTCTCTTTATTGCGCTCGCGGATGGCCACACGGCGTATCTTGCCGCTGATTGTCTTGGGCAGTTCGTCCACGAACTCGATGATGCGCGGGTATTTGTAGGGCGCCGTGGTATGCTTCACATGATTCTGCAGCTCCTTGATGAGCTCCGGACCGGCCTTGGCCTTCCACTCCTTGCCCAGGACGACGGTAGCCTTAACCACGTTGCCGCGTATCTCGTCGGGCACGCCCGTGATGGCGCACTCCACGACGGCCGGGTGGGTCATCAGGGCGCTCTCCACCTCGAAGGGGCCTATCCTGTAGCCGCTGCTCTTGATGACGTCGTCCACACGGCCTACAAACCAGTAGTAGCCGTCCTCGTCGCGCCACGCCACGTCGCCCGTGTGGTAGACGCCGTCGTGCCATACGCTTTGCGTGAGTTTCTCGTCGCGGTAGTAGCCCTTGAAGAGGCCTATCGGGCTTCCGCCGGTCGTGCGTATCACTATCTCGCCCTTTTCGCCGTCCTCGCAGGAGGAACCGTCGGAGCGTACTAGGTCGATGTCATACTGCGGATTGGGCATGCCCATGCTTCCCGGCTTCGGTTCCATCCACGGCATCGTGCCGAGGGTGAGTGTGGTCTCCGTCTGTCCGAAACCCTCGTGCAGCTCCAGACCTGTCATGGAGTAAAATTTGTCATAGACGGCCGCGTTGAGCGCTTCGCCGGCCGTGCAGGCGTAGCGGAGCGAGCTGAGGTCGTACTCCTTCAGGTTCTCGCGTATCATGAAGCGGTAGACGGTCGGCGGGGCGCAGAAGGAGGTGATGTGATACTTCTCGATCATCCTCAGAATCTTGGGCGCGGTGAATTTCTCATGCTCGAAGACGAAGACGACGGCGCCGGCAAACCACTGCCCGTAGAGCTTGCCCCAGACGGCCTTGCCCCAGCCCGTGTCGGCCACTGTGAGATGGATGCTGTCCTCCGTAAGATTGTGCCAGAAGACGCCCGTGGTGAGGTGGCCCAGAGCGTAGAGAAAGTTGTGCGCCACCATCTTGGGCTCGCCGCTTGTGCCGCTGGTGAAGTAGATGATCATCGTGTCGTCGTTGGTGTTGGCTATCTCGGGGCGGCGGAAGGGCGGCACATTGACCCACTCCTTCTCAAAGTCGTGGAAGCCCTCGGGCACGATGGGCCCTACGCTTATCATGTATTTCAGGGTCGGGCTCCCGGCCTTCGAGGCGGCCACCTGCGAGAGCACGTATTCGTCGCCCACGCACACGATGGCCTTGATGCCGGCCCTGTTGTTGCGGTAGACGATGTCCTGCGTGGTGAGCATGTGTGTGGCGGGGATGGCTATGGCGCCCAGTTTGTGCAGCGCGAGGATGCTGAACCAGAAGTGGTAGTGGCGCTTGAGGATGAGCATCACCTTGTCGCCGCGGCCTATGCCGAGGCTCTGAAAGTAAGCGGCCGTGCGATCGGTGTAGACCTTGAAGTCGCCGAAGGTGAAGCGGCGGCAGTCGCCGTTCTCGTGCGTCCATATCATGGCGAGCTTGTCGGGCTTCTCGCGCGCCCACTCGTCCATCACGTCGTAGGCGAAATTGAAATTCTCGGGTATCTTGAAATGCAGGTGCTCCCTGTAGTCTTCTGTCGAATTGAAGTGTGTCTGTGTTATAAAACGTTCTATCATTGCTCTATGCTGATATTATATCACGATGCAGAGAAACTTGAGCGGTTCATCGCCCAGGGCTCTCATGCAGTGGGGACGGGTGGCGTCGAAATAGATGCTGTCGCCCTGCTCGAGCGTGAGTATCTTGCCGCCTATCATTATCTCCATGCGTCCCTCGAGGATATAGTTGAATTCCTGGCCGTCGTGGGAGCTGGGAGTGAAGCGGCTGTCGTCGGGGCGCGGATTGATCTCCACGATAAAGGGGTCGACCTTGCGGTTCTTGAATCCGGAGGCGAGCGAGACATATTTGTAGTCCTTGCGGCGCTCTGCCGCGATGCCGCGGCCGCGGCGCGTGAGGAAGTAAGCGCTCATCTTGGGTTCGTCGTCGTAGAGCAGTGCGTCGAGCGACACACCGTAGCGGCGGCTCATGCGCATCAGGATGTAGACCGACGGGTCGCGCCTGCCGTTCTCGATGTCCAGGTAATGCTCCTCCGTGATGCCGCATACCTCGGCCGCCTCACTGGCGCTGATGTCCAGGGCTTCGCGCAGACCGTGCAGGCGATGGCCTATCTGGCGGGTCTGCTCCTGTTCCTCAGCACGTATGTTGTCCTTTTCCATGTTGTTGTGGTTTGGTATTTTTGCCTATTTTCGTTGCAAAAATAGCATATCCCGCGCAAAGTCAGGCAAAATGAGGCCGATATTGTTTCAGACTCTGCGCAGAGACGGGCGGCTGTGTGCAGTTTTAAGGCCTGCGGAAGGGGAGAGGCCTGCGGGGAAGCCGGAGGCGCCTGCGACGCCCGCGGCGGGGTAAATAATGCGGCCGGGCACCGTGCTGACCCGAATTATTACTGCGAAAGTGTTTTTTATCATTTATATCCCTTTCAAACCGTGGATTTTCTATATTTTTGCATGTATCAGAGTGTGCCCCCTCTCCCATGCCGCCGCTCCCGGGCCGCGGCAGGCCGGGCGCAGGCGCGCTCCGAGAGAGTGTATCACAACAATCAGGACGAAGGCTGCAAGTATGGCCTTCTCAATATCTATAACAATGCCTCTATTTGTACCCAAGGGCCTCCCTGCGGTGGAGAAACTCGCAGAGCACGGCATCACACTTTATACAGACGTCCCCGCCGGTGTCAGGACGCTCAAGATCCTCCTTCTCAACCTCATGCCCGTCAAGGAAGTGACCGAGAACGACATCGCGCGGCAGCTCTCCAAGACGGCGCTGCCCGTGGAACTGATCCTCGTCAAGGTACGCGGACACAAATACAAGAATACCTCGGAGGAGCACATGGAGCGTTTCTACCGCTACTTCGACGAGCTCTCCTCGCGCCAGTACGAGGGAATGATCGTCACGGGCGCTCCGCTCGAGCGCATCCCCTTTGAGAGCGTCACCTACTGGGACCAGCTCACGGAGATCTTCGACTGGTCGCGCACGGAGATCGGGTCCGCCATCTACCTCTGCTGGGGCGCGCAGATAGGGCTCTATCATCATTACGGTGTGCCCAAATACGAGCTCGGGCACAAGCTGTTCGGTGTCTACGAGCAGCATCTCATGCAGCAGCACCTGCCTATCTTCCGGGGCATCCCCTCGCGCTTTAATATGCCGCACAGCCGTTATACGGAGGTGAGGCGCGAGGACATCGACCAGGTGGACGACCTGGAGATCTATGCCGAAGGGCCGAAGAGCGGTGTGGGCATCGTGAAGCCGAAGAACAGAAGCGAGTTTTTTGTGATGGGCCATCTGGAGTATTCTCCCTCGACGCTCGACACGGAATACCGTCGCGACCTGAGCCGCGGCCTGCAGATAGCTCCGCCGGAGAATTACTATTGCAACGACAATCCTCAGGACGGCATCATCTATTCGTGGCAGCAGCCGGCCGATGCATTCTATGCCAACTGGCTCAATTACTATGTCAACAAATAGCCCCCTCACCGCGCCGCGGCCCATCGAACTGCTCTCGCCGGCGCGCGATGTGGAGACCGCAGTCGAGGCCATCAATCACGGGGCCGATGCCGTGTACATCGGCGGTCCGCAGTTTGGCGCCCGGCAGGAGGCCGCCAATTCTCTCTCCGATCTCCGTCCGCTCGTAGACTACGCCCATTTTTTCGGGGCGCGGGTCTATGTCACGCTCAATACTATCCTTTACGACTCCGAGCTCGCCGAGGCCCGCGACATAGCGTGCAGCCTCGCGGAGATGGGCGTCGATGCGCTCCTTGTGCAGGACGCGGCGTTCCTCTCCATGGACCTGCCGCCCATAGCCCTGCACGCCAGCACACAGATGGACAACCGCGACGCCGACAAGGTGCAGCGCCTCGGGGCCGAGGGCTTCTCTACCGTCGTCCTGGCCCGCGAACTGGGCATCCCGGAGATACGCGCCATCCATGAGGCCTGCCCCGCGATGCGCCTCGAGGCGTTTGTTCACGGCGCTCTCTGTGTGAGCCTCAGCGGCCGTTGCTATGCATCGCAACACTGTTTCTCGCGGAGCGCCAACCGCGGTGCCTGCGCCCAGTTCTGCCGCCTGCCCTTCGACCTGATTACCGATGACGGCAGGAAGCTCATCGATCAGAAACACCTCCTCTCCCTCCGCGACATGAACCGCAGCGCTTACCTCGAGCAGATGATGGATGCGGGCGTCAGTTCCTTCAAGATCGAAGGCCGCCTCAAGGACACCGCTTACGTCAAGAACATCACCGCCTGGTACCGCCGCCTCATCGACGCCATCCTCGAGCGGAGAGAGGACTATTGCAGGGCTTCCGCAGGCGTCTCGGAGGTCACATTTGAACCGCGACCCGAGAGAAGTTTCAACCGCGGCTTTACCGATTATTTCTTTCCTGCCGAACATATGGCCAACATCTCCACGCCGAAGAACATCGGCGAGAGCGTGGGCGAGGTGCGCCTCATCAAATCAAGGAGCATTCTTGTGAGTGGCCATGTCAGGTTCAGCGCCGGCGACGGGCTCTGCTATTTCACCTCCGACGGCCGTCTCGAGGGCTTCCGGGTCAACAGGGCGGAGGGCATGGAGCTCTTCCCCTACCGCATGCCCCTTGCGCTGAGGCCGCACACACGCCTCTTCCGCAATCACGATGCCGCCTTCACCGCCGCGCTGGCTGTGCCCACGGCCACGCGCACGCTGTCGCTCGACATGTCGCTCCTCAGCGCTCCCGACGGCTACCTCCTCAAGGGCCGCGACGAGAGGGGCCGGAGCGCGGAGGTCAGGATCGACTTCCCCTATCAGGCGGCGCGCACTCCGCAGGAGGCTAATATCCGCTCGCAGCTCTCCAAGCTCGGCGGCACGGGCTACCGCGCCGGCATAATAAGCATTGCCGACGGCACGGGCTTCATCCCCTCGTCGCTCCTCTCCACGGCGCGCCGCGGGCTCGTCGACGCGCTCCGCGCCATCGACATGAAGCCGGAGAGAACTGCCCCCGTCAGGCGCGGCGACGTCAGTTTCCCCTCACGGGTGGACTATTCCGCCAATGTCTCCAACAAGGAGGCCGCGGCCTATTATCGTGCCCACGGCGCCGCGACTGTCGAGCCCGCGTGGGAGGTGAAGGAGCCCGGGGACGCGCCTATTATGACCTGCCGCTATTGTGTGAGGCGCGAACTGGGCATTTGCCTGAAGCAAAAGGACTCGCCACGCGACCCTCTGGCCCTGCGCCTCGCCGACGGACGCCGCTTCCCCCTTCAGTTCGACTGCCGCCGCTGCTATATGAAGGTATATGCCGCACAATAGATACATCGTCCTTCTGCTCCTGCTCGCCGCTCTGCTGCCGTCGGCCTGCCATTATCCCTCGCCGGCCGTCGATCTGGCGTGGGACTGCACGCCCGAGCAGCGCGACTCCATCGAGTTCGCCTATCATCACCACTATACCATCGACTACAACTTTGAGGTGACCGCCGACAGCCTCCGCCTGCTGCCCGAGTCGCCGGCCGACATCATGACTTCGCTCAGCGATACGAGCGTCGTCTACCGCCGCGACATCGTCGTGGTGGCCGACATGGTCACAGTGCCCACCGATACGACCGACACGACGTGGATCAAACTGGCCCGCGACCAGAGCACCCTCGGCTGGGTGAGCGAGAAGGAGATGCTCTCCTCCGTCGTGCCCGACGACCCCATCTCGCGTTTTATCCACGTCATGGGCAACCGCCGCAATATCGCCCTTTTCGCCGTGGCCATCATCGCCGTCGGGGTGCTCCTGCTGCGCAAGATACGCCGCCGCAAGACACGCATCGTCCACTTCAATGACATCGACAGTGTCTATCCCACGGCCCTCTGCATCGATGTGGCGTTCATGGCCGTCATCTATTCCTCCGTCCAGCACTTTGTGCCCGAGACATGGCAGGAGTTCTACTTCCATCCCACGCTCAATCCGTTTGTCACGCCGCCCATCATCTCGCTGCTCATCGTCACCTTCTGGGGCATGATCATCCTGACGCTGGCCTCGATCGACGATGTGGGGCACAAGATGGGCTGGGGCGACGCGCTACCGTACCTCTGCTCCCTGCTGGGCATGATGATGGTGGTCTATCTGGTGCTGGCCGCCACCACGTTCATCTACGTCGGCTATCCTCTGCTTGTGGCCTATGTGATATTCGCCTTTGTCAAATATCGCGGCAACCGCCTGTATAAATATGTGTGCGGCCGCTGCGGCCACAAGTTGCGCCACAAGGGCCGCTGCCCGTTCTGCGGCGCCGAGAATATCTGAGCAGGCGCGGAGCACGGCTGAACGGCACTGCTATAACGCAGGCAATCCCCGTCCGCTCCCGCGCAATAAATCCCGCGAGGCACATGGTTATCTCATGACAATTGCGATGCGATCACATGACAATTGCGATGTATTTGCATGACAATTGCGATGTATTTGCATGACAGCTGCGATGTATTTGCATGACAGTTGCGATGTATTTGCATGACAGCTGCGATGCATTCGCATGACAGCTGCGATGCATTTGCATGACAGCTGCGATGCATGAACTATGTGGGAGATAAATTCAGTAGCCTCCGACCTTATTCATAATAAGGGCGGGAAACAAGTAGTTTATGCTTAGCGGGAAAGAAATAGCGGGGCGGCGGACTATGCTTAGCGGGGTAATAATCGGCGGGGCGGCGGACTATTCGAAGTAGAAGGTCAGCATCACCATGTTGCTCCGGGCGCTGTTGACGCTCTCCGAGTAGACGAGCTTGCTCTTGTCGCGGAGGTCCTTGCGGTCCTTGTCGAGGATGTTGTTGAGGCCGATGCAGAATTTGAGCTCAGGTATCAGTTTGAAGAACGGCATGTAGAAGTCGCAGCCCAGGCCTACCTCGGCGAACATCTGCAGCGGCTTGGTGAGGATGGCGTCCTGCTTGTGGCCCGTCAGGTCGTAGGCGGGGCAGAATCCGGCCAGCAGGTACGGGCGATGATTGTTGAATCTGAGCGCGCTGAACTTGATGTCCACCGGCACGGCGATGAGCGTCGAGCGCTGCGACTCCGTCGTCTCGCGGCCTGTGCCCTGCTCGTGGAAGGTGAGGTGCTTCTGGCCGAAGTGGATGGTGGGCGTGGTGCGCAGCGCGAAGTATTTGTCCAGCCTCCACTCGCCCAGCACTCCGACGCTGAAGCCGATGTCCTGACGGTCGTTGACACTGTACCACTGCTGCCCGTTCTCCGTAGAGACGTGGCCGTTGTTCTCAAAGTCGATGCCCTGAGAATGGACGGCGCAGAGGAAACCGTAGTGAAACCGGCGATTGTCGATGTACGGCTTGTTCTGCACCTTGCGCCGCTGGGCGCAGAGCGGCTCTACGCCGCAGAGAAATGCGGCCAGCAGGATTATGGAGATTATCCGGAGACGTCTCATACTGATATTTATTATCTTAACGCCTCCGGGCGGCGGATATTGTATGGAGAGGAGAGATAAATCGGCGCCGGGAGGGCGGAGGAGCGGCGGCAGGCGCTGCGGTTCTGACCGAATATGAGAGGAGTGCGGATGAAAACTCGGCGAAAAAATGTAACTTTGCAGGGGAAGAAATCAATAGACACATGTCAGACGACAACAACGATAAGGACAAGGAGACACCGGAGAGCCATACCGACTATAAGCCCGAGAGGAGCGGCGGAGACAACATCCACCGCCTGAGCGGCATGTACGAGACATGGTTTCTCGACTACGCCAGCTATGTGATCCTCGAGAGAGCCGTGCCGCACCTCGGCGACGGCCTCAAGCCCGTGCAGAGGCGCATCCTCTACACGATGAAACGGATGGACGACGGCAAGTATAACAAGGTAGCCAACATCGTGGGCGAGACGATGAAGTTTCACCCCCACGGCGACGCCTCCATCTACGACGCCCTCGTGCAGCTCGGCCAGAAAGGACTGCTGGTGGACACACAGGGCAACTGGGGCAACATCCTGACCGATGACTCGGCCGCCGCTCCGCGATACATCGAGGCGCGGCTCTCGCGCTTCGCGCTCGATGTGCTCTTCAACGCCAAGACCACCGAGTGGAAGCTCTCCTACGACGGCCGCAACGAGGAGCCTGTCACGCTGCCGGTCAAGTTCCCCCTGCTGTTGGCTCAGGGCGCCGAGGGCATAGCCGTCGGACTGTCATCCAAGATTCTGCCGCACAACTTCACCGAGATCTGCGATGCCGCCATCCATTACCTTCACGGGGAGGACTTCGAGCTCTATCCCGACTTCCCAACCGGCGGAAGCATCGATGTCTCGCGCTACAACGACGGCGAGCGGGGCGGCAGCGTCAAGGTGCGGGCTACCATCACCAAGGTCGACAACAAGACGCTGCGCATCTCCGAGATCCCCTTCGGCAAGACGACGCAGACGCTTATCGACTCTATCCTCAAGGCCAACGATAAGGGCAAGATCAAGATAAAAAACGTGGTGGACATGACCGCCGCCGGCGTAGAGATCCTGGTCAACCTCGCCCCGGGCACGAGTCCCGACAAAGCCATCGACGCGCTCTACGCCTTTACCGACTGTGAGGTGAGCATCTCTCCCAACTGCTGTGTGATAGAGGGCGGCAAGCCCCGCTTCATGAAGGTGAGCGATGTGCTCCGCTTCAGCGTCGACAGGACCCGCGCCCTGCTGCAGAAGGAGCTCGAGATACACCGCGGCGAGCTTCAGGAGCAGCTCTTCTTCGCTTCGCTCGAGAAGATATTCATCGAGAAGAGGATCTACAAGGAGAAACAGTTTGAGCAGGCGCCCGATCTCGACACGACAGTGGCCTTTATCGACAGCAAGCTCGAACCGTATAAGAAAGACTTTATCCGGCCCGTCACGAGGGAGGACATTCTCAGGCTCCTCGAGATCAAGATGCAGCGGATCCTCAAGTTCAACAAGGACAAGGCCGATGAGCTGATGGCCCGGCTGCAGGCGGAGATAGACAAGGTGAACCGCGACCTGGGGAACATGACCGAAGTGGCCGTGGGATGGTACAACATGATCAAGGCCCGCTACGGCGCCGACCATCCCAGGCTCACCGAGATACGCTCCTTTGACACCATCGAGGCGGCAAAGGTGGCCGAAGCCAACGAGAAGCTCTATATCAACCGCGCCGACGGCTTTATCGGTACGGCTCTCAAGAAGGACGAGTTTGTAGAGAATTGTTCGGACATCGACGACGTGATAATTTTCTACCGCGACGGCACATACAAGGTGACACATATAGCCGACAAACTCTTTGTCGGGGAGACGGAGCGCAGCAAGAAGGAAAAGCGCAAGGCGGAGATTATCCACCTCGCCGTCTACCGCAAGGGCGACAAGCGCACCACCTACAACGCCGTCTACCGCGACGGCAAGGGCGGCGCCTACTACTATAAGCGCTTTAATGTGGCCGCCGTGACGCACGACCGCGAGTACGACCTCACGCAGGGGAAGCCCGGCAGCCGCGTCGTCTACTTCTCCGCCAATCCCGCAGGCGAGGCCGAGGTGATCAGGGTGGTCCTGAAGCCCAATCCCAAGATCAAGAAGACTTCCTTCGAGAAGGACTTCGGCGATCTCCAGATCAAGGGCCGTCAGAGCCGCGGCAACCTGCTCACACGTCACGACATCTACCGCGTCAACCTCAAGAGCCGCGGTGTCTCGACCCTCGGCGGCAGCAGGCTCTGGTTTGACCGTGCCATCTCGCGCCTCAATATCGATGGCAGAGGCGACTATCTGGGCGAGTTCAAGGGCGGCGACAGAATCCTCGTGGTGCTGCCGGACGGCACATTCTACACCACCGACTTCGACCTCAACAACCACTACGAGCCCGACCTCCTGCGCATCTGCCGCTGGGACGCCGACGCCGTCTGGACCGCGGTGCTGAGGGACGCCTCGCAGAACGATTACCTCTACCTCAAGCGCTTCCGGATGGAGCTCTCGCGCAAGCCGCAGAACTTCCTCAGCGGGGATGGGGCAGAGGAGAGCGCAGTCGGCAAGTCGCAGTTGATCATTCTTACCAACGACGCATTCTGCCGCTTCCGCATCACGCCGGGCGGCGCAGACGCTTTCCGTGAGCCCTTCGAGGTGGAAGCTACCGAATTTGTCGGCGTCAAGAGTTTCAAGGCCCGCGGCAAACGCCTCACGATGTGGGACGTGGAGAGCGTGGAGCAGATACCCTCGACTCTAACTCCGGCTGAGAGCGATGAGCAGGAGGCCGGCGATGAAGCAGAGGGCGCAGACGGCGATAACGCAGACGCCAATAACGGCGGCGATAATAGCGCTGATAACGGCGGAAACGGCTCCGGCGGCGGAAATAACGGTATCGGCGGCGGAATTAATAATGCCGGCGGCGGAAATAATAATGCTGAGGGCTCCGACAATGAAGATCCGCCTTCACTTTTCTCATAGACGATGGAAAGGTTGCTCCACTTCACATGGCAGAAGCGTCTCTACCCGCCCGGGCAGTTGCATACGACGGACGGCAGGCCGATAGAGATCATCAATCCCGGCGTGCACAACACGGATGCGGGGCCTGATTTCTTCGGCGCCGTGGTGCGGCTGGACGGCATGGAGATGGCGGGCAATGTGGAGCTGCACACACGCAGCAGCGACTGGTATCGCCACGGCCACGACCGCGATCCCCGCTACGGCAATATAGTGCTGCATGTGGTGGAGGAGCCCGATGTGGAGGTGAAGGACATCAACGGCACACAGCTCCCGCAGTTTGTGCTCCATGTGCCCCGCGAGGTGGAGGACAACTATTCCGAATTGGTCCGCGAGGACAAGTTTCCCCCGTGCTACCGATATATTCCCACCATCGACGGCGGGAGGATAGAGCGCATGCTGCGCCAGCTCACCGAGGAGCGTATGAACGGCAAGGTCAGGCGTATCGCCGACACCCTGAAGCGCTCCGGCGGCGACTGGGAGCGGGTCTGCTTCATCACCCTGGCGCGCAATTTCGGCTTCGGCATTAACGGCGACGCCTTTGAGGAATGGGCCGAGCACATCTCGCTGAGCGACGCCGGCAAACACCGTGACAATCTGCTCCAGATCGAGTCTTTGTTTCTCGGGCAGGCGGGACTGCTGGACGAGAGTGCGCTCACGGAGCAGTGCCGCCGCGACCCCGCCACGCTCGGGGCCTTCAATCGTTACGCCACCGAGTACGCATTTCTCGCCCATAAGTTCGGCCTCACGCCGATGCCCATGGAGCGGTGGCGCATGCTCAGGACAAGGCCGCAGAACTTCCCCCACATCCGCCTCGCACAGCTTGCCCACCTTTATGTCCGCGGCGCTGTGTCCCTCTCCTCGCTCGTCGAGAAGGGCAGCCTCCGCGAGGTGCGCGACCGTCTCAGGACCGGTGTCTCCGGCTACTGGCGCACGCATTATTGCTTCGGTCGTCCGAGCCCCGAGAGCGATAAATGCCTGCAATCCTCTACGCTCAATCTGCTTGTGCTCAACAGTGTCGTGCCCCTGCTGGTGGCCATAGGACGCTATCGCGGCGACACGGCGCTCGAGCGGCAGGGCTGGGCGCTCTACGACCAGATACCGCCTGAGAACAACTTCATCACCCGTTCCTGGAAAGAGGTCGGCGTAGCCGTTCACTCCGCGGCCGGCTCGCAGGCGCTCATACATCTCAAAAAGAATTACTGCGACCGCCGCGACTGTCTGCGCTGCGCTTTCGGCGCCGACTTTCTGAGCCGTCCCGTTCATCATAATGCCAACAATGAAGAAGCCTGATTATATCTTCGAATACCGCATGGAGGTGCGCGACTACGAGTGCGACCTTCAGGGAATAGTAAACAATGCCAACTATCAGCACTATACCGAGCACACGCGCCACATGTTCCTGCATCGCCTCGGCATGAGTTTCGCCGAGCTCCACGACCGTGGCACGGACGCCGTGGTGGCCGAGATGAACATGCGCTTCAAGAAGCCGCTCAGGAGCGACGACGAGTTTGTGAGCCGTCTGGCCTTCGCCCGCGAGGGCCTGCGCTATGTGTTCTACCAGGACATCTTCCGCCTGCCCGACGATGTGATGGCCTTCTCCTCGAGGGTAGACATCGTGTGCCTCGTGGGCGGCAGGCTGGGCCGTTGTCCCGAGCTCGAGGAGAAGATAGAGAGCTTTACCAGGGGAGAGCTATGACAGACGAAGATGGAATCTACGATCTGGCTCTCGCGCTGGCCTTCCGCTACAGCCCCACGCAGGCCGCCGAGGTGTGGAGAGCCGGCGGCGGAGGACATAATGTGTGGGAATACCGCAGCGACATCCGCGCCCTGCTGCCCGAGGCTAATGACAAACTCGTCGAGGGCGTCGAACGGCTGGACGAGACGATGGACGAGGCGAAGCGGGAGTTCGAGTTCGCTGCGAAGCACGACATCCGCTGCCTCTCGATCGACAGCACCGCCTATCCCGCCCTGCTGCGCGGCTGCACCGACGCGCCGCTCATGCTCTTCTACCGCGGCACGGCCGACCTCAACGCGCCCCGCTCCCTCTCTGTGGTGGGCACACGCCGCTGCACCGAGTACGGCAAGGACATCTGCGCCCGCCTGACACGCGGGCTCGCCGACCTGTGCCCCGATACACTGATCGTCAGCGGCCTGGCCTACGGCATAGACATCAACGCCCACCGCGGAGCCCTCGCCGCCGGCCTGCCCACCGTGGCGGTGCTGGCCCACGGCCTCGACCGCATCTATCCCTCCATGCACCGCCGCACTGCCGAGGAGATGCTCTGTAATGGCGGCCTTCTCACCGAATTCCCCTCCGGCACCAATCCCGACCGTCAGAATTTCATACGCCGCAACCGCATCATCGCCGGCATGACTACCGCCACAGTGGTCGTCGAGAGCGCCGCCAAGGGCGGAGGACTCATCACCGCCTCGATGGCCACGGGCTACGAGCACGACGTGTTCGCCTTCCCGGGAAGGGTGAGCGACGAATTCTCCGAGGGTTGCAACGCGATGATCCTCAGCCGCGAGGCCGAGATAGCCCTCTCGGCCGAGAGCATAGCCGCTTCGCTCGGATGGGAGACCAGGAAGGACGGCAAGCGCCGCCCGAAGCGCGAACCGGAGCTCTTCCCCGAGCTCAACGCCGACGAGCAGATGGTCGTGGACGCCCTCAGGGGTGGCGACGACAAGCAGGTCAACGCCCTCGCCCTCGAGACGGGCATATCGATAGCGAAACTGATGCCGATGCTCTTTGACATGGAGATGCGCGGCATATTGCGCAGCCTGAGCGGCGCCCGCTACCGCCTCTGCATGTAGCCCCGCATTTACAGTAGCCTCGATCAGGCAACATATGAGATTATGTTGCCGCCTCTGCATGCAGGCCCGCCTCAGTACTTGCCCGTTACCTTAAAACAAATTTGGAGTTGCCGCCTATGCATGTAGGCCCGCCTACCGGAGGTTTTGTTTTTGTAAAATCTCATGTTCCCCGCGGACATAATTTCTACCCGTCCCGCATGCTGTGTTACTCACATAGGACTTGAGTGAAACTACATTTGAGATGTTTCAAAACGTCTCAAATGTAGTTTTGGCCAATAAACAGCGTTGATTTACAGACATTTGGAAAGGCGTAAAAACCGGCCTTTCCGGGGGCGATTTCCGCACGGTGTGAACGCCCGGAAAGCGAATGACGAAACCCCGGGACCGGGCTGAGAAGAATGTTACGCATTATGGCCTGCGTAGCATGCATCTCCGGGCGCATCCCGGTCGGCCTCCATTATAAGGCACCGGGCCGCGGTGTGACAACATCCATTCCCGGCCTTGCGGAACCAGTCGGCTGGGCCGCGGCAATCATTCCGCGCTTCCTTCCTTTCGCAACAAAGCATACGGCAATTGCCGGCGCCCGGAACGGACAGCGAGGAAGCGGGCTAAAGCGGTGTCCTGCTTTGCAAAAACGAACAAAGGCGGTGCGGGCGGCCGTGTTAAATGTTAATATGCTATCTATACATATCTATTTTCTCATGAATATTGGGCCGCGTGTTGATACTTTTTCTTAACTTTGCCGCCGGTTTTAGAGCCATATTCTGAATATTCATTTAATAGCTTAATAAATCAATGAACTTCACCATGCTTGTGACGGCTGCCCTTACGGGTCTGTTGTTCGTCCCTCTGGTAGTAGTGATAGCCGTGCTTATCGCCCCGAGGTCGTTCAACCCCCAGAAGGAGGAGCCTTACGAATGCGGTATCCCCACGCGCGGACGGACATGGATGCAGTTTCGCATAGGTTATTATCTCTATGCGATACTTTTCTTGATGTTTGACGTGGAGACCATGTTCCTGTTTCCCTGGGCCGTAGTGCTTCGCTCGCTCGGAGTAGTGGGAATATGCAGTGTTTTGTTCTTCTTGTTCATCCTCGTATTAGGCCTGGCTTACGCCTGGCGGAAAGGAGCTTTGGTATGGAAATAAAGAAGAGAGCCAAGATCAAGTCTATTCCTTACAAGGACTTTAAGGACAATGAGACTTATGAGAAATTAGTAGAAGAGCTCAACGCAGGCGGCGTTAACGTGCTTGTGAAGCCCTTCGACGACCTTATCGACTGGGGCCGCAGCAATTCGCTCTGGCCTCTGACCTTCGCTACGAGCTGCTGCGGCATCGAGTTTATGGCCGTCTGCGCAGCGCGCTACGACATTGCCCGCTTCGGATTTGAGGTGACGCGCAATTCACCCCGTCAGGCCGACGTGATCCTCGTGTGCGGTACTATCACGACCAAGATGGCTCCCGTGCTCAAGCGTCTCTACGATGAGATGGCCGACCCGAAATATGTGGTGGCTATCGGCGGATGCTCCGTGGCCGGCGGCCCCTTCACCAAGAGCTACCATGTAGTGCAGGGCGTGGACAAGGTCATCCCCGTGGACGTGTATGTGCCCGGATGTCCTCCGCGCCCTGAAGCATTCCTGTACGGCATGATGCAGCTGCAGAGAATAGTGAAGGTGGAGAATTACTTCGGTACTACCAACCGCAAGCAGAAACGACCTAAAGAGGAGGAGAAAGCATGAAACTGGAAATTACTACAATAGAGCCCTCCAAGCTCAGGGCAGAACTCCTGCGTCTGCGCGACGTGGAGAAGATGGATTTCCTGGAGAACCTCGTAGGTATGGACTGGGGAGAGGAAGGCGGCCTCGGTGTGGTCTACATGCTCCTCTCTACCGAGACGGGCAAGCGTGTGAACCTCCGCACCTCGACCACCGACCGCGAGCACCCTGTGCTGCCTACGGCCAGCGATCTCTGGGACATAGCGCTCATCTACGAACGTGAGGTCTACGACTTCTACGGCATTATCTTCGCCGGTCATCCCGACATGCGCCGCATCTTCCTCCGCGAGGACTGGAAGGGCTTCCCCATGCGCAAGGACGACGACCCCATAGCCGAGAATCCCTTCGACGGCGAGCACATGACCAATGAGCCCCTCGCCGATGTGACACGTCAGTATTCCATGAACCCCGACGGCACGCTCGGCGACTATAAGGAGAATGTGATCTTCGCCCCCGACGACTATGTCGTGAATATCGGCCCGCAGCACCCCTCCACCCACGGCGTGCTCCACTTCCGTGTGGCCCTCAACGGTGAGATCATCAAGCGTATCGACCCCATCCTCGGCTACATTCACCGCGGTGTGGAGAAGCTCAACGAGAGCCTCACCTATCCGCAGACACTGGCCCTCACGGACCGTCTCGATTATATCTCCGCCCAGCAGAGCCGTCATGCGCTGTGCGCCTGCATCGAGCAGGCCATGGGTGTGGAGGTGAGCGACAGGGTCAAGGTGATACGCACCATGATGGACGAGCTCCAGAGAATCGACTCCCACCTGCTCTTCTTCGGATGCCTCTGTCAGGACCTCGGCGCTACGACCGCTTTCCTCTACGCTTTCCGCGACAGGGAGAAGATCCTCGACATCTTTGAGGAGACCTGCGGCGGACGCCTTATCATCAACTACAATATGATAGGCGGCGTGCAGTATGACCTGCATCCCAACTTCCAGCGGAGGGTGAAGGACTTCATCAAGCTCGAGAGAAAGAATCTTCAGGAATACTACGACATCTTTGCCGACAATGTGATAGCTCACAACCGCCTCGACGGCGTGGGCGTGCTCACCAAGGAACAGGTGATCTCCTACGGCTGCACCGGCGGCAGCGGCCGGGCAGCAGGCTGGCACAACGATGTGCGCAAGCTGGAGCCCTATGCCGCCTACGACAGGGTACAGTTCAACGAGATTGTCCTCCAGGACGGCGATTCCTACGCCCGTCTGATAGTACGTCTCAAGGAGATAGAGGAGAGCCTCAACATCCTCGAGCAGCTGGTGGACAACATCCCCGAGGGCAATTACAAGGAGAAGATGAAACCTATTATCAAGGTGCCCGAGGGTACTTATTACAATGCCGTTGAGGCTTCGCGTGGCCGCTTCGGCGTATTCCTCGAGAGCCATGGCGACAAGACTCCCTACCGCCTGCACTACCGCGCCACGGGCCTGCCGCTCGTAGCTGTGATGGACACGGCCTGCCGCGGAGAGAAAATCGCCGACATGATTTCCATCGGCGGTACTCTCGATTACGTAGTGCCCGATATTGACCGCTAACTACTCACACTAAGGAACAGAGAATATGTTTGATTTCAGTATAGTCACTAATTGGTTTGACACTCTGCTACGTTCGGCCATGCCCTCCTGGGCGGCCATCCTGATAGAGTGTGTGGTGGTGGGCCTGATTATTATCACGCTCTACGCCTGCTTTGCTATATTCCTCATCTATTTTGAACGCAAGATCTGCGCCTTCTTCCAGTGCCGCCTCGGTCCTAATCGCGTCGGCAAGTGGGGCTTGCTGCAGGTGTTTGCCGATGTGTTCAAGATGCTCACGAAGGAGATCATCTTCATGAAGAATACCGACCGCCTCATCTATGTGATAGCGCCGGTCATGGTGATCCTCTCCTCCATGCTCACCTTCTCCTGCATTCCCTGGAACAAGGGCGCGGAGATTCTGGACTTTAATGTGGGTGTCTTCTTCTTTTTGGCCGCCTCTTCGCTCGGCATCGTCGGCATCCTGCTGGCCGGTATAGGATCGCAGAACAAGTACTCGCTCATCGGCGCCATGCGCGCCGGTGCGCAGATCATCAGCTACGAGCTCTCCATCGGCATGACGATGCTGGCCATGATAGCCCTGACGGGCACCATGCAGTTCTCCGCCATCGTCGAGGGTCAGGCAGACTGCTGGAACATAGTCAAGGGTCATGTCCCCGCGATCATCGCATTTATTATATATATGATAGCCGGCAACGCGGAGTGCAACCGCGGGCCGTTTGATATGCCTGAGGCCGAGAGCGAGCTGACCGCCGGCTACCACACCGAGTATTCGGGTATGGGCTTCGGCTTCTACTACCTCGCCGAGTATCTCAACCTCTTCATCTGCGCCTGCATCGCCACGACCATCTTCCTCGGCGGCTGGATGCCGCTGCACATCGGTGTGGCCGGATTCGACGGCGTGATGGATGCTATCCCCGGATTTGTGTGGTTTGTCGTTAAGGCTGTGTTCGTGACCTTCCTGCTCATGTGGGAGCGCTGGACTTTCCCCCGTCTGAGGATCGACCAGCTGCTCAATCTGGAGTGGAAATACCTCATCCCCATCTCGATGGGCAATCTGGTGCTCATGGCTCTTATTTCTGAGTTCGGCCTTCACTTTTAATGCGTATTGGACAAGATGAAAAAACAAAGAAGTTATTTCGGAGGCATTTTCTGGGGCGTCAAGACGCTGTGCGTGGGTCTCAAGACCACCATGCGCGAGCTCTTCACCAAGAAGGTGACTGAGCAGTATCCCGAAAACCGCGACACGCTCAAGATGTTCGACCGTTTCCGCGGCAGCCTGACCATGCCTCACAATGATAAGAACGAACACAAGTGTGTGGCCTGCCACCTCTGCGAGATGGCCTGCCCCAATGGTACGATCAAAGTAGTACATGACATGGTGGAGACTCCCGACGGTAAGAAGCAGAGAGTCCTCAAGGAGTATTGGTACAATCTCGGCACCTGCATGTTCTGCATGCTGTGCGTTAATGCCTGCCCGCATAACGCTATCACTTTCGATCAGAGCTTCGAGAATGCTGTCTTCGACCGCAAGAAGCTCATCCTTCGCCTCAATCACGAGGGCTCGCATGTAGAGCCCCGTCCGGCTGTAAAGCCGCGTCCCGCCGCTGCTGCCGCCGCTAAGCCCGCTGCCGCTGCCGCCGCTAAGCCCGCTTCTGCTGCCGCCGCCAAGCCCGCTGCTGCTGCCGCCGCTAAGCCTGCTGCCGCTGCCGCCGCTAAGCCCGCTGCTGCTGCCGCTGCTAAGCCCGCCGCTGCTGCCAAGCCCGAAGTGAAGCCTGCTGCTGCTGCCGCAGCTTCTCAGGAGGCCAAGGCCGACGCAAAGCCTGCCGCAGCCCCCGATAACGCTGAGAGCAAACCTAAAGACAATTGACTATGAACGTAGAATCAGTAATATTTTACATCCTGGCCTTCCTGATACTCGCTTTCTCCGTACTGACCGTTACGACGAAGCGTATCATCCGCTCGGCCATGTTTCTCTTCTTTACCCTCCTCGGTACGGCCGGCCTCTATTTCCTGATGGGGTACACATTCCTCGGCTCGGTACAGATGATGGTATACGCGGGCGGCATCGTGGTGCTCTTCGTGTTCTCCATCCTGCTCACCAGTTCCAACGGAGAGAAGCTCGTCAGGCTCAAGACCGGCAAGATCTTTGCCGCCGCAGTGACCTGCCTTCTGGGCGCAGCCATCGTGCTGTTCATAATCATTACTCACCACTTTACCGGTGCTATTACCGACGCCGTTCCGAGCGAGCAGCTCATCTCCATCTCCACGATAGGACATCAGATGCTCTCCTTCGACAAGTACGGCTATGTGCTGCCCTTCGAGGCTGTCAGTGTCCTGCTGCTGGCCTGCATCGTGGCCGGAATAATAATAGCGCGCAAAAGATAAAAGGAGATCATTATGCTACACTTGGAATATTTCCTCATACTTTCGGCCCTCATGCTGTTTATCGGCATCTACGGCTTTCTCACGCGGCGCAGCACACTGGCCGTGCTCATCTCCGTGGAGCTGATGCTCAATGCTTCAGACATCAACTTCGCCGTGTTCAATCGTCTGCTCTATCCTGCGGGCCAGGAGGGCTACTTCTTCGCCCTGTTCTCCATCGCCATCTCGGCGGCCGAGACAGCAGTGGCCATAGCCATCATGATAGCCATCTACCGCAATGTGCGCAGCATTCAGCTCAATCACCTCGATACTCTGAAATGGTAGTAACGCAATAAGACTCTGACCAATGGATTACTCATATACAGTTCTTATCCTCCTGTTGCCGTTCCTCTCATTCCTCGTTCTGGGAGTCTTCGGCAAGTTTATGAGCCACCGCACCTCCGGACTCATCGGCACGCTCACGCTGACGGTGGTCACGCTGCTGTGCTATTATACGGCTTACACATACTTCACCGCGCCCCGCACCGCCGAGGGCACATACGCCGTGATCACGGCCTTCAACCATCAGTGGCTGCCGTTCTTCATCGGCGGCCTCTCGTTCGACATCGGCTGCATGCTCGACCCTATATCGGTCATGATGCTCGTCGTGGTGGGCACCGTCTCGCTGGCTGTGCACGTCTACTCGTTCGGCTACATGCACGGTGAGCGCGGATTCCAGCGTTTCTACGCATTCCTCAGCCTCTTTACGATGTCGATGCTCGGGCTCGTCGTGGCCACCAACATCTTCCAGATGTATTTGTTCTGGGAGCTCGTGGGTGTGTCCTCCTACCTGCTCATCGGCTTCTATTATACCAAGCCCGCGGCGATAGCGGCTTCCAAGAAAGCCTTTATCGTCACCCGCTTTGCCGACCTGGGCTTCCTCATCGGTATCCTCATCTACGGCTACTATTGCGGCACATTCAGCTTCGATTTTGAGGGCAACGCCGACAAGATCGCCGCAGGCGCTGCGATGCTCCCGACGGCCCTGCTGCTCATGTTCGTGGGCGGCGCCGGCAAGAGTGCCATGTTCCCTCTGCACATCTGGCTGCCCGATGCTATGGAGGGCCCGACGCCCGTCAGCGCCCTTATCCATGCTGCTACGATGGTTGTGGCCGGTGTGTTTCAGGTAGCTCGCATGTATCCGCTCTGGATAGAGTATGCGCCCAATACGCTCCACATCGTGGCCTACGTCGGTGCCTTTACCGCGTTCTACGCCGCTGTCGTGGCCTGCGCTCAGACGGACATCAAGCGTGTGCTCGCCTTCTCGACCATCTCGCAGATAGCCTTTATGATGGTGGCTCTCGGTGTCTGCACCGAATATGTCACGGGCCACTCTCACCCGGGCAGCGTGGGCTATATGGCGGCTATGTTCCACCTCTTCACCCACGCCATGTTCAAGGCCTGCCTCTTCCTCTGCGCCGGTGCCATCATCACCATCGTGCACGACAACGAGATGGCAGCCATGGGCGGCATGAGGAAGTACATGCCCATTACGCATATCACATTCCTCATCTGCTGTCTCTCCATCTCGGGTATTCCCCCGTTCTCGGGCTTCTTCTCCAAGGATGAGATCCTCGCAGGCTGCTTCGCCTTCTCTCCCGTGATGGGATGGATCATGACGCTGATTGCCGCCATGACGGCATTCTATATGTTCCGCCTCTACTACGGCATTTTCTGGGGAACAGAGAATGTCAAGTATCACGCCGAGATTCAGCCGCACGAGTGCCCCGCCACAATGACCGTGCCCCTCATCTTCCTGGCCGCCGTGACCTGCGTCGCCGGCTTCATCCCCTTCGGCCACTTCGTGAGCGCCGACGGTATGAGCTACGACATCCATCTCAACTGGTCCGTGGCCGGCACGAGCATCGTCATCGCTTTGGCTTCGATAGGCCTGGCTACCTACATGTACAAGGGCTCCACCCAGCCGGTGGCCGACAAGCTCGCAGCGCGCTTCTCCACGCTCAACAAGTGGGCTTACCACCGCTTCTATATCGACGAGGTCTACCAGTTCGTCACCCATCGCATCATCTTCGCTCATATCTCAAAGCCCGTGGCCTGGTGTGACAAGCATATCGTTGACGGATTCCTCAACGGCCTTGCTTCCGGTTCTCACCGCCTCAGCTACCTGATCCGCGGCTTCCAGAGCGGCGAGGTACAGCAGTATGCCTATGTATTCCTCATCGGTGCGCTGGCCATCGTGTTACTGTTAATCATCTAGTAAATACTTCCCTTAGATATGTTCCCATTACATTTGTTCATAATCATCCCCCTGCTGATGTTGTTGTGCCTGTGGCTCGCCAGAGGCATCAAGGCCGTGCGTGGCGTGATGCTGGCGGGCTCTTCGGCTCTGCTCATCACGGCCATCAGCCTTGTTGTGGTCTACCTCAAGGCCCGTCAGGCAGGGGCTGCGGCCGAGATGTTGTTCACTACCGACTTCACCTGGTTCGCTCCGCTTCATATCAACTACACCGTAGGTGTGGACGGCATCTCGGTGGCCATGTTGCTGCTCTCCTCGATTATCGTGTTCACCGGTACGTTCGCTTCCTGGCGCCTGCAGCCCCTGACCAAGGAATACTTCCTCTGGTTCACGCTCCTCTCGCTCGGTGTGTTCGGCTTCTTCATAAGCATCGACCTGTTCATGATGTTCATGTTCTACGAGGTAGCGCTCATCCCGATGTATCTGCTCATCGGCGTATGGGGCACGGGCCGCAAGGAATACTCCGCCATGAAGTTGACGCTTATGCTCATGGGTGCCTCCGCATTCCTGATGTGCGGCATCTTCGGCATCTTCTACGGCGCCGGCGGCCAGACGTTCAATATCCTTGACCTGGCCCACCATACTAACGGCGCTCACGTTATCCCCGTGGCCCAGCAGTACATCTGGTTCCCGCTTACCTTCGTCGGCTTCGGTGTGCTGGGCGCTATGTTCCCCTTCCACACATGGAGCCCCGACGGTCACGCTTCGGCGCCTACGGCCGTGAGTATGCTGCACGCCGGCGTGCTGATGAAGCTCGGAGGCTACGGCTGCTTCCGCATCGCCATGTTCCTCATGCCCGAGGCCGCCAAGACTCTCGGCTGGATATTCCTCATCGTGGTGGCCATCGGAGTAGTCTACGGCGCATTCTCGGCCTGCGTACAGACCGATATGAAATATATCAATGCCTACTCCTCCGTCTCCCACTGCGGCCTCGTGCTGTTCGCCATCCTGATGATCAACCGCACCGCCGCTACGGGCGCCATCCTTCAGATGCTCTCTCACGGACTTCTGACGGCCCTCTTCTTCGCCTGCATCGGTATGATCTACCACCGCGCCCACACCCGCGACGTGAGGGAGCTGCAGGGCTTGATACGCATCATGCCTTATATCTGCGTCTGCTTCGTCATCGCCGGCCTGGGCAACCTCGGTCTGCCGGGCTTCAGTGGATTTGTGGCTGAGATGACCATCTTCGTAGGTTCCTTCCAGCAGGCTGACACACTCCACCGTGTGCTCACCATCCTGGCTACCACCAGCATCGTTATCACCGCCGTGTTCATCCTCCGTATGGTAGGCAAGGTGATGTACGGCGTATGCAAGAACCCCGACCACCTCAAGCTCCACGACGCTACCTGGGACGAGAAGATCGCCATCACCACCCTCGTGGTGTGCATCGCAGGCCTCGGTCTCGCACCTCTCTGGATGAGCGATATGATCAACTACAGCGTTACGCCCATCGTTGACCACATCAATGCCGCCGCTACGCAATTAACATCGTTAACTTCCTTCCTGATCCCGTAAAGTACTGCTTAGATATGGATTACTCTCAATTTCTATATATGCACGAGGAGCTGGCACTGCTGCTGGTCATTGTGGTAATGTTCATTTATGACCTTGTGGTCTGCACTGACCGCAAGGACGGCAAGCCTGTGCTCAACACCGCGGTTCCCGTGGTGCTCATGACGCTGCTCACCATCTTCAATGCGATACCCGAGTGCTGGTATCTGCCCTCCTGCGCTCCCGTAGAGGAAGCCTTCGGCGGTATGTATCAGCACACACCCATGATGACCGTCATGAAGACTGTGCTCAATATCGGTACACTCATCGTCTTCCTGATGGCCCACCGTTACCTTAGCCGCGATGAGAACAGGGTGAAGCAGGGCGAGTTCTACATCCTTACGATGTCCACCCTGCTGGGAATGTACTTCATGATCTCCGCCGGCCACTTCCTCATGTTCTTCATCGGGCTCGAACTGGCCTCCGTCCCCATGACCGCCCTTGTGGCCTACGACAAATGGCGCGCTACCTCCGCCGAGGCCGGCGCCAAGTACATCCTCGTGGCGCTCTTCTCGAGCTCCCTGCTGCTCTACGGCGTCTCGATGATCTACGGCGCTACGGGCACACTCTATTTCGACGACATCGCCGCCCGTCTCGACGGCAACCTGCTCAATATCCTCGGTCTGGTGTTCTTCTTCACGGGTCTGGCCTTCAAGATCTCGCTCGTACCGTTCCACCTCTGGACAGCTGACGTATACGAAGGCGCTCCCACCGTGGTGACGAGCTACCTTAGCGTCATCTCCAAGGGCTCCGCAGCCTTCGTGCTGCTGACCATCCTGGTCAAGGTGTTCGCCCCCATGATACAGCAGTGGCAGGACATCCTCTTCTGGATCATCATCCTCTCCATCACGCTGGCTAACATCTTCGCGCTCCGTCAGAACAACATCAAGCGATTCATGGCCTTCTCCGCCATCTCGCAGGCCGGCTACCTGGTGCTCGGTGTGATCGCCGGCACGGCGCAGGGCATGACCTCGCTCGTGTTCTACCTGCTCGTCTACCTGGCAGCCAACCTCGGCGCCTTCGCCGTTATCAACTCCATCGAGCAGAACAGCGGCAAGATCAATATCAGCGATTACAACGGCCTCTACCAGACCAATCCGAAGCTCTCGTTCCTCATGACGCTGTGCCTCTTCTCGCTGGCCGGCATCCCGCCGTTCGCAGGCTTCTTCTCCAAGTTCTTCGTATTCATGGCCGCCTTCCATCAAGGGTTTCACCTGCTGGTATTCATCGCCTTGGTCAACACGATCATCTCCCTCTACTACTATCTGATCATCGTCAAGGCCATGTACATCAATCCCAACGATGCGCCCATCGCCACCTTCCGCAGCGACGGCTACACCCGCTGTGCGCTCTTCCTGTGCACCGCCTGCGTACTGCTGCTAGGCATTGCGAGCTGCGTATACGACAGCATAGACGCCCTTAGCTACGGCATCGACGTCCAGTTGCCCTCTGTCATCAGCAGCTGCTGCGGCCTCTGAGGCATAGGCCTGAAGCTCACATCTACGGAGGCAGCGTCATCTCTCATGGCGCTGCCTCTGAGCTTTGTTTGAGGGACGGGGATGATTAAGGAATATTCGCCGCGCCCGCCCGGAGCTCCTTTTATATTCGGTGCCGTAAAAACCATAAGTCTTTAGCTTGTGGGATGTAAGGCACTATCCTTGGTTTCTAATATACTCTCTTATGGTGTTAGGGTTGGCTTCGCCTATTGAGCAGACGAAATAACCGTCCGACCATAACGTTTTCTCTTTCCAGAAATATTGTCTCAACATATTACTATATAGCCGCCATGCAAAGACTGTGCTTTCTTGTTTCAGCTTCCTAACCATAGATGTCACAGATAGATTTGGAGGGTAACTAATGAGAAAGTGTACGTGGTCTTTGTCGGTTTCCATGATGTCAATATCAAAATCCGAATTGTCGGCAATAGACCGCAGTACAGCTTTGATGTCATTGTCAAACTTCCCTATAAGTATCTTTCTCCTGTATTTGATGCAGAAAATCAGGTAACACTTTAGGTAATACTCGTGTCTGTTCTTGCTAATATAATTTTCTTTCATGCCACAAATATAATTAAAGGTTTGGTGGCTTACAAAATAAGTTGTAACTTCGTAAATGACATGAGAAAGATTAACAGGACATATAAGTTCCGATTGTATCCGAACAAGGAGCAAGCCGTTTTGCTGGCAAAGCATTTCGGTTGTACCCGCTTTGTGTACAATTACTTTCTCAATCAACGTAAGGAGCAGTATAGGCTCACGGGCAAGAGTGACAACTATTATGCCCAGGCCAAGACGCTTACCGCAATGAAGAAACAGGAAGCGACCGCATGGCTCAAAGAAGTAAACTCTCAAACCTTGCAGTTCGCCATCCGTAGCCTTGAGGTAGCCTATACTAATTTCTTTCAGAAGCGAGCTAAGTTTCCGACCTTCAAATCCAAGCACTCCAAGAATAGTTTCACCGTTCCTCAATTCGTTTCTATTGTGGGCGGCAGGCTTTTCATACCCAAATTCAAAGAGGGCATCAAGTGTCGTGTACACCGTGAGATAAAAGGCGAAATCGGCAAGGTGGCTATTTCCCAAACATCGAGCGGAAAGTATTTCGTTTCTGTATTCACAGAAGAAGCATACACTACTCCGCTTGAAAAGACCGGTAAGGCAGTCGGCATAGACATGGGACTGAAGGACTTGCTTATCACTTCCGAAGGAGAGACATTTAAGAATAACCGATACACAAGAAAATACGAGAGAAAACTTGCAAGGGCGCAGCAGCACCTTTCCCGAAAGAAGAAAGGCAGCAGAGGGTTTGAAAACCAAAGACTCAAAGTTGCCATACTTCACGAAAAGATTGCAAACTGCCGTGCCGACTATCTGCAAAAGTGTTCTCATTCTCTTATCCAAAGATACGATACCATTTGCATTGAGGACTTGAACGTTAAGGGTATGGAGAAGAATCATCACCTCGCCAAGTCCATCACCGATGCAAGCTGGGGCAGTTTCGTTGCCATGCTCACCTATAAGGCAGAATGGAATGGCAAGCATGTGGTGAAGATAGACAGATTCTTCCCATCCTCGCAGACTTGTAATGTCTGTGGATATGTCAACAAAGAGACGAAAGACCTGTCCGTCCGCGAGTGGGAATGTCCTGTTTGTCATACTCATCATAATCGTGATGTAAATGCTGCTATTAATATTCTTCGTATCGGATTAAACCAAACATCGGCAGGAACTGTCGATTACACGGGTGGAGAGAAAGTAAGTACCAACCTTTTGGAAGGCCGTTTCTCTGCGAAGCCCGAAGCCCATGAGTCTTTAGCTCATGGGTAGTTCACAAGGAATGACCCGGAATAAATGGAATTTATTCTCAATGCCATGGCGGAATTCTGTGCGGATGTTGCCAAATTTGCCTAATTTTGCAGCATAATAATAGACTTACCCATGAAGAAAATCAGTTTGCTCCTCCTCCTCGGCGCCCTCTCTCTGACATCGACGCCCGCCGCCGCTCAGAAGACCTTCCTCTTCGGCGACCCCGACACATACATCATCGCGCTGCGCGACAGCTACGACGAGAACACGTTCAATGTCTACGACGGCAAACTGCTCATCAGCGGGAAGCCGATGGGCTACATCCGCACCACACGCAAGTACACCAACTTCATCCTTTCGCTCCAGTGGCGCTGGGTGGACCACGCCTCCGACGGCGGCATCTACATGTTCCTCGACGACAACAACGTCGTGTGGCCGAAAGGCTTGCAGATGCAGATGGCGCCCGACGGCCTCGGCTCGCTCATGGGCACCGTGGCGATGGAAGGCGTGGCGCCGGAGAAAAACTTCTACCGCAAGCCCATCATCTCCTCCTCCACGCATGAGAAGGCCGTGGGCAAGTGGAACAAGACCGAGATACGCTGCAAGGACGGCCACATCACCGTCCACATCAACGGCCACAAGGTCAACGAGGCCGTCACTCCCGCGCGGAGCGGCTACATCGGCTTCCAGAGCGAGGGCGGCCCGATGGAGATGCGCAACATCATCGTCAGGCCCTACTATACGGACTGAATTGAGGCTTCGCCAAATCCGCCGCCATCATTGCCCCGGCAATGATAACGGCGGATTTCTTGTGCCCAATCGCGCTCGTCCGGGATTTTATAAAGGCGCCCTTCGAATGCCGTCCGGACATCGTTCTAATCGGCCGCCCGTGCAGAATGTGCGATAAGGTTTGGGGCGAAGCCAGGAAGGGAGGGCTAAAAGCGCGATAGGACTTGAGATGAAGTTAGTCCGGCAAAACAATCTCCGCGCCCGCACTTGCGGCCTCCCGAAGGGCGATTCTCGGCCCTTCCTAACTACATCATTTTCAGCGCTTCGCAAGGGGCAAAATTACATTTGAGATAAGTGAAAACGTCTCAAATGTGTTTTTCCTCATGTCCTATGTAGTTTTTGTGTTTTGCGGAAGGTTTTTTGAGAAGTGCATACATGATGTTTCCTGGCAGGGCTAAATCCATCCGTATGCCCTGCCAATATACTATCGCGGGGCGTCTGCCGACGACTTAGAGACGATTTTTGCCCCTTCGTAACTACGTCATTTTCAACGCCCCGCAAGGTGGTAAAATTACATTTGAGATAAGTGAAAACGTCTCAAATGTGTTTTCCCTCATGTCCTATGTAGTTTTTGTGTTGTGCGGAAGGTTTTTTGAGAAGTGGGGTAGTGCCTTTTCCAATAAGGTGGAAAAGCGCAATGGTTTCGGACTGCGAATATATATCGGCGGGGCAGAGGTATGAGGACTTATATAATGAGGAGTCCTTCTAAATAATGCGCGGCGTTAGCTGGGAGGGCCGCTGCAGCGCGGCCCGCCAGCCGCCGCGAAAGAGTGCGCTAAGGATTGCGCGAAGCGAGTCTCCCGCCGCTTAGATGCTCATTAGATTTTCCTGACTCGCTCCCCGGCCGCGCTGCAGCGGCCCTCCCAGTTATTTTCCGCGCATAACACCCCTTATCAACTATATGATTTTCGCCCTCTGCGAGGCGGGTAAATTCTACTGCGAGATAAATTATTTTATCTGCGAGTAGAACGATCGTCTACTACGAGATAAATTTTTTTATCTCGTAGTAGAATGAGGGTGTATCAAAATTCAGGTGCACCCTCTGGCTATATTTTTACAAACAAAGCCCTGACTTTCACAAGCCGGGGCTTTGCCATGTCGCAAAGTTTTTGTATCTTTGTGACATACAATAAATTAAA
>Ga0256404_1000190_pt1 | contig 152151 bp, 144 predicted proteins | sample RumenRJG_01DNA_FD_185990 | JGI IMG/M metagenome (GOLD analysis project Ga0256404, IMG submission 185990) | Bovine rumen microbial communities from Lethbridge, Alberta, Canada - RJG_01 | ecosystem: Host-associated > Mammals > Digestive system > Stomach > Rumen | place: Canada: Alberta...
TAATATGTCACCCTATTTCAGGTGGTTATTGCGGCGGGGTCCCACCTCTTCCCATTCCGAACAGAGAAGTTAAGCCCGCTTGCGCCGATGGTACTGCAATGCAATGCGGGAGAGTAGGAGGCCGCCTCTTTTCAAGAGAGAGTCCCGGAGCGTGCGAGTAGCCTGCCCCGGGGCTTTTCCGTTTAGGGGGACGGGCTTTCCGCGCCTTGGAAAGGCGCGGCACACAACGGAAGACCGCGGCACGCAATGGAAGACCGCGCCTTGGAAAGGCGCGGCACACAACGGTGGGGAGAAAGTTTTGGTTTTATGGTAGCTTGAGTTATGGAGCAAGTAATGCAGTATTTGAGGCGTTTGGTGTATCATGTTGCCCGTTGGCCGCGATCGCATGGGTTCGGGGTTCAGTCTCCGTTTGCCTATCGTTTTGTTACGGATGTGGTGCGTGAGGCTTATCCTTATTATGCCTATGGGGAACTTGCGGAGAAATACCATTCAGATAGGTTCTCGCTGCGGTTGCTTCAGTTTCTTATGCGCCTGTCCAATTTCAGGCAGGGCCGCTATTGGGTGAGCAACAACCTGAAGTCGGTTGAGCTTGACTATCTACGTGCCGGCTGTCAAAAGGCTGAGCTCCTTTCGTCGCATGCCCGTCCTGATGGTGTCATTCTTGACTTGGTGGGCTTGGAGGCTGATGAGGACTATGACCATTCTTTTTACCGGAAGTATGCGTCTCTATTGGCCCCGGACGGGGTCATGGTCATCGAGGGCATTCACGACAGCAGTCATTGCGTACGCTTTTGGCGGCAGGTGGCGGCTGACCCCAAAGCTGTCGTCACCTTTGACATTTACGACTGTGGCGTGGTTTTTTTTAATCCTGCATTGTCCAAAATGAATTATAATGTGACGTTTCGCTTATGATTTAAGTTTTATTTCACTATTTAGCCATAATATAATAAGCCTAATGTTTGCAGAATAAAATAATTTCGCTATTTTTGCGCCACGTTTATTAGGACATTCCTGTAAAGACTACGCAAAACATAAAATACTAAGACTATGTATTGGACGCTTGAATTGGCCTCGAAGCTTGAAGACGCTCCCTGGCCCGCTACAAAAGAAGAACTGATAGATTATGCAGTACGTTCCGGTGCCCCCGATGAGGTCATTGAGAACTTGCAGGAGATAGAGGACGAAGGCGATGTATACGAAAGCATTGAAGATCTTTGGCCGGACTACCCTTCAAAGGAGGATTTCCTTTGGAACGAGGATGAATATTAGTTTCTATAAGGTATGCGGAAACGTTGCTTGGGTAGCGTTTCCGCATATTTCTTCTATACAATAAACCCGCATCTTGTACGTTATCTTATTGTGATAAAAGCCAGATTCATCCTTTTTCTGCTGCTGATGTGCCTTTGTCTTACGGTCAGGGCACAGTACGACCCCTCCTTCAGTCATTATTTTGACATGGAGACCTCGTTTAATCCGGCAGCCGCGGGTAAGCAGTCGAAGATTAACGTTACGGCTGCCTACGCGCTCGACATGGCTGGCTTTGAGCACAATCCGCAGACGGCTTATGCGGCTGCCGACATGCCCTTCTATGCCATGAAGTCGTATCATGGCGTCGGTCTGCAGTTCATGAACGACAAGCTCGGCCTTTTCACCCACAACAAGCTCGCCCTGCAATACGCGTATAAGTTCAAGTTGTTCGGCGGTCAGATGAGTGCCGGCGTGCAGGCCGGCTTCATCAGTGAGGACTTTGACGGAACGAAGCTCGACCTGGAGGACAGCAGCGATCCGGCCTTCTCGACGTCACAGCTTACGGGCAACGCCGTTGACCTTGGCTTCGGACTCTACTACACCCATAAGGTCTGGTATGCCGGACTGTCTGCCCAGCACCTCACTGCACCGCTCGTTACGCTGGGCGACAAAAACGAATTGCAGATTGACCGCACATATTATTTGACCGGCGGCTGCAATATTAAGCTAAGAAATCCGTTTCTTACTATAAAGCCCTCCTGTCTTGTACGCACTGACGGCGTGGCTTACCGGGCCGACATCACCGGCCGCTTGGTGTATAACAACGAGTCGAAGATGATGTACGCCGGTGTCGGCTACAGTCCCACCAACTCCGTGACAATGCTGCTTGGCGGCAGCTTCCACGGCATTGTGCTGGGTTACAGCTACGAGTTCTATACCTCCGGCATCAATCCGGGCAATGGCAGCCATGAGTTGTTTATCGGCTATCAGCACGACATCAACCTGGTGAAGAAGGGCCGCAATCTACACAAGAGCGTCAGGATACTCTGACGCAGGACCATTAAAGAAACATCGTCTTATAAAGGGAATATACATTGACGCATATATGAAGAAAGGAATATCATTATTGTTTGCCGCCTTGCTGACGCTGTCGTTGACCGGTTGCTTCAGCGCCAAATCGGCTTCATCGTCAGGTCGTGGCGGTGAGGTTGTCGGTGTTGGCGGACGTGCCTTCAGCGAGCCCACGCCTTATGGAATGGTGCGGGTCAACCGTGGCTTCCTGAAGATGGGCATTGACGGTCAGGACAGCCTCTGGGGCAAGAAGACGCCACGCCGCGACATCTCCGTCGACGGCTTCTGGATGGATCAGACCGAGATTACCAATTCGCAATACAAGCAGTTCGTGATGTGGGTGCGCGACTCCATTCTGCGCACGCGCCTCGCAGACCCGTCATACGGCGGCGACGAGACCTACATGATTACCGAGGATAAGAACGGCGACCCCGTGAAGCCCCATCTCAACTGGAACAAGCGCCTGCCGCGTAAGCCCAACGAGGATGAGCAGCGTGCCATAGAGAGCCTCTACGTCACCAATCCCGTGACTGGCGAGAAGTTGCTCGATTACAAGCAATTGAACTACCGCTACGAGATTTACGACTACGTGACTGCCGCTCAGCGCCGCAACCGCCTCACCCCCAGCGAGCGCGACCTCAATACCGACCACACCGTCGATCCCAACGAGCAGGTGATGATCAGTAAGGATACGGCCTACATCGATGACGAGGGCCGCATCGTCCGTCAGACCATCAACCGGCCACTGTCGGGACCATGGGACTTCCTCAACACCTACATCGTCAACATCTATCCCGACACCACGTGTTGGGTCAACGACTTCCCCAATGCGGACAACGAAGTCTATCTGCGCAACTATTTCTCCAACCCCGCCTACAACGATTACCCCGTCGTCGGCGTTACTTGGGAGCAGGCCAATGCCTTCTGCGCCTGGCGCACCGACTACCTGCTGAAGGGACTCGGTGCCGAGGCCCGCTACGTGCAGCGCTACCGTCTGCCGACCGAAGCCGAATGGGAGTATGCCGCACGTGGCAAGGACCAGAACGAGTTCCCCTGGAACAATAAGGATGTGGCCAACGGCAATGGCTGCTATTACGCCAACTTCAAGCCCGACCGCGGCAACTATACCAAGGACGGTAACCTCATCACCAGTCGCGTGAGCAGTTACTCGCCCAACAGCAATGGCCTTTACGACATGGCGGGTAATGTGGCCGAATGGACCAGCACGGTCTATACCGAGGCCGGTGTCGATGCCATGAACGACATCAACCCGCAGCTGCGCTACAATGCCGCCAACGAGGATCCCTACCGCCTGAAGAAAAAGAGTGTGAGGGGCGGTTCATGGAAAGACCCCGAGAGCTTCATCCGTTCAGCGTGGCGCACATGGGAGTATCAGAACCAGCCGCGCTCCTACATCGGCTTCCGTTGCGTGCGCTCGTTGGCCAACTCCACAACCACAAAGCAGAAACGTAAGAAATAAACCTATTAGTCGTCAACACGTATGTCAGTTTACAGTAAATATAATCTTGTGTATCGCCTGCAGAAGTGGATGGATACTGTCGCAGGCCAGACCTTCCTCAACTACGCCTATAGCTGGGGTGCCTCAGTGGTTATCCTTGGCGCATTGTTCAAGCTGACCCACCTGCCGGGAGCCAACATCATGCTGTTCATCGGTATGGGTACTGAGGTGTTTGTGTTCTTCATCTCCGCCTTCGACCGTCCGTTCGACAAGACTGCCGACGGTCGTGAGATGCCCACCCACCTGACCGAGGAGTTTCTTGAGAGCGGAACCGTCACCTATGCTTCAGATAATGAAGGTGCGGCTCAGCCCGCCGCCGCCACTGACCAGCCCGCCGCCCAGCCCGCCGCCACCTCCCAGCCCGCAGCCGCTCAGCCCGCCGCCGCCACCGCCCAGCCCGCCGCCACCGCCCAGCCCGCCGCCACCGCCCAGCCCGCAGCATCCGCTTCGTCCGCTGAGTTCGCTTCGTCTGCTGCGCAACCCATGCAACCCATTAACCCCATTCAACCCATAGAACAACCAGTCGCTCATCCCACCTTCGTCCCGCAGATGAGCGCCGAGGAGGCCGAGGCCATGAACGAGGCGCAGGGCAACTACGTCGAAGAGCTCAAGACCCTGGTCGAGACCTTGAAGAAGGTCAACGAACAGAGCACACGCCTCACCCGCGACAGCGAGGAGATGGAGAACCTCAACCGCACGCTCACCGGCATCAGCAAGATCTACGAGATGCAGCTTAAGGGCGCAAGCCAGCAGGTGGGCACCATTGACCAGATCAACGAACAGACCCGTAAGATGGCCGAACAGATTGAGCGGCTCAATCAGATCTATGCCCGCATGATTGAGGCCATGACGGTGAACATGCGCGCCGCAGCCCCGGGCACATCCCTTAAAGACAACGAATAAATGGCAATCAAGAAAAGACCGGTCTCCCCTCGTCAGAAGATGATCAACCTGATGTACATCGTCCTTCTGGCTATGTTGGCGCTCAACGTGTCAACCGAGGTGTTGCAGGGCTTTGCCGTCGTGCAGGAGAGCCTCGACCGCACCACGCGCAACGCCTCATCGGAGAACGAAGCCATCTACGGTACCTTCAAGGACCAGATGGCCTCCAATCCCGAGAAGGTGCGCCAGTGGTTTGAGAAGGCCACACAGGTGCGCGAGATGAGCGACTCGCTCTACAACTTTGCCGAAGCCTTGAAGGTGGCCATCGTCAAGGAAGCCGACGGGCCGAAGGGAGACCTTAACAATATTGACAATACCGACAACGTCGACGCTGCCGGCACCGTGATGCTCGCGCCGCTGACAGGCAAGGGCCGCAAGCTCTATAATGCCATCAACGCCTACCGCGAGCGCATCCTCACCTTTGTTACCGACCCGCACCAGCGCGCCATCATCTCCAGCAACCTCTCGACCAAGGTGCCCCACCATAAGAACAACCTTGGCAAGAACTGGCAGGAGTATATGTTTGAGAACATGCCCGTGGCCGCAGCCGTGACGCTGCTGTCGAAGTTGCAGAACGATGTGCGCTATGCCGAGGGCGAGGTGCTCCATACGCTGGTGTCTAACATCGATATGAAGGATATCCGCGTCAACAAGCTCGAGGCCTTCGTCGTACCCGAGAAGACGACGCTCTATCCCGGCGAGCGCTTCATGGCCAACATCGTCATGGCGGCTGTCGATACCACGCAGCAGCCTGAGATCTACGTCAATGGTGCACGCGTCAACACCCGCAACGGCCAGTACAGTTTCACCGCCGGTGGGGTAGGCGAGCATCAGTTCTCCGGCTACATCCTCATGCGCAATGCGCGCGGTGACGTGCTGCGCCGCAACTTCCTCCAGAAATACAGCGTCATCCCCGTGCCTGGTGGCGCCACCATCGCCGCCGACCTGATGAACGTGTTGTATGCGGGCTATGACAACCCGATGAGCGTCAGCGTACCGGGTGTGCCGCAGAATGGCGTGTCGGTGAGCATGTCCGGCGGTCGCCTCATTGCCAAGGGCGCTGGCCGTTATGTCGCCGTACCGTCGGCTGTCGGCCACGACGTCACCTTCCGGGTGACGGCCCGCGATGGCGACAAGACGCGCTCGTTCCCGCCGTTCACGTTCAAGGTGCGTAAGTTGCCCGACCCAACGGCTTACATCGCCTTGGGCAGCGACCGCTACAAGGGCGGCAACCTCACCAAGGCCGGTTTGATGGGTGCCTCCACATTGAGCGCCGCCATCGACGACGGCATCCTCGACATCCAGTTCCGTGTCACCGGCTTCTCTACCGTGTTCTACGACAACATGGGCAATGCCGTGCAGATGGCCTCGCAGGGCAACCAGTTCACCGACCGTATGCGTGAGCAGTTCCGCCGTCTCTCGCGTGGCCGCCGCTTCTACATCACCGAGGTGCATGCCGTAGGTCCCGATGGCATCGCGCGCACGCTGCCCGGTGCCATGGAGGTGAAAGTTAGATAATTTGTAATGCAAGATCAATAAAGACATGAGAAAAATATTGTTCCTGATTATGTGCGCCTGTCTGTCGGCTGGCCTTGCCGAGGCTCAGCCGAAGGCCCGACAGCAACAGCAGACCAAGACCACCAGCAACCGCAACAACATGACGATGCGGGCGCAGCTCTCGTTCCCCACCGAGCAGAAGATGGACGAGGATGTGGTCTGGCGGCGCGACGTCTACCGCGAGCTCGACCTCAATGATGACGCCAATGCCCCGCTTTACTACCCCACGGAACCCGTCGGCACGCAGATGAACCTGTTCACCTATATCTTCAAACTCGTCATGGCGGGCCCCAACCACGGCGGCATCGCGGCTTACAGCTACGACGTCAACTCGGGTAGCGAGCGCTTCGACGAGTCGTTGCGCGTCAAGCCGCTGAAGTTCCTCGACGACTACCACATCTTCTACGAACGCACCGACCGTGGCGTACATATCGACGATAGCGACATCCCCTCGGCTGAGGTTAAGGCTTATTACATCAAGGAGAGCTCCTACTACGACCAGAACACGTCATCGTTCCACACTCGTGTGCAGGCACTCTGCCCGGTGATGTTCCGTGAGGATGACTTTGGCGACGGCGTCACAAAGTATCCGCTCTTCTGGATACGCTATGACGACCTGGCACCCTTCCTGTCCAAGCAGACCATCATGACGAGCAACCTCAACAATGCCGCCACGATGAGCATCGACGACTACTTCACGCTCAACGCCTACAAGGGTAAGATCTATAAGACGACGAACATGCTCGGCAAGACGCTCGCCCAGACCGTCGGCAGCGACTCGGTGAAGCTCTCGAAGGAGCAGCGGCGCATCGAGAAGGAGATCACCGACTTCGAGAAGAATATCTGGGGCGACCAGGCCCGCAAGGACTCGCTCGACTCCATCGCCAAGCTCGACCCCAAGCAGCAGCGTGCGTTGCAGAAGAAGAACCGCCGCAGTGGGGTGGGGACGACCAAGACGGTCAGGACCAGGACCAGCCGCGGCTCCTCGACTGCTACCACGGGTGCGGCCCGCATAACGGTGAGACGCCAAAGGCACTAAGCAATAATTTTTAAGAGAAGAAACATGAAGAGAGTTTATGTATTGATGTTTGTGCTGGCAGTGGTCAGTTGCCTGCCCGCCTCTGCCCAGCTCCGTTTCGGTATCAAGGGAGGTCTCGACGTGACCAGTATGAGTCTCAGCAGCGACGTGGTCAGTTCAGACAACCGTCAGGGCTTTTATATCGGTCCTACGGTCAAGCTGTCGTTGCTCGACACCGGCTTCGGCCTTGATGCCTCCGCGCTCTACGACCAGCGATCGGGAAAGATTGAGATGGCTTATGGTAATGAGCAGATAGTCAACGACCATGAGGAGAGCCTCACACAGAAGCAGATCGCCATTCCCGTCAACCTGCGCTACGCCTTCGGCATCGGCAGCACGGCCAACGTGTTCCTCTTTGCCGGTCCGCAGTTCGGCTTCAACGTGGGCGGTGACAAGGACAATATCAACTGGAAGTGGAAAGACTCCAACTTCAGTGTCAATGTCGGTGCCGGCCTCACCGTGCTGAGCCACCTGCAGCTCAATGTCAACTACAACATCGCCTGCGGCAAGACGGGTGAGATCAAGGTCTCCGATGTGCTGCCCGAGGTGACGAAGAACGTGCATGCCCGGTACAACGCGTGGCAGATTGGGCTGGCGTATTATTTTTAGCCCCACCCCCGCTGATGCGCCGCTTAGGCGCATCAGCGTACCCTCCCCCACTTAGGGGAGGGTCTTATTACAATAATGATACCATAGGGAAGCCCGGCGCTGCATGATTACCGTGTATCGTGATACGGTGTCATCAAATCGGTAACTTTGTAGGATATGAAATACGTGGATGTGATTTTGCCGGTACCCTTGGACGGTACGTTTACCTATCGGTTGCCTGACGCATTGGTGGCGGGTTGCCGGATAGGCATGCGCGTGTTGGTGCCCTTTGGCAAGACCAAGACTTACGCGGGACTTGCCGTACGCATCCACGACGACGCGCCACAACTCGACGACGAACAGGTGAAAGATGCGCTGTCGCTGCTCGACGATGCTCCCGTTGTCCTCAATCCACAGCTGCGGCTGTGGCAGTGGATTGCCGACTATTACATGTCGCCCATTGGCGATGTGATGAAGGCAGCGCTGCCTGCCGGTCTTAAGGCTGAGTCCGGCTACCGCCCCAAGACAGAGGTCTTTATCACTGTCGGAGAGAAATTCCGCTCGCCGGCAGCCCTCGACGTGGCTTTCGGACTGCTGCGCCGTACGCCGCGCCAGTTGGAGGTGTTTCGCACGTTCCTTTCTATGGATGGCCGTGAGGTCAGCCGTGAGGCCCTGCTCAATGAGGCCCACTGCACTGCCGCCATCCTCAAGCGCCTTGTTGACCAGGGCTTTCTCAAGACCTTTGAGCGTGAGGTCGGTCGGCTCAACACCCAGCTGCCGCCCCATCCCGCCCGCATCCAGCCGCTCAGCGAGGCCCAGGCCCAGGCGATGGCGGCGATTAAGCGTCAGTGGACCGACAAACGCGTCGTGCTGCTGCATGGCGTCACGTCGAGCGGCAAGACCGAAATCTATATCCACCTCATTCAGGAGGCCATCGACCGTGGCGAGCAGGTGCTCTACCTCTTGCCCGAGATTGCGCTCACCGTGCAGATGACCCAGCGCCTGCAGCGCGTCTTCGGCAGTAGGCTCGGCATCTATCATTCCAAATACAGCGACAGCGAGCGCGTCGAGATCTGGCGCAAGCAGCTGTCGGCCCAGCCCTACGACATCATCCTCGGCGCCCGCAGCGCCCTCTTCGTTCCTTTCCAGCGCCTCGGTCTGGTCATCATCGACGAGGAGCATGAGACGAGCTTCAAGCAGCAGGACCCGGCACCGCGCTACCACGCGCGCAGCGCAGCCATCGTCCTGGCGGGCTACTATGGCGCCCACACGCTGCTCGGCACCGCCACGCCGTCGATGGAGAGTTATTACAACGCGCGGACGGGGAAATACGGACTGGTCACGCTCACCCACCGCTTCAAGGACATCGCACTGCCTGACATCGAGGTGGTCGACATCAAGGACCTGCGCCACCGCCGGATGATGAACGGTCCCTTCTCGCCGCGGCTGATGGCGGCCATGCGTGAGGCACTCGGCCAGGGCAAACAGGTCATCCTCTTCCAGAACCGCCGCGGCTTTGCCCCCGTGCTGTCGTGTGGTGTCTGCGGTTGGACGCCGAAATGCCCCAACTGCGACGTGTCGCTGACCTATCATAAACGGCTCAACCAGCTCACCTGCCACTATTGCGGGTGGTCGATGCCCGTGCCTGATGTCTGTCCCTGCTGCGGCAACCAGCACCTCTCCGACCGCGGCTACGGCACCGAGAAGATTGAGGACCTCGTACGTAATGAGTTTCCCGAGGCCAAGGTGGCGCGCATGGACCTCGACACCACGCGGACGCGCAACGCCTATGAGCGCATCATCGACGCTTTCGGCGCCGGACGCACCAATGTGCTCATCGGAACGCAGATGATCAGCAAGGGCCTCGACTTCGACAATGTCGCAGTCGTGGGCATCCTCGATGCCGACACCATTCTCAACTACCCCGACTTCCGCGCCTACGAGCATGCGTTCATGATGATGAGTCAGGTGGCGGGGCGCGCCGGGCGCAAGGGTCGGCAGGGCCTCGTCATTCTGCAGACGCGGGAGGCCAATCTGCCCGTCATCGGTCAGGTGGTGCGCAACGACTATGGCGCTTTCTTCGACGACTTGCTCGAGGAACGCAGGCTGTTCCATTATCCACCGTTCTTCCACCTTATTTATATATACCTGCGCCACAAGCAGGAGAACGTCGTCGAGATGGGGGCGCAGGAGATGGGTGCGATGCTCCGGCGGTCGTTGGGCGATCATGTGCTGGGGCCCGACAAACCGGCGGTGGCGCGCATCAAGAACCTGTTTATCCGGAAGATTGTATTGAAGTTGCCCCTTGGCAGCAATCTCCGCCAGACGCATGCCCTGCTCTATCAGGTGCGCGACCAGTTGACGCGCCAGCCCGTCTATAAGCAGCTGCAGGTGTTTTTTGATGTCGATCCCGACTGATCTCATTGTCAACGGCATTGAACGCATTCGGCCGTCACGTGCCTTCTTTGCCCCACGCAGATTGCGCAGATAACGCAGATTTCCTGCCCACCCTTGATCTCGCAGATTTTTCCTATAACCGGTGCATACCTCGGAGCCCAATGATGGTAGGAAAATCTGCGAGATCAAGGGTGGGCAGGAAATCTGCGTGATCTGCGCCATCTGCGTGGGTCCGAAAAGACATAAATCCGTAATGTTGTAGCAAACGAAGGAAGACCAACCGCGGAGCGGTTGCGGGACATAGCCCGGGGTTGAGCGTCAGCGATACCCCGGGAAGAGTAGTTTGCCGGTGGGCTTATACATATTACCCCGGAGGGGTTGCGGCGAAACGATGGCCGGGTAGTGCGCCATTATCCACATGCCATAGACTAACAACATTTCCCGTGGTGCGGACGTCTTGCCGCAACCGCTACGCGGTAATATCAATAATGCCACCGGTGAACCCTACCCCGGGGAATCGCTTCGCTCATCCCCGGGCTATTCACCGCAACCGCTCCGCGGTTGGTAAACTACAATAGTTTTATAGTACGGCTTGTACGGCGGCAGGAATGCCGCCGCTCCTACATATTCACCAACTATAACACACGATATTTTCACGCAGATTCCGCAGATATTGGTTGTGCATTGGCAAGCATTGTTGGCGGTTGGTGGCCGGCACAAGACCGGCCACTACACTAAAACCGGAGGGGGTGGGGCTAAAAATCCAGCTCCAGGCTTGCTCCGAACACGTTGTTGCTGCGGGAGTAGTTGGCGACGTAATGCGTTTGGATGTCCTGCGTCAGCTGCACCGTCTTCTCCGTGTTCTTCGTCTCATAGAATGTGTGGAAGTAAGCCACATTGACGCGCGTCTTCTTACTCAAGTGGAGCATGAAACCGGCACCGATGCTGTTTGAGCTCACCACGAACGATTTGTCGTCCATATACTCGTCGCTCAGACCGTAGCTCGTGCGCTGGTAGCCGGCGCTCACAGTGACGAGTTGGATGGGGTCGTATTCCACGCCTGCGCTGTACTCCATCGTCCCGCGCTTCAGCAGTTTGTTGCGGTTGTTGTAGGCGTGGGCCTGTTTGTCGAAGTAATAGTGGAAGCCGGCGGTCAGGCGCAGTTCATCGGTCGGCGTGAAGCCCACACCCACGGCGGCGATGGCGGGCAGGTCGGCTGGAATCGACTTACCGTCCTGGTATTCACCCGTGGCGTCGTTGATGCCCTTGTCGAAGCTCGTCTTGAGGGCAGTCATGGTGTTGGTGACGGCTTGGGATGTCAGCGTGGCTGTGGTGATGTTGTAAGCCTGGTCTGCCGACATGCTTTGTTGGAGCGTTGCGTTGAGCACCTTGGCAAGGTTGTCGCTCAGGTTACCGATGCTCGGGAACTGGTTGACCGATGAGTTCTTCAGTCGCATGCGGGTCTTGAACTCGTATTTTGCAGCAAAGTTCCATTTACCGAGTCTGTAGTCGACGCCGATGATTGGGGTGACGCCGAAACCGCTCTGGTCGCAGTTTAGCTCGATGTCGGCCGAATTGGTCTTCGTGGGGTCGAGTACCCGGTATAGCGGCATATTGCCCACCTTGATATTGCGCACGTAACCGTAGTAGTTGCACGAGGCATAGACGCCGCGTGCTCCGGCGAACACGCTGAGGTCATCGAGCAGTTTGTAACCTACGCCAAGCGATACGCCGTAGTAATACTGTCGGCCGCGCATGAAGCTCTCTTCGCTGTAGCTGCCGGTCTTGCCGAAATACTGGTCGCTGGAGAAGCCATTGGCGGCCATGGCTTGCGCTGTTTGGGCGGGAACGCCTGCACCGATAAGCGTCTTGGCCAGCGCTCCGTCTACGGTCTGTGCCAGTCCTGAAGCGGCGAGTGCGGTCTCTGAGACAATCTTCTCAAACGAACCGAGGCCGTCGTCGAAGCTGCATTTACCGCCGCCGCCACCGACACCGGCGTTGGCTTGGAACGAGAAGCGGTGCCAGTTGTAAGCTGCCTGCACCGAGGGGAAGAACGGTGCGAGCGAATGGCCCTTGAAGTTGCGGTTGGTCGTGGGATTCTGCGTATTCTTAGCGAACAACTCGTAGTTGTTGGCGATGTAGCGGTGCTGGGTGATGAGCTGCCAGTTGATGGCGAGATGGAGTCCGGGCTTGAGGAAGGTCGCACCTGCGGGGTTGAAGTAGACGCCATCGATGCTGATGGCACCCTCGCGTGAGAGGTTACGGCCAAAGGCCACGCTCATGTTGGTATTCGTGTTAATGCCACCGGCCATCACGGCCTGTGTGCAACAGACTGCCATCGCGGCGATGGCGTACTTAAATGAAGTCATCTTGAATAAATCTTAAAACTTTGGCCGCAAAGTTATGAAGATTGTTCTATATTTCCATGAGAATAACAAAAGTTTTAAGGCAAGTTAACGTTGTGGGGGCGGTACATAGCTGTTCAGCCATTTATATTCTTGTTTTTTTGTTTTTGCTCCTACCCACTTCGTGGGATATATAGAATATTAGAGACGTGAGAAAATATGGCGCAGCGGATAAAGTCCGTGGAGGTATGCAACTTTGGTGGCAGTGTAGTGGCCGGCCTGGTGCCGGCCACCAACCCTTGGTATAGCATTATCCCCGCACATCAGCGCGATTATCGTAAGCGCAGTATAGGTTCTCACGCAGATAACGCAGATTTTACCGATGCCAGTCTCTGTGCTGTCAGCGAAATCTGCGTGAGCTAAAAAAGGCGGATGCGCTTTCGCAGATCTCGCAGATGGAGATAAGCCCGCAACACCGGCGGCTGGTGGCCGGCACCAGGCCGGCCACTACACTGCCACCGGTGGTGTACATCTCCGCGGACATCTCAATATCCCACGAAGTGGGTAGGAGAATAACAAAGGTGTGCAGAAACGGTACTGAATAAAATATTGAGAATATAAATGGCTGAATACTTGTCAAGTGGTCAGACTTATTCTAATAAAGCCCTCCCCTGTGTGGGGGAGGGTACTCTGAAGCGCCGCGGCGCTTCAGAGTAGTGGGGCTTTACTTTGCCAGTCTCGGGTATTTGATTCTTGTGTGATAGATGGCCTTCAGCCGCTCGATGAGCACCTGCTTGGCAACGGCGATGTCGTAGAAGGTAATCTTACACTCCTTGAAAAATCCGTTTTCTATCTGCTGGTCGATGAGCGTATTCACTAAATGAGAGATATTTTCCTCAGTGTAATCCTTTAGGGCATGAGATGCGGCCTCGCAAGTGTCGGCCATCATCAGAATAGCCTGCTCACGCGTAGATGGATTGGGGCCAGGATAGGTGAAAGCCTCCTTGTCGATGACTTCGTCCGGATGCTCGTTCTGGTACTTTATGTAGAAATACTTCGCCAGACCACGGCCGTGGTGAGTCAGAATAAAATCGATGATGACCTGCGGCAGGTTGTTCTCCTCCGCAATCTTCACACCATTGGCGACGTGGCTGATGATGATCTGTGCGCTCTCCTTCTCGGTGAGGTTATCGTGCGGGTTGACGCCGCCCTGTTGGTTCTCGGTGAAGAATGCGGGGTTCTTCATCTTACCGATGTCGTGGTAGAGCGCACCCGTACGCACGAGTGTAGCCCGGGCGCCGATGCGGTTGGCAATCTCCGAAGCGAGGTTACCCACGGTGATGGAATGCTGGAAGGTGCCGGGCGCCACCTCACTCAGCTGCCGCAGCAATCCTTTGTTGATGTCGGACAGTTCGATAAGCGTGATGACCGACGTGAAGCCGAACATCTTCTCCACGATGAACATCAGCGGGTAGGCCAGAAGCAGCAGTACGCCGTTGATGAGGAAGTGGTAATACATGTGGATGTCGAACTCAAACTCCTGTCCGCTCTCCATGAGCTTCAGGGCGAAGTAGGTGATGCAGGTCGCCAGGAAGACGAACAGCGCCGTCTGGAAGACCTGCGCACGCGAGGACATCTCCCGCAGCGAGTAGATGGCCACCAGACCCGCTACCGTCTGCACGACGATGAAGTCGAACTGGAAGCGCAGGGCGCACGCCGAGATGAGGATCATCGTCATGTGGGTGATGAAGGCCGTGCGCGAGTCGAGGAAGATACGCACGAAGATGGGCGCCAGGGCGAAGGGCAGCACGTAGACCGAGAAGTTGAAGTAGCTGTTCTCCATCATCAGCGACACCAGGATGGGGAAGAGGGCGATGAAGGAGTAGAGCATCGTGACGCACCGCGGCTTGCTGAAGTAGTCGCGCCGGAAGAGGGAGAGGTAGACGGTGAAGAGGAAGACGAAGATGAGCACGTAAAGGCCGTAGCCCATCATGCGGTAGGTGATCTGCTTGCTGCTGTCCTGGCGTCGCTGCATTTCGCGTTCGAGCGAGTTGAGCACGCGGTAGGTGTATTCATCCACCATGTCGCCCTGTCCGATGATACGCTGTCCGGCCATCACCATACCCGAGGCGGGTGAGATGCCCGAGAGCAGGTCGTTGCGCGCGGTGTTGGTGCGGCCGCGGTCGAGCAGCAGGTTGGGTACGATATAATCGGTGAGGTTGAGCCGCTGCATGAGCGGTCGCTCGGGGGTGAGCAGTTCGTCGTTCATCAGTTGCTCATAAGCCGACATCGTGGAGTAGACGGCTTTTACGGAGACGCTCTCGGCATCCTTACCGAAGATGACCCTTATCTGCCTCATGGTGTCGGTGGCTAAGGCATTGTAGTTGGGGGTGTCCATGATGCCCGCCTGATAGAAACGGTGTATGCGCTCGATGATGGCGCTCTCGAAGCCGGTAGGCAACAAGCCCCTGACCTTCTCCAATTCACGGCGAAGGTTGGCTATCTCGGTCTCTTCGATGGTCTGGTCGTAGTTATAATAAGGCTGGAACTGGTGGAGCAGCGAGTCCTTTTCCTTTGCCAGCGCATCCTCGGTCTTATAGACGGGGAAGTCGTATTTCGCGATGATGGTGCCATAATGCCACGGCTCGCCGATGTCATAGACAAACTGCTTGCTCTCATTCCGTGGAAGGAACCAGACGATGACCAATGTCGTCAGCAGCACCAGGCCAACGTGTGCGGCGAGGTTGCGCCAATAGTGTTCCGGGCGGTGGCCGGAGAGATGAAATTTACCCATTATATCGCTCTCTAATCCTATTTAGCTGCGAAAATACGAAAAATATCCGTCAAAGAAGAAAAAATATATTAATTTTGCAGCAAAATTCACTAATCATCATGTCTGAAAGAAAAGTGAGAGTGCGTTTTGCACCGAGTCCAACCGGACCTCTTCACATTGGCGGCGTACGTACGGCGCTGTATAATTATCTCTTTGCGCGCCAGCACGGTGGCGAATTGGTATTCCGTATTGAGGATACCGACAGCAATCGCTTTGTCCCCGGCGCCGAGGATTACATCCTTGAATCATTCAACTGGCTTGGCATCGAGTTTGACGAGGGCGTGAGCTTCGGGGGCAACTATGGCCCTTATCGTCAGAGCGAGCGCCGCAAGATTTACAAGAAATACGTGCAGCAGTTGCTCGACAACGGCAAGGCATACCTGGCGTTTGACACGCCCGAGGAGTTGGCCAAGAAGCGCGAGCAGGTGCCTAATTTCCAATACGACGCCCATTCGCGTATGGAGATGCGCAATTCGCTGTCGCTGCCGAAGGAGGAGGTCAACCGCCTGCTCGAGGCCGACACGCAGTACACCGTGCGCTTCAAGGTGGAGCCGGGTGAGGAAGTCCACGTCAACGATATGATTCGCGGCGACGTGTGCATCAAGAGCGATATCCTCGACGACAAGGTGCTTTACAAGAGCGCCGACGAGTTGCCGACGTATCATTTAGCCAACATCGTCGATGACCACCTGATGGAGATCACCCACGTCATCCGCGGTGAGGAGTGGCTGCCGAGTGCGCCGCTGCATGTGTTGCTTTACCGCGCCTTTGGCTGGGAGGACACGATGCCGCGCTTTGCCCACCTTCCGCTGCTGCTCAAGCCCGAGGGCAAGGGCAAGCTGTCGAAGCGCGACGGCGACCGCCTCGGCTTCCCCGTGTTCCCCTTGGAGTGGCACGACCCCAAGACGGGTGAGGTGTCGAGCGGCTATCGCGAGAGCGGCTACTTCCCCGAGGCCGTCATCAACTTCCTCGCGCTGTTGGGCTGGAACCCCGGCACCGAGCAGGAGATTTTCTCGCTCGACGAATTGGTGAAGGTCTTCGACATCACCAAGTGCTCGAAGAGCGGCGCTAAGTTCGACTATCAGAAAGGTATCTGGTTCAACCATGAGTATATGCTCCGCAAGAGCGACGAGGAGATTGCCAATCTCTTCGCACCCATCGTAGCCAACAACGGCGTTGATGAATCGATGGAGCGCATCACGCAGGTGGTGCACCTGATGAAGGACCGCGTGAGCTTCGTCAAGGAGCTGTGGCCGCTTTGCTCCTTCTTCTTTATCGCACCGTCGGAGTACGACGCCAAGACCGTGAAGAAGCGGTGGAAGGAGTATTCCGCCCAGCAGATGACCGAGCTCATCGACGTGCTGGCGGGTATCGACGACTTCTCGGTGGAGAACCAGGAGCGTATTGTGGAGCAATGGGTGGCCGACAAGGGTTATAAGCTCGGCGACGTGATGAACGCCTGGCGTCTGGCCCTCGTGGGCATCGGTAAAGGCCCGGGTATGTTCGACATCTCCGCCTTCCTCGGTAAAGAGGAAACCATCCGCCGCATGAAAGCGGCTATTGCCGCACTTCGCTGAACAGAGGGCGCCTGCTGCAGTGCGGGCGCCGGTTCACTCAATAGTTATGTATTATATTTTTATCTTCCTTTATAATATCGGCGTGTGGATAGCCACATTCTTCAGCAAGAAGGTGCGGACGATGTGGCGTGGCGAGCACGAGACGTGGCGCATCCTCGAGGAGAAGGTTGAGCCCGAGGCTGAGTATATCTGGGTGCATGCCGCCTCACTCGGCGAGTTTGAGCAGGGACGCCCTATTATCGAGCGCTTCCGCCGCGACTATCCTCAATACAAGATTCTGCTGACGTTCTTCTCGCCCTCAGGCTATGAGGTGCGTAAGAACTATCCCGGCGCCGACATCATCTGCTACCTGCCTATCGACACCATCGGCAACGCCCGCCGCTTCCTGCGTACGGTGCGCCCTGTGATGGCCTTTTTCATCAAGTATGAGTTCTGGTCCAATTACCTCCACGTGTTGAAGCACCGTCAGGTACCCCTCTACAGCGTGTCGAGTATCTTCCGCCCCAATCAGATTTTCTTTAAGTGGTATGGCCGCGGCTATGGTAAGGTGCTGAACTGCTTCACCCATTTCTTTGTGCAGAACGAGGAGAGCAAACAACTGCTCCACGGCATCGGCATCGACTGCGTGAGCGTGACGGGTGACACCCGCTTCGACCGCGTGTTGCAGATTAAGGAGGCTGCCAAGCAACTGCCCATCGTTGAGGCTTTCGTAAAGGGTGCAGGGAGGCTGACGGTCGGTGTGGCTGAAGGCGCTTCCGCTGGTTCTGACGGTGCTTCTGGCTCCGACTCTGACAGCGTTTCCGGCTCCGACAGCGCTTCTACTGACTCCTCTGTTGCTTTGCAAGAGCAGCCGATGGTGTTTGTGGCCGGGTCGTCGTGGCCACCCGATGAGGATATCTTCATTCCTTATTTCAATCAGCATAAGGACTGGAAGGTCATCATCGCGCCGCACGTCATCGGTGAGGACCATCTGAAGCAGATAATCTCAAAGATAGAGGGTAAGGCTGTACGCTATACCCAAGCTACGCCGGAGACGGCGGCTGAGGCTAACGTACTGATTATCGACTGCTTCGGTCTGCTCAGCAGCATCTATCATTATGGTTCGGTGACTTATGTCGGCGGTGGTTTTGGTGTTGGCATTCACAACACCCTCGAGGCCGCCGTATGGGGTGTGCCGGTTATCTTCGGCCCCAACAACAAACATTTCGCTGAGGCCCAGGGTCTGCTGCGTTGCGGCGGCGGACTGGAGATCAACACTTCCGACGACTTTGAGCGCATCATGCAGGGCTTCACCGAGCGTCCGGTTGACATCGTCCGTGCCGGTGAGGCGGCCGGGAAATATGTCCAAAGCCTTTGCGGTGCGACGGAGCGGATAATGAGGGAGATAGAGAGCAGATAGAGGCGATAGATGCTATAGAAACAATAGACGCTATAGATGCTATAGAAGCTATAGATGCTTCTCACCCCTTATTGTAATGACTGGACTTCTGACTTCTGGACTTCTGACTTCTGGACTTCCGGACTTCTAATAACTCCTCACTCCTCACTCCTCACTCCTAACTCCATCCTCTCCAGCCCCGCTTTCAGCGTGCTGCGGGGACAGGCGAGGTTGAGGCGGAGGTAGCCTTCGCCGGCCTTCTGACCGTAGAGCGTGCCACTGCTCACAAAGACGTGAGCGCGGTGGAGCAGGCGCTGGGTGAGTTCGTCGGAGGTCAGGTGGGTGGCGCGGATGTCAATCCACGCCAGATAGGTGCTTTCCAAGCGACAGACCTTGAACTGCGGCAGGTTGGCGTGGATGAAGTCCAGCAAGTACTGGTAGTTGCCCCACACATACTCGTTCATCTCGTCAATCCAGTCGCCGCATTCGTTGTAGGCGGCCTGCAGGGCGATGACGCCGAAGGGGTTGACGTCGCACACCTCATAGATATTGATGACGCGGTCGATACGGCGGCGCCACTCGTCGTTCTTGCAGATGATGTTGGCAATCTGCAGACCGGCGAGATTGAAGTTCTTCGAAGGCGAGTTGAGCGTCACGCTGTTGTCGGCATCGATGAGCCCGAAGGGCGTGAAGTGGTAGCCCGGCATGATGATCTCGCAGTGGATCTCGTCGCTGATAATCTTGACGTGATGCTTGCGGCAGATGTCGGCCATACGCTGCAGCTCTTCCTTCGTCCACACGCGTCCGCAGGGGTTGTGAGGGTTGCAGAGCAGGAAGACGGTCGTCTTCTCGTCGGCGCATTTGCGCTCGAAGTCGTCGAAGTCGATGCGGTAGGTGTCGCCCTCTTGTACCAGTTCATTCTCCAGTATCTCGCAGCCCTGGTTGCGGATGGAGGAGAAGAAGCAGTTGTAGGCCGGCGTCTGCAATAGCACCTTCTCACCCGGTAGGGTGAAGGCTTTGATGGCGCAGCTCACGGCCGGTACCACGCCCGAGGTGTAGATCATCCAGTCGCGCGATATCTGCCAGTTGTGGCGACGGCTGAACCAGTTGATGACGGCGTCGTAATAGCTGTCGGGCACGAGCGTGTAGCCAAATATCGGGTGCTCGATGCGCTTGCGCAGCGCCTCCTGAATGGGCGGCGCCACGGCGAAGTCCATGTCGGCCACCCACAGCGGAATGATGTCATCCTCCTTAAACAGGTCCCATTTATAGCTGTTGGTACCGCGCCGCGGCACGACCTTATCGAAATCGTATTTCATCGTGACGAATGGCTTATTTCCTGATGCTGATGCGGCAGTCGTGGCCCTTGGCGAACTCGTTGTAGGTGACGCTGCCAATCTCGTCGGCGACGATGCGGCCCGAGACAGGGTTCTTGATGTTGGTGATGCTGCCGCGGATGTCGGCGTCGATGTTGGTGCAGTCCTCGAAGGCGCGGTCGCAGGCCGGGTCGAAGGTGCAGTCGACCAGCGTCACGTGGTCCATGTAACACAGCGGCTGCTCACCGCTGATGTGGCAGCGCACGAACTTGATGTTCTTCGAATGCCAGGCCAGGTACTCGCCGTTGAGCTCGGAGTCGTAGACCGTGACGTTCTCGCACTCCCAGAAAGAGTCCTTCGTGGTAATCTGCGCATTGTGCACCTCAACGTTCTTGCAGTATTGGAACACGTATTTGGCGTCGCTCTTGAGGCCGTCGACATAGATGTTCTGCGCGTGCATGAAGGGGTAGGTGCCGTCGTGCAGCTCCACGTTTTTCACCTTCAGTCCGTCGATATGCCAGAATGTCTCATCGGCGTCGTTGATTTTGACATTCTCCAGTTCGAGGTTTTTCATCTCGCGGAAGAACTTCGGACCGTCGATGACGCAGTCCTTCATCACCATGTCGTTGCTGTACCAGATGGCCGAACGGCTGTTGGGTGCGAAGTAGCAGCTCGTGATGAGGCTGCGGTCTACATGCCACCAGGGGTATTTGCCAAAGAACTTGCTGTCGTGACACTCGAGGTCGTGACAACATTTGATGCCTGACTCACCATCGGTTATCGTGATGTTCTCCAAGCATACATCGTGGGCGCCGAACAGTGGGCGCTCGCCGCCAAAACTCAAATCGTGTATTTTGTCCATAATCTCAATCGTGTTATTAATGCATTTGATTGTGGTTGCAAAGGTACAAAGATTGTGCCAACTTCCATTTACCCGATTCGCGTTTATAATGATATATTTTATGGATAATCAAATGAAAAGCGCCACGACCGCTCTTGCAGTCATGGCGCTTATGTCTATCCGTCAATGCTTGGCGGAGTTATGCTTTTAGAGGTTGGCGTTGTCCTCTTTCCACTTGTCGATAGGAGGAACGATGCCCAGGTCAATCACTTCCTGGCGCATGTCGCAGAGGTGCTTGTAGCTCTTCTGCAGGTCAGCCATCTCTTCCTCAGTGCCAGTCGGCGTGGTGTAGTGCACACCCGTAGCGTCGATGGTCGTAGGCAGGGCCATCATCACATCCTTGATGCCGAGCTCAGGCAGGTTGGCGTAGCAGCCAGCAGGCAGCGTGAAGGGCTCGCCACCCATAGCACCCTCAATCATCTTCACGGCGTTGTAGGCAGGGCTCTGGAACGAGCTGCGGCCACGCAGTTTGATGATGCGGCTACCACCCTGAGTGGTAATCTGCTTAATCTCTTCCCAACGGTCTTTGCTGAGACCCATCTCAGACAGCGGCTTGCCGTCGATCTTCACCTGAGAAGCGAAGACAGCCATCTGCTCGCCGTGACCACCATAGGTGTGGGCGCCGGTCACCTTGTCCATAGGCACATTGTACTCATGAGCCAGGGCCTGCTGCAGACGGGTAGAGTCGAGGGCTGCGAGAGAGGTGAGCTGGTTGGGCTTCAGACCGCTGTGGATGAGGGCCGTCAGAGCGGTCACGTCAGCGGGGTTGAAGATCACCACCACGTGCTTCACGTCGGGGCAGTACTTCTTGATGTTCTCACCGAAGTCGGCTGCAATCTTGCAGTTGCCCTGCAGCAGATCCTCACGGGTCATGCCGGCCTTACGGGGAGCACCGCCGGAAGAAATGATGTATTTAGCGCCGGTGAAAGCCTTCTTGGCAGCCTCGGCCACCTTCTCAGGATTGTTCATGTCCTCTACGGCAGGAGCGTAGTAGGTGACGTGAGCGCCGGGGAAAGCGCACTGCTCAATCTCGTCGTAGACACCATGAACGCCCGGCTCGTAGATATCATACAAGCATACGTTAGGAGTCAGACCGAGAGCAAGGGCTGTCTGAACCATGTTGGAACCAATCATACCGCCTGCACCGACGATAAGGAGTTTGTCATTTGTTAAGTACTTCATAACTGAAATGTTATATTTTAATAGTTCTGAGATATTCGTTGGTTTCTCTGCAAAAGTTGTGCCGAAGCGACTTCTCGGCCGCCTCTTTTTTCTTCTTGCAAAGTTATAGAAAAAAAGACATAATTGATGTTTTCCTATTGTTGTAATATGTTGTTTTATATTAAAACTTATTTCTTTGCAATGTCGGCTTGTCACTTTCGACGGGAAATGCGTATCTTTGTTTTTGTTTTGTAATAAGTCAATGCCTTATGGACAGTAGTGTAATTGCCCGCCGCCTCGCTGCGCTGCGCGAGGTGATGCGTAGAGAGCGACTTGATGCGTTTATCTTCCCCAGCACCGACCCGCATAACAGCGAGTACACCCCCGACCGCTGGAAGGGTAGGGAGTGGATCAGCGGTTTCAACGGTTCGGCCGGCACCGCAGTAGTCACCACCGACGCGGCCGCCCTGTGGACCGACAGCCGCTATTTCCTGGCCGCCGCCGAACAGCTCAGCGGCACCGAGTTCAAGTTGATGAAGTTGAAGGTGCCGGGCACGCCGACCATCTCGGAGTGGCTGGGCAGTCAACTGCGCAACCGCAACGCGCAGGTGGGCGTTGACGGCATGGTCAATGCCGAGGCTGACGTCGAGGCGCTGATTGCCGACATGCGGCGTCAGGGCGGCATCACTGTGCGCACCAACTTCGACCCCTTGCGCGATATATGGACCGACCGGCCGCCGGTGCCTAATAACAAGGTCGTCATCCAGCCGATGGAATATGCCGGTGAGACGGTGGCGTCGAAGATTACGCGCGTGCGTCAGGCACTGCGCGAACAGCATGCCGACGGTATGCTGGTGTCGGCGCTCGACGAGGTGGCATGGTTGCTCAACCTCCGCGGCAGCGACGTGCATTGCAACCCCGTATTCGTGGCTTACGTCATCATCAGTCCGCAGGATGTGACGCTATATATTAATAAGGAGAAACTGACGCCCGACGTGACGGCTTATCTGGCTGCCGAGGGCGTCGGCGTACGCGAATATAAAGAGGTGGAGCGTGGGCTGATGGACTATTTTGCCTACAACATCCTGCTCGACCCGCATCAGACCTGTTACACCTTATATAATAAGGTCGACGTACATGAGATTATCCGCCAGCCGTCGCCCATCGCAGCGATGAAGGCGGTGAAGAACGAGGCCGAGATCCGCGGCTTCCGCAATGCCATGTTGCGCGACGGTGTGGCACTGGTCAAGTTCCTGCGCTGGCTCAAGCCCGCCGTTGAGGCCGGCGGTCAGACCGAGATGAGCGTCGACCGTAAGCTAACCTCGCTGCGCGCCGCCCAACCGCTGTTCAAGGACATCAGCTTCGACACCATTGCCGGTTATGGACCTCACGGCGCCATCGTCCACTACGAGGCCACGCCCGAGACCGACGCCGAGCTGGAGCCGCGCGGCTTCCTGTTGCTCGACAGCGGTGCGCAGTATCAGGATGGTACCACCGACATCACCCGCACCATCCCCCTCGGTCCCTTGACCGACGAGGAGCGGAAGGTCTATACCCTTGTGTTGAAGGGCCATATCCAGTTGGAGCTGTGTAAGTTCCCCGACGGCGCCTGCGGTACTCAGATTGACGCGCTGGCGCGCGAGGCGATGTGGCGTGAGGGCATGAACTTCCTTCATGGCACCGGCCACGGCGTGGGGTCTTACCTCAACGTGCATGAGGGTCCTCACCAGATCCGCATGGAATATATGCCGGCGCCGCTGCATGCGGGCATGACCGTGACCGATGAACCGGGCCTCTATCTGGCCGACCGCTTCGGTGTGCGCATCGAGAACATGCTGATCATCGAACCCTACCTGTCGACGGAGTTCGGCCGCTTCCTGCAGATGGATGCGCTGACCCTTTGCCCCATTGATACGGCGCCCATCATTCCCTCGATGCTCCTGCCCGAGGAGGTGGAATGGCTCAACAGCTACCACCGTCGCGTGTGGGAAGCCCTCAGTCCGCTGCTCGAGGATGCCGGGGATAGGGAGTGGCTGAAGGAGGCGACGAGAGGGATCTGAAGCCTCACCCCCTGCCCCCCTCCCCAAAGGGGAGGGGAAGATACCGGAAGCATCTCCTCGGTAGCCTCTCGGTGATAGTGTAGTGGCCGGTCTTGTGCCGGCCACTACACTAAAAAATTCGGTTTTGACATTACCGCAATTACCGCAGGGGTATAAGACACTGAACAATAGATGGTTATCCGCGGTAATGTGGACTCTGACATTACCGCAACATTACCGCAAACATTACCGCAAATGAGGAGGTGTTTGGAAGTCCAGAAGTCCGGAAAACGGAAGTCCAGTCATTACAAGAAGAAGTAGTAGAAGTGTCGGCATTCCTGGCGACGAATCAGCCAGTGTAGTGGCCGGTCTTGTGCCGGCCACCAGCCGCATCGCGATACCATAGCTATCGAGTCGCGATACCATAGCTATCGAGTCGCGATACCATAGCTATCGAGTCGCGATACCATAGCTATCGCACCGTCATACCATAGCTATCGCACTGCGATACCATAGTTATCGCAAATGGATGCTGTATAGGTGGCTGGTGGCCGGCACAAGACCGGCCACTACACTGGATGAAATTCTCATCCCCCCCTTAGGAAAAACAGAGGGCGGTTTTTGGAGAAAAGGTCGTGAAGAGCCTACCTTTTTCCACTCTTTTGAAGTGGTGTTGGGCCTTATGATGCACCATTTTCCCCGTTTGCGGTAATGTTTGCGGTAATGTTGCGGTAGTGTTTGGAGGCTTATTACCTCGCTTAACCGCCTTATTATCAACGACGAACACCACTGCGGTAATTGCGGTAATATGTTTTATCATAAAACTCCAAGTGGGGAACTCGTAGTTTGCCCGTCGTGAGGCCTCAATGTTGCATTGGGTTAGACATAGGTCGTCGCCCCAGCTGATTTCCCGTTGGCCACTTCTTCGTTCGTCGCCCCAGCTGATTTCCCGTTGGCCACTTCTTCCCTCGCCGCCTCCTTCGCCCCGCGAATGCTGAAATTTTATCAAAAATCGATTAAATGTTTGGTTATCTGAAGAATAAGCATTAATTTTGCACCGCATTTCGTGGCGGCATGCCCGAATGCATATGTCTAATTTAAAATTTTTAAAACCAAAACACAATGATTATTGTACCCGTAAAAGATGGTGAGAACATCGAAAGAGCACTGAAGAAATTCAAGAGAAAGTTTGAACGTACAGGTGTCATCAAGGAGCTTCGCTCCCGTCAGCAGTATGACAAACCCTCTGTGAAGAAGCGCCTGAAGATGGAGCACGCCATCTACGTACAAAAGATGCGCGACGAAGAGGAATAAGTAAAAAATCCTCAAAAAGTTTGGTGGTTCCAATTAATTTCCGTATATTCGTGCCAAATTAAAGACAGCGAGGCTACAGACCATGATAACGGAGTTTTTGGACTATCTCAGGAACGAGCGCAACCGCTCGCCGCAGACCATAGCATCCTATGATACGAGCCTGAGGCAGTTTGAGACTTTCTTTCATCATCTGGACGCCAACCTGGATTGGAATACCGTCGATGCCGACATCATCCGCGACTGGCTGGAGAGCCTGATGGACAATGGTAACATGGCGTCGGGCGTCAAGACGAGGCTTTCGGCACTGAAAAGCTTCTATCGCTGGGCGCTCAGCCGTGGCAAGGTTGCCAAAGACCCTGCACACTACATTGAACCTCCCAAAGCTCCCAAACCGTTGCCGCACTTCTTGCGAGAGAGTGAGATGAACCGGCTGTTGGACGACATGGAGTGGGGCGACGACTACCGCGAGGTACGTGCGCGAACCATTATTATGACGTTCTACGAGACGGGCATGCGTGTGTCAGAATTGACCGGACTGGACGATACCGATGTTGATTTCGTCAATCATCAGGTAAAAGTCACGGGAAAGGGCAATAAACAGCGCATTATTCCGTTTGGACAAGAGCTGGAGCAGACGCTCAAGCACTTTATGGCCGTCCGCGACCACGAGGTGACGCGTCTGGAGCCTGCGTTCTTCCTGACCGATAAAGGCCGACGGATGAACCGCAAGGCAGTAGGAGCAGAGGTACATCGGTGCCTGTCACTGGTGAGCAACCAGAAGAAGCTCTCGCCACACGTGCTCCGGCATACTTTCGCTACCGCTATGCTCAACCATGGCGCGAGCCTTGAAAGTGTAAGACGGCTGCTCGGACATGCGAGCGTCTCAACGACAGAGATCTACACGCATACCACCTTCGAACAGCTCAAGCGAGTATATCATGACGCCCACCCAAGGGCATGAGTTTAACCTATTAAAAATGGAGGCATCTATGGAAATTAACATCAAGTCCATCCACTTTGACGCTACCGAAAAGTTACAAGCGTTTATCGACAAGAAAGTCGCTAAGTTGCAAAAATCATTTGAAGATATTCAGAAAGTAGAGGTGCAATTAAAGGTTGTAAAGCCTGCCACCGCACTCAATAAGGAGACAAGTCTCACCGTTACAGTGCCTAACGGCAACCCAATCTTCGTGCAGAAAACCTGCGATACATTTGAAGAGGGAGTGGATTTGTGTGTGGATGCCATGCGAGTACAACTGGAGAAATTCAAGGAAAAATTAAGAAATCACTAAAATTTTCCTCAAAAAGTTTTGGAGATTAAAAAATAAGCCGTAACTTTGCAGCCGCTTTCCAATAAAGACAACCTCGCCGGTAAAACGGCTGCAAACACGCCTCTTTAGCTCAGCTGGCCAGAGCACGTGATTTGTAATCTCGGGGTCGTTGGTTCGAATCCGACAAGAGGCTCTCCAACGTAAACGGAAAGAAGATGCAAGCGGCATCGGAAAGAAAAGGGTGGTTACCAGAGTGGCCAAATGGGGCAGACTGTAAATCTGCTGGCTCTTGCCTTCGGTGGTTCGAATCCATCACCACCCACTTCTAAAAACGTTTGCGGAAATAGCTCAGTTGATAGAGCACTAGCCTTCCAAGCTGGGGGTCGCGGGTTTGAGCCCCGTTTTCCGCTCGAAAGACTTTTTTGCTGTAGTAGCTCAGTGGTAGAGCACTTCCTTGGTAAGGAAGAGGTCCTGAGTTCAACTCTCAGCTACAGCTCTCCAAAGGACTAATCAAATTAGTACTGACGAACAACATCAATCAATTTCATTGATAATTTATTGACTAAAATAAAAAAGTAAAAGCTATGGCTAAAGAGGTTTATGTGCGCACCAAACCGCATGTTAACATTGGTACAATTGGTCACGTTGACCACGGTAAGACGACTTTGACTGCAGCCATCTCTAAGGTGCTGCATGAGCGTCTGGGAACTGGTGAGGAAGTGAAGAGCTTCGACCAGATCGATAACGCCCCCGAGGAGAAGGAGCGTGGTATCACCATCAACACCGCACACATCGAGTATGAGACCGCTAAGCGTCACTACGCTCACGTTGACTGCCCGGGACACGCTGACTATGTGAAGAACATGGTTACCGGTGCTGCTCAGATGGACGGCGCTATCCTCGTGGTTGCTGCTACCGATGGTCCTATGCCTCAGACTCGTGAGCACGTGCTGCTCGCCCGTCAGGTGAATGTGCCTCGTATGGTTGTGTTCCTTAACAAGTGCGACGATCCTGAAGTCGATGAGGAAATGATTGACCTCGTGAAGATGGACGTTCAGGACCTGCTCACTTCATACGGATATGAGGAAGATACTCCTATCATCTGCGGTTCTGCCCTCGGTGCCCTCAACGGTGTCGCTAAGTGGGAGGACAAGATCATGGAGCTGATGGACGCTGTCGACAACTGGATTCAGGAGCCTGTCCGCGAGGTTGATAAGCCCTTCCTGATGCCTGTTGAGGATGTCTTCTCTATCACTGGTCGTGGTACTGTTGCTACCGGCCGTATCGAGACTGGTAAGTGTAAGATCGGCGATGAGGTCCAGCTGCTCGGTCTCGGTGAGAACAAGAAGTCTGTCATCACCGGTGTTGAGATGTTCCGTAAGACCCTTCCCGAGGGTGAGGCTGGTGATAACGTTGGTCTGCTCCTCCGTGGTATCGATAAGGAAGAAGTTAAGCGTGGTATGGTTGTTGTGCACCCGGGTGCCATCACTCCTCACGATCACTTCAAGGCTTCCATCTACGTGCTGAAGAAGGAAGAGGGTGGCCGTCACACTCCGTTCGGCAACCGCTATCGTCCTCAGTTCTACCTCCGCACTATGGACTGCACCGGTGAGATCACTCTCCCCGAAGGCGTAGACATGGTGATGCCTGGTGATAACGTTGAGATTGAGGTTCGCCTGATCTACAAGGTTGCTCTGAACGAGGGTCTGCGTTTCGCTATCCGTGAAGGTGGCCGCACCGTTGGTTCTGGTCAGATCACCAAGATTCTCCCCGACGTAGAGGAGGAGGGATAAGTCTAAGACTTTCCACAACTTAATATACAAAGTCTCCGTGACCGCGGTTGCGGAGACTTTTCTACGGGTTTAGCTCAGTTGGTAGAGCACTGGTCTCCAAAACCAGGTGTCGGGAGTTCGAGCCTTCCAACCCGTGCCATAAAAAGAATTAAATGAAGAAGATTATAAATCTTTTCAAGGTTTTCGCAAACTATTGCAAGACTTGCTACGACGAGTTGGCGCATAAGACGACATGGCCAACAGGACGTGAACTGACCCATAGTGCGGTGATTGTTTTAACAGCTTCCCTTGTCATTGCACTGATTGTTTTCGTCATGGACATCATCTTCAAGAACCTCATGGGTGTAGTCTATCCAGGTTAATCTCTTATCATCATGGCAGACAATAACAACAAATGGTATGTTTTGAGTGTCATCAGCGGTAAAGAGGCTAAGCTCAAGGAGTACATCGAGGCTGAGATGAAACACAACAAGATGCTTGCTGACCGCGTCTCCCAGGTGTTGATACCTATGGAGAAGCATGCAGTATCGAAGAACGGTAAGATTCAGGAGAAGGAGAAGATCTCTCTCCCGGGTTATCTGTTTGTAGAGTGCAACATGTCGGCAGACGTCGCTTCATTGTTGCGTTTCATGCCCAATTGCTTAGGCATTCTTGGTGGTCTGAGCCATCCGGAGCCTGTTCCGCAGTCGCAGATCAACCGTATGATCGGTGCTACTACTGAGACGCAGACAACGGTGAGCGAGGTGCCTTATCTGCTCGACGAGACGGTAAAGGTGACCGACGGTCCTTTCACTGGCTTTGAGGGCGTGATAGAGGAGATCAACACCGAGAAGCAGAAGCTTAAGGTCATGGTTAAGATCTTCGGCCGTAAGACGCCGTTAGAGCTCAATTTTGCGCAAGTCGAGAAAATCACCGAGTAAGTTGTTACGGACTTCGACGTGGTTTTATAAGTGTTATTCAATTAATAAGAATTAAAAAGAAATGGCTAAAGAAGTTGCTGGATTAATCAAATTGCAGATTAAGGGTGGGGCAGCAAACCCCTCACCTCCAGTAGGCCCGGCCTTGGGTTCCAAGGGTATCAACATCATGGGATTCTGCAAGGAATTCAATGCACGTACCCAGGATAAGGCTGGTAAAGTATTGCCTGTAGTTATCACATACTACACTGACAAGTCTTTCAGCTTTGTTATTAAGACTCCTCCCGCAGCAGTTCAGCTCAAGGAGGCCGCTAAGGTAAAGAGCGGTTCCGGTGAGCCTAACCGTAAGAAGGTCGCTACGGTGACCTGGGATCAGGTGAAGGCAATCGCTGAAGACAAGATGGCCGACCTCAACTGCTTCACTGTGGAGAGTGCTATGAAGCTCATCGCCGGCACTGCCCGTAGTATGGGTATCACTGTTAAAGGTGACTTCCCTGGTAATAAGTAAAACTTCAATTTGATTAAGTAAAATGAGTAAACTGACAAAAAATCAGAAATCAGTAGCTGAGAAGGTTGAAGCAGGGAAGGCATACACACTGAAGGAAGCCGCCGAGCTGGTGAAGGAAATCACCACTACGAAGTTTGACGCTTCTGTTGATGTGGATGTTCGTCTTGGTGTTGATCCCCGTAAGGCCAACCAGATGGTTCGTGGCGTTGTGTCACTGCCTAATGGTACCGGCAAGGTAACGAGGGTCCTTGTACTCTGCACGCCTGACCAGCAGGAGGCTGCCAAGGCAGCTGGTGCTGATTATGTTGGTCTTGAAGACTATATCGAGAAGATCAAGGGCGGTTGGACTGACGTTGATGTCATCATAACTATGCCTTCCTGCATGGGTAAGGTTGGTCAGCTGGGCCGTATCCTCGGTCCCCGTGGCTTGATGCCTAACCCCAAGAGCGGCACCGTGACCATGGACGTGGCTAAGGCCGTGAAGGAAGTGAAGCAGGGTAAGATCGACTTCAAGGTTGATAAGGCAGGCATTATCCATACCTCTGTAGGTAAGATTTCAATGACTGCTGACCAGATCTATGGCAACGTGAAGGAGTTCCTCAACACTGTCATCCGTCTGAAGCCTGCTGCTGCCAAGGGTACCTACATTAAGAGTGTCTTCCTTTCAAGTACAATGAGCGCTGGCATCAAGATTGACGCCAAGTCTCTGGAATAACTTTTAAAAGTTTGTAGCAATGAAGAAAGAACAAAAAGATACGATTATTGTAGAGCTTGGCAAGAAGCTGAAAGAATATCCTAACTTCTACCTGGTGGATGTCACCGGTATGAACGCTGAGAGTACTTCTTCGCTCCGTCGCAAGTGCTTCAAGAACGACATTAAGGTTATTGTTGTGAAGAACAAGCTTCTTCACAAGGCTTTCGAGGCCGCTGACATCGACTATTCTGAGCTCTATGGCAGCTTGAAGGGTAACACCGCTGTGATGTTCGCACAGACAGCTAATGCTCCCGCAAAGCTCCTCAAGGACAAGGAAATTGAAAAGGCCGGTGTACCTTCACTGAAGGCTGCATACGCAGAGGAAGGCTTCTATGTAGGTGCTGACAAGCTTGACGAACTCGTTTCGATCAAGAGCAAGGCAGAGGTTATCGCCGATATCGTCGCTTTGCTGCAGTCTCCCGCAAAGAATGTGGTCTCTGCTCTCCAATCAGGCGCAAACACTATTCATGGTGTGCTGAAGACTTTAGGCGAGCGTCCTGAGTAACATCCGTTGCAGAGCCTTCCGTGGCTCGGTCAACCCAAAAGTCAAAACAAACAACAATAAGAATAATTAAAAAAGAAAAATAAAATGGCAGACGTTAAAGCTATTGCAGAAGAGTTAGTAAACCTTACTGTTAAGGAAGTTAATGAGTTAGCACAGGTCCTGAAGGACGAGTATGGCATTGAGCCCGCCGCTGCAGCTGTTGCAGTTGCTGCTGGTCCCGCTGCTGGTGGTGCAGCCGCCGCTGCTGAGGAGAAGACCTCTTTCGACGTGGTTCTCACCGATGTTGGCGCAACCAAGCTGCAGGTCGTGAAGGCTGTTAAGGAGGCTTGCGGTCTCGGTCTGAAGGACGCTAAGACTCTCGTTGAGAGCGCTCCTGCTACCATCAAGGAAGGCCTGTCTAAGGACGAGGCTGAGAACCTTAAGAAGGCCATCGAAGAGGCCGGCGCTAAGGTTGAGCTCAAGTAATTTGTAGCTGTACTTTTTACTAATTTTTAATATTATTCGGTTAGGATTTGCCCAGTAGGTGAGTCCTAACCTTTTTGTGTCTTTCGACATCACACACACCCCTTTTCTAAGCTGATAACGGTATATACCTTATTATATGTCACAAGTTGTAAATAACAGAATCAATTTCGCAAGCGTCCCCAATCCGTACCCGTTTCCGGATTTCCTTGACGTGCAGCTGAAATCGTTCCGTGATTTCCTGCAGTTGGATACGCCCGCTGAGGAGCGTAAGAACGACGGACTCTACAAGGTGTTCGCCGAGAACTTCCCAATTACAGACACACGAAACAATTTCGTACTGGAGTTCCTTGACTACTACATCGATCCGCCCCGCTATTCCATCGACGAATGCCTGGAGCGCGGACTGACCTACAGCGTGCCTTTGAAGGCTAAGCTGAAGCTCTATTGCACGGATCCCGACCATGAGGATTTCGGTACGTTCATTCAGGATGTGTTCCTTGGCACGATTCCTTACATGACCTCCAACGGCACCTTCGTCATCAACGGCGCTGAGCGTGTTGTCGTTGCCCAGTTGCACCGTTCACCCGGTGTGTTCTTCGGTCAGGGCGTGCATGCCAACGGTACGGTGCTCTACAGTGCCCGTATCATTCCTTTCAAGGGATCGTGGATTGAGTTTGCTACCGACATCAACAATGTGATGTATGCTTACATCGACCGTAAGAAGAAGTTGCCCGTTACCACGCTGCTTCGCGCCATCGGCTTCGAGAGCGATAAGGATATTCTTCAGATCTTCGACCTCGCTGAGGAGGTGAAGGTCAATGAGAAGAACCGCAAGAGCCTGATGGGCCGCAAACTCGCTGCACGTGTGCTGAAGAGTTGGACCGAGGACTTCGTCGATGAGGATACGGGTGAGGTCGTCAGCGTTCCGCGTAACGAGATTGTGCTCGAGCGCGAGACCGAGATTACCGAGGACAACTACGACGCCATCGTCGATGCCGGTGTCAGCTCGGTGCTCGTCCACAAGGATGCCGAGGCTGCCAACAAATACGAGATTATCTTCAACACCCTCGGTAAGGATCCCAGCAACTCTGAGATTGAGGCTGTGCGCTACATCTACCGTCAGCTGCGCAATGCTGACCCTGCTGATGACGCCAGCGCCCGCGAGGTGTTCCAGAACCTGTTCTTCTCCGACAAGCGTTACGACTTGGGCGAGGTTGGCCGTTACCGTATCAACAAGAAGCTCGGTCTGAACGTCGACCCCGACACCCGCGTGCTGACCAAGGAGGATATCATCGAGATTATCAAGTATCTCATCAACCTCATCAACAGCAATGCGTCGGTCGATGATATTGACCACCTGTCCAACCGTCGTGTGCGCACGGTGGGCGAGCAGCTGGCCAACCAGTTCTCCATCGGTCTTGCCCGTATGGCCCGCACCATCCGCGAGCGTATGAACGTGCGCGACAACGAGGTGTTCACCCCGACCGACCTTATAAATGCAAAGACTATTTCAAGTGTCATCAACTCGTTTTTCGGCACCAACCCGCTGAGCCAGTTCATGGATCAGACCAACCCGTTGGCCGAGGTCACCCACAAGCGCCGTCTCTCGGCCCTTGGTCCTGGCGGTCTGTCGCGTGAGCGTGCAGGCTTCGAGGTGCGTGACGTACACTATACCCACTACGGCCGTCTCTGTCCTATCGAGTCGCCTGAAGGACCTAACATCGGTCTGATTTCCTCACTCTGTACCTACGCCACCATCAACGAGCTGGGCTTCATCGAGACGCCCTACCGTAAGGTGGAGAACAGTAAGGTGGACCTCGACAACAACGATGTTGTCTACCTCACGGCAGAGGAAGAGGACGGTAAGCTCATCGCTCAGGGTAACGCACCGCTCAACCCCGACGGCACGTTCAAGCGCGATGTGGTGCACTGCCGTCTGGCCGCCGACTTCCCCGTGGTCACTCCTGAGAATGTCGACCTCATGGATGTCTCGCCGCAGCAGATTGCCTCTGTCTCGGCCAGCCTCATTCCGTTCTTGGAGCATGACGATGGTCACCGCGCCCTGATGGGATGTAACATGATGCGTCAGGCCGTGCCTCTGCTCCACAACGACGCGCCTATCGTTGGTACCGGTCTTGAGAAGCAGGTCTGCGAGGACAGCCGTACGATGATTGTCGCTGAGGGCGACGGCGTGATCGACTATGTCGACGCCACCACCATCCGCATCCTCTACGACCGCTCCGAGGACGACGAGTTTGTCAGCTTCGAGCCGGCACTGAAGGAATACCGCATTCCGAAGTTCCGCCGCACCAACCAGAACATGACCATCGACCTGCGTCCTATCTGTAACAAGGGTCAGCGTGTGAAGAAGGGTGATATCCTCACCGAGGGCTATGCCACCGAGAACGGTGAGCTGGCACTGGGCCGTAACCTCCTCGTGGCTTACATGCCGTGGAAGGGTTACAACTACGAGGATGCCGTCGTGATTTCCGAGCGTATGGTGCGCGAGGATATCCTCACCTCTGTCCACGTGGATGAGTATTCGCTCGATGTGCGTGAGACCAAGCGCGGCGTCGAGGTGTTCACCAACGATATCCCCAACGTCAGCGAGGAGGCCACCAAGGACCTCGACGACAACGGTATCATCCGTGTCGGCGCTCGTGTGGAGCCGGGTGACATCATGATTGGTAAGATTTCGCCTAAGGGTGAGAGCGATCCCTCACCTGAGGAGAAGCTGCTGCGCGCCATCTTCGGCGACAAGGCCGGCGACGTGAAGGATTCTTCCTTGAAGGCCAATCCTTCGCTCAGCGGTGTGGTCATCGACAAGAAGCTCTTCTCGCGTGCCATCAAGACCCGTGAGACGAAGAAGCAGGATAAGGTGACGCTCGCCAAGATTGACGAGGAGTATGAGGCTAAGGAGGACGAGCTGAAGAACATGCTCGTCGACAAGCTCATGGAGCTTACCGAGGACAAGGTCTGCCAGGGCGTGAAGGACTATACCGACGCCGAGATCATCACCAAGGGCAGCAAGTTCACTGTTCCTGCCCTGAAGAACCTCGAGTACGACGGCATCCAGAGCAATGGCTGGACCGACGACGCCCACACCAACAGCCTTATCCAGCGCCTTATCGTCAACTATATGCGTAAGGCCAAGCAGCTCGAGGCTGAGCTGAGCCGCCGTAAGTTCGCCATCACCATCGGTGACGACCTGCCCTCTGGCGTGCTGAAGATGGCTAAGGTGTATATCGCCAAGAAGCGTAAGATCCAGGTGGGTGATAAGCTCGCCGGACGCCATGGTAACAAGGGTATCGTATCGAAGATTGTACGCACCGAGGATATGCCGTTCCTGGCCGACGGTCGTCCTGTCGACCTCGTGCTTAACCCTATGGGTGTGCCGTCTCGTATGAACCTCGGTCAGATCTTCGAGGCCATCCTTGGTGCTGCCGGTAAGAAGCTCGGCGTGAAGTTCGCTACGCCTATCTTCGACGGTGCTAAGCTTGACGACCTGAAGGAGTGGACCGACAAGGCCGGACTGCCCAACCTCTGCTCAACGACCGTGTACGACGGTGAGACCGGTGAGCCCTTCGACCAGAAGGCTACCGTGGGTATCACCTACTTCCTTAAGCTCGGTCACATGGTTGAGGATAAGATGCACGCCCGTTCCATCGGTCCGTACAGCCTCATTACCCAGCAGCCGCTCGGCGGTAAGGCTCAGTTCGGTGGTCAGCGTTTCGGTGAGATGGAGGTCTGGGCCCTCGAGGGCTTCGGTGCCAGCCATGCACTTCAGGAAATGCTTACCGTCAAGAGTGATGATGTCAACGGCCGCTCCAAGGCTTACGAGGCCATCGTCAAGGGTGACCCGATGCCGGCTGCCGGTATTCCTGAGTCGCTTAATGTGCTGCTGCATGAGTTGCGCGGCCTTGGCTTGAGCATCAAGATGGAATAAAGTAATTAGTTTTTGAGTTTTTGAGTTTTTAAGTTTTTGAGCGCCTCATGTGGCCTGCGTTTCAACAATGGCCCGACAGCCGGCAACGGCCGGGGAGCTCAGACACATTAAAGCTAAAAGACTAAGGAACTAAAAAACTAATAAACTACATAAAGAATATGGCTTTCAAGAAAGATACAAAAGTTAAAACGAATTTCTCGAAGATTACCATTAGTCTTGCCTCTCCCGAGGAGATTAAGGAAAATTCGTATGGTGAGGTCACCAAGCCGGAGACCATCAACTACCGCACCTACAAGCCGGAGCGCGATGGTCTGTTCTGCGAGCGCATCTTCGGTCCTACGAAGGACTATGAGTGCGCCTGCGGAAAGTACAAGCGCATCCGCTACAAGGGCATCGTCTGCGACCGATGCGGTGTTGAGGTCACCGAGAAGAAGGTGCGCCGTGAGCGTAGCGGACACATCGAGCTCGTTGTTCCCGTAGCCCACATCTGGTATTTCCGCTCACTGCCCAACAAGATTGGTTACCTGTTAGGACTGCCCACCAAGAACCTTGATGCGGTCATCTATTACGAGAAATATATTGTCGTCAAGCCCGGTAAGCTCGCCGGCGTCAAAGATCCCGAGACGGGTGAGGAAATCAACGGTTCACACAAGATGGATCTGCTCACCGAGGAGGAGTACCTCGACATCGTCGATAACCGCCTTGATGAGAACAACGACCTGCTCGAAGAGAGCGACCCGATGAAGTTCGTGGCCAAGATGGGTGCCGAGGCTATCCTCGACCTGCTCCACGAACTCTCTGAGGAGGACGACAAGGGCATCAGCGGTCTCGACCGCCTGAGCTATGAGCTCCGCGACCGCGCCAACAACGACTCGTCTCAGATGCGTAAGACCGAGGCCCTGAAGCGTCTGCAGGTGGTGGAGGCTTTCCGTTCGTCGAAGAACGTGAACAAGCCCGAGTGGATGATTATGAAGATTATCCCCGTCATTCCGCCAGACCTGCGCCCGCTCGTGCCGCTGGATGGTGGCCGTTTCGCCACATCCGACCTCAACGACCTCTACCGTCGCGTCATCATCCGTAACAACCGTCTGAAGCGACTCATCGAGATCAAGGCTCCTGAGGTGATTCTCCGCAATGAGAAACGTATGCTGCAGGAGGCCGTCGACTCACTGTTCGACAACAGCCGTAAGGCCAGCGCCGTGAAGAGCGAGAGCAACCGTCCGTTGAAGTCGCTGTCCGACTCACTCAAGGGTAAGCAGGGCCGCTTCCGTCAGAACCTGCTCGGTAAGCGTGTCGACTACTCCGCACGTTCGGTGATCGTCGTCGGTCCTGAACTGAAGATGGGTGAGTGCGGTCTGCCTAAACTCATGGCAGCCGAACTGTATAAGCCGTTCATCATCCGTAAGCTCATCGAACGCGGTATCGTGAAGACCGTCAAGAGCGCTAAGCGTATCGTTGACCGCCGCGAGCCCGTCATCTGGGATATCCTGGAGAATGTGATGAAGGGTCACCCCGTGCTGCTCAACCGTGCACCGACGCTTCACCGTCTGTCAGTGCTCGCCTTCCAGCCGAAGCTCATCGAGGGTAAGGCCATTCAGCTGCACCCGTTGGCTTGTACGCCGTTCAACGCCGACTTCGATGGTGACCAGATGGCTGTCCACCTTCCGTTAAGCAATGAGGCCGTGCTCGAGGCACAGATCCTGATGCTTCAGAGCCACAACATCCTCAACCCTGCTAATGGTGCTCCTGTCACCGTTCCTTCACAGGATATGGTGCTCGGACTTTACTATATCACCAAGATTCGCCCGGGTGCAAAGGGCGAGGGCCTCACATTCTACGGCCCCGAGGAAGCTATCGTCGCCTTCAACGAGAAGCGCTGCGATGAGCACGCTCAGGTGAAGTGCCTCGTCGACGACATCGTCGACGGACAGCCCGTGAAGCACATCGTCGAGACAACGGTCGGACGTATTATCGTCAACCAGATTATCCCCGACGAGTTGGGCTTCTTCAATGGCATCATCTCTAAGAAGTCATTGCGTCAGCTCATCTCCGACGTGATCAAGAAGGTGGGTATGGCCCGCGCCTGCACCTTCCTTGACGGTATCAAGAACCTTGGTTACCGCATGTCTTACCTCGCCGGTCTCTCGTTCAACCTCGACGACATCATCGTGCCGCCAGAGAAGGCAGAGATTGTGAAGAAGGGTCAGGATGAGGTTGACGAGGTGACTGCCAACTTCGATATGGGTCTTATCACGGATAAGGAGCGTTACAACCAGGTCATCGATGCCTGGACCCACGTCAACGACAACCTGAAGAAGGCTGTGATGAAGCACATGACCGAGGCCGACCAGGGCTTCAACGCTGTGTTCATGATGCTTGACTCCGGTGCGCGTGGTTCTGCCGACCAGATTGCTCAGCTCGCCGGTATGCGTGGTCTGATGGCCAAGCCGCAGAAGGCCGGTGCCGAGGGCAACTCCATCATTGAGAACCCTATTCTGAACAACCTGAAGGAAGGCATGTCGGTGCAGGAGTACTTCATTGCCTCTCACGGTGCCCGTAAGGGTCTTGCCGATACCGCTATGAAGACGGCTGATGCCGGATACCTCACCCGTCGTCTGGTCGACGTCTCTCACGACGTGATCATCACCGAGGAGGATTGCGGTACGCTCCGTGGCCTCGAGTGCCGCGCACTGAAGGACGGCGACGATATCATCTCCACCCTTGGCGAGCGCATCCTCGGCCGCGTGTCGGTTCACGATGTGGTCAACCCCCATACCAATGAGGTGATTGTCAATGCCGGTGAGGAGATTACCGAGGACAAGGCCGACGCCATTGAGAATGCCGGCATCGAGATGGTTGAGATCCGTTCGGTGCTCACCTGCGAGAGCAAGAAGGGCGTCTGCCGTAAGTGCTACGGCCGCAACCTTGCCACTTCGAAGATGGTGCAGCTCGGTGAGGCTGTCGGTGTGATTGCCGCACAGGCTATCGGTGAGCCGGGTACACAGCTGACGCTCCGTACCTTCCACTCCGGTGGTGTGGCCGAGAACGCTGCTGCCAACGCCTCCATCAAGTCGAAATACGACGCTAAACTGAAGTTCGACGGTCTGCGTACCGTACCGTTCGTCGATAAGAGCGGCGAGCAGGACATCCCTTGTCAGATGGTGGTCAGCCGTCTGGCTGAGGTGCAGTTCGTTGACCCGAATACCGATATCACCCTCGCAACGCTCAACGTGCCTTACGGTTCGTCGCTGTTCTTCAAGGCTGGCGATGAGGTGAAGGTCGGCGACGTCATCTGCCGTTGGGACCCGTTCAACGCCGTCATCGTGTCGGAGTACGCCGGTACCATTCGCTTCCAGAACGTCATCGAAGGCTCCACCTTTAAGGCTGAGACCGATGAGACCTCGGGTATGACCGAGCGCATCATCATTGAGTCGAAGGACCACGACATCGTGCCTACGGCTGATATCCTCGACGAGAACGGCGAGGTGCTGGGTACTTACAACTTCCCTGTAGGCGGTCACATCGCCAACATCGAGGACGGTCAGAAGATCTCTACCGGTGAGACCCTTATCCGCATCCCGCGTTCAGTGTTCAATGCCGGTGGTATCACCGGTGGTCTGCCTCGTGTGCAGGAGCTCTTCGAGGCCCGCAACCCGTCAAGCCCCGCTGTCGTATCTGAAATCGACGGTGAGGTGTCGATGGGTAAGCTCAAGCGCGGTAACCGTGAGATCATCATCACGTCGAAGACCGGTGAGCAGCGTAAGTACCTCGTGCCACTGTCGCGTCAGATCCTCGTTCAGGAGCACGACGCCGTGCGTGCAGGTACCGCCCTGTCCGATGGTGAGATTACGCCGAGCGACATCCTCGCCATCAAGGGTCCCACCGCTGTGCAGGAGTACATCGTCAACGAGGTGCAGAACGTCTACCGTCTGCAGGGTGTGAAGATCAATGATAAGCACTTCGAGATTATCGTCCGTCAGATGATGCGTAAGGTGCGCATCGACGACCCGGGCGACACCTCATTCCTCGAGCAGGATCTGGTCGACAAGCTCGACTTCGCCGACGAGAACGACCGCATCTGGGGTAAGAAGGTGGTCACCGACGCCGGCGACAGCGACAACCTCGTCAAGGGTCAGATTGTCTCAGCCCGCAAGCTGCGCGATGAGAACTCGAGCCTGAAGCGCCGCGACCTCAAGCCTGTTCAGGTGCGCGATGCCGTGCCCGCTACCTCTACACAGGTGCTGCAGGGTATCACCCGCGCCGCCCTCGGTACGAAGAGCTTCATGAGTGCCGCCTCCTTCCAGGAGACCACGAAGGTGCTCTGCGAGGCCGCCATCCGCGGTAAGGTCGACCACCTCGAGGGCATGAAGGAGAACGTGATCTGCGGTCACCTCATCCCCGCCGGTACCGGTGTGCGTCAGTTCGACAAGCTCATCGTCGGATCCAAGGAGGAGTACGAGCGTATGCAGGCCAACAAGAAGAATGTGCTTGACTTCGCTCAGTCCACTGAGAACAACTAATCAGATATTCACTGAGAACAGTTAATCAGATATTCTGATTCATCATATTATAACGATAACGGGTGAGTCGCTTCATGCGGCTCACCCGTTTCGTCTTCTTGATTCTTGTCCTTTTCTACATCGACATTGAGCTAAGTGGGAACTGTTTTTATTCGATCTTCCACGCTTTTAACGTCCTGTCCTCAGTAGAGAAGTTGATGGCGACCTTCACCACCTTGCGGCCATCGGACTGGTAAGGAATCGTGTAGTCCTTTTCGTCAATCTGCTGCAGCGCCTTGTCGAGGTCGCCGTTCATTTTCAGTTCCATCACATAGATACTCGTGTCGGTCTTGATGAGAATGTCCAGACGCCCCTTCGCGTTGCGCACTTGCGACTCGACATAGACATTGAGCAATGAGAACATCACGTAAAGCATCGCAGTGAAGTGGCCCTCCGTGGTCGGCGCGTCCTTGAGCGTATTTTCCTGATAGGAAATCGTAGTGAGGAATTCCTGCATTGCCTTGAGACAGCCGTCCATGTCGTCCTTGCGCAGAGCCAAATACATTTGAACCACAGCATTTCCCGCCTCCAAAGTGTTCGTGTGAACATAGTAGGGGACGAGGATGCGCATCAACCCCACCTTCACTTCCTCGTTGGGATAGCCAAGGGTGTAGCGATCAATGATTGGGTCATAGCTTTTTATCGTAATGTAGCCGCTTTGATAGAACAGCGGCAGGATGGACTGCATGTTCTCCGTAGGCTGGTCAAAGTCGGTTGCAAATGCTTCGCTGCCGTCAATCTTTGTGATGTCGGCGTGGAAATGCTTGAGCATGTTCACCAGAAACGTCGGCGTGCCGGTGGAGAACCAGTAGTTGTCGAAGTCGCAGTTATCCATAGCCGAGAGCAGGCTGAAGGGATTGTAGACGCCCGGACTCTTGTGTGCGAAATGGTAGCCGTCGTAAGTTCGTGCGAGCTTTGCCAGAACCTGTTCAGAGGTCATCTCGTTTTCTTCGCCCAGCGCCCGTATGCCTTCCTGGAAGTTGTCCTCCAGTTCCTTCTGCGTGATGCCGCATATTGCGGCATATTGCGGCTTCATGGAGATATTCTTCAGGTTGTTGAGCTGCGAGAAGATGCTGAGCTGCGAGAACTTCGTGATGCCTGTGATGAAGACAAAGCGGAGATAGGGGTCGAGCTTCTTAATTGGGGAATAAAAGGACTGTAGCGCTGTTCGCATCTTCTCGAGGCGTTCTGGATCATGAAGAACGGTCAGCAGAGGCGCATCATACTCGTCGATGAGTACAACAACCTGTTTGCCGGTACGCTTGTAGATACACTCCACGAGTTCCTTAAAACGCGTTGCCAGATTATCAGCCGTTTTCACCACGCCATAGGTTTCCTCCATAGAGGCCAGAGAGGAATTGACACTATCCTCAAAATCCTCTATAGTGCCTTTCTTGATGTCGCTCAGGTCAAAGTGCAGCACAGGGTATTGCTTCCACTCCTTCTCCAGCTGCTCAATGGCAAGACCCTTGAACAGGTCTTTGCGGCCGGAGAAGTAGGCATCAAACGTACTCGTGAGCAGCGACTTGCCGAAACGACGGGGGCGGGAGAGGAACACATACTGACCGGGATGGGTAACTTCGTATATGTACTTTGTCTTGTCAACATACAAGTATCCGCCTTCGCGAATCTTGTCGAATGTCTGAATGCCAATTGGATAGTTTACCATAGTTGCGCTATTTTTCCACAAACTTAATCAATTTCCATGAGATTGCCAAGGAAAAAGATAAAATTCAATGATGTGTGGTTTAAACTTGTACAATGAATATCCTGTGTACCCCTCATTTCCCTCCTCCCGTTAAATATCGTGAATTTAAAACTAATCAATCGGGTTTGCGTTATCTTTGCAGCATAAACGCTTTTAAATTTTACGATTATGAAGAAGATGATGTTTGCAGTGGCTTTAGTAGCCGCTTTCACATTCGCAAGTTGTGGCAGCAAGAGCCAGTCGGCTCAGCCCGCTGCCGATTCTACCGCCGTAGCCGACAGTGCTGCAGCCGGTGCCTCTGCTCAGGTGTCGCCCGAAACCAGCAAGATGTTGGGGACCCTCACCGCACAAGTCAGTCAGGCTATTGGGGCTAAGAATCCGAAGGCCCTCACGACGGCCCTCGCTGACATGGCTGCTACCTACAAGACGCTGGTCAATGCCGGTAAGCTTGATGAGGCTAAGGCTTATGGCGAGCATGTGAAGGTTTTCGTCAATAAGAAAGCTGCGTCGCTGAAGAGTGTCGCCGCCACTGCTGGCAACACGACCATCAACGACCTGGTGACGAGCATCATGAACCTGCCGACGACCGCCGAGACGACGGCTGATGAGGCCAAGGCTGCTGTGACGTCGGATGTGGTCAACCTCGCCTCGCCTTATATCCAGAAGGGTGCCGAGGCTGCCGCTACTGCTGAGACGGCCGCTGATGTGCTGAAGAATGCATCTGAGGCTGCCGCTACCGCTGCCAAGACGGCTGCCAGCAATGCTGCTGCCACTGCCGAGAACACGGCCAAGACGGCTGTGAACAATGCCGCTACTGCCGCTAAGTCGGCTGCTGAGGCTAAGGTCAACGAGGGTAAGGCTGCTGTCAACAAGGCTGCTACCGATGCGCAGTCGAAGGCTGCGAAGAAGGTGACTGACGCGCAGAAGAAGGCCAACGATGCTGTCAACAGTGCAGCAAACAAGGCGCTGAAAGGTATCGGACTTTGATGAGTGATGCAGGAATGGCGACGCTCAGTGTAGGAGTGTAGGCATTCCTGCCTGCTTACTCTGCGGAGTGAATAGTTTTATAGTACGTCGCCAGGAATGGCGCCGCTCCTACAAAAAAACTGCGTTTTTCTTTTCCATTTCACTCGTTTGCATTATCTTTGCAGGTGATAAAACCTTTGTATAAACCAAACAACTATTGAATTATGGAAGATAACAACAAGAAAGAGCAGGGCATGCAGATTCAGATCAGCCCTGAAGTAGCCAAGGGCGGCTATGCCAACCTGGCCATGATCAACCACTCGTACAGCGAGTTCGTCATCGACTTCGCCCATGTGTTGCCGGTGACACCTCCGCAGGTGTTCAGTCGCGTCATCCTGGCCCCCGACCAGGCCAAGCGTCTGCTGATGGCTCTCAACGAGAACATCGGCCGCTATGAGCGTGATTTCGGCGAAATCAAGTTGCAGAATCCCAAACCCCAGGGCGGCCTCACTGCAACTCCGTTCGGCACCGGCAACGCGTAAACTACGGAAGAAATATTGGAAGTCCGGAAGGAAAGAATTCAAGAATAATGGAAGTCCGGAAGTCCAGGAGTCCAGAAGTCCAGTCATATGCAAAAATATCTGTCAAGCAGGTATGAATATTGTAATGACAGGACTTCTGTACTTCCGGACTTCCGGACTTCTGTACTGCTTCACTTCATCTCAGCCGGTTACAGTGTAGTGGCCGACCTTGTGTCGGCCACCGTCCGTAGGTATTGATGAGACTGCCATACCAATATTGACGGGACTGCCATACCAATGGCTGGTGGCCGACACGAGGTCGGCCACTACACTGTCAACCGCAGTCTTCGCGGATGCTGCTGTGTCAGCATCCCTTTCCGTCAAGGCTGCACGAGGGACCGTCGGTGGGGGAGTATTCCTTCAGGCCCACATCCTCCGGCTTCAGCGTCACCGTACCGTCCTCGAGCACGAAGGCGGGTATGCCGATGTCGCCAATCTCCTTGGAGTGGTCGAAAGCCGCATTCTTGTCACGCAGCCGCATGAAAGCGCCCATGTAGCGCACGTTCTCACCAATGTTGATCACCTTGAACCGTTTGTCGCCCTTCACCTGCTCGTCAACGTAAGCACAGTAGGGACACGACGGCATGCCATAAATCTTAATCATAGTCTTTGTTATTAATAATAGTTGTGTTGCGGCCGCAAATATACGCAGTTTTTTTCAGACCGCCGTGGCTGTCACCAGTTTTTTTTTGCTTCGGGCATCATACTTCCGTCTTCCAAATTATGCGTAACAACTGTTAAATAAGCGTAAAACGGCCGGTGTGACAAAAGATTGTTTTTAATAATGGTGGTTGTTTTCGCGGAAAGTTCGTACCTTTGCACCCCGAATTGGGTTAGTTTGCGCTGTCGTAGTAAGAGCGTGGCGCAGAGGACTTGTATTTGGCTGATAATAAAGAAAATAAAATAATAAATTAAAAACAACAAATTATGCCTACTATTTCACAGTTAGTACGTAAAGGCAGAAGGGTGCTCGCCGACAAGAGCAAGTCACCGGCACTGGACGGATGTCCTCAGCGTCGTGGCGTGTGCGTGCGTGTCTACACCACCACCCCTAAGAAGCCTAATTCAGCAATGCGTAAGGTTGCCCGTGTGCGCCTGACCAATCAGAAGGAGGTCAACTCCTACATCCCCGGTGAGGGCCACAACCTGCAGGAGCACAGCATCGTGCTTGTCCGTGGCGGTCGTGTGAAGGACCTTCCCGGTGTGCGTTATCACATCGTTCGCGGTACACTTGATACCGCCGGTGTTGCCAACCGCACCCAGCGCCGTTCCAAGTATGGAGCCAAGCGCCCGAAGAGCAAGAAGTAATTAGCGCAAAAAGCCGAGGGCCAAGGGTTTTCACCCTATGGCCAAGGGCTTATGCCACTCTCTAAGAAAATCAACAGTATTTTTATCAATCGTTTTGCTGGAGAAGTTAAAGAAGGTTGAGTAAATATCCGGGCGCGGATGTTGAAGAACAATATTGACAGCCCCAAGCAAATATTATTTTAAAATAATGAGAAAAGCAAAACCACGTAAGCACGTGATCCTGCCGGATCCCGTCTTCAATGACCAGATGGTCTCAAAGTTCGTCAACCACTTGATGTATGACGGCAAGAAGAACACTTCGTTCACTATTTTCTACAATGCGCTTGACATCGTGAAGGACAAGATGTCGAAAGAAGAGAAGGCTCCCCTTGAGATTTGGAAGCAGGCTCTCGACAACATCACTCCGCAGGTGGAGGTGAAGAGCCGTCGTATTGGCGGTGCTACCTTCCAGGTACCTACCGAGATCCGCCCCGAGCGTAAGATGAGCGTTGCTATGAAGAATATGATTACCTTCGCCCGCAAGCGTGGCGGTCACACCATGGCTGAAAAGCTGGCTGCTGAAATCATGGACGCCTACAACAACCAGGGTGGTGCCTTCAAGCGTAAGGAGGACATGCACCGTATGGCTGAGGCTAACCGTGCTTTCGCTCACTTTAGGTTCTAATCATCGTATTAAAGGATAATAACTACAATGGCTAATCGCGATTTACATTTGACCCGTAACATCGGCATCATGGCCCACATCGATGCTGGTAAGACAACGACATCGGAGCGTATCCTGTTCTACACAGGTAAGACCCACAAAATCGGTGAGGTGCACGATGGCGCTGCCACCATGGACTGGATGGTGCAGGAGCAGGAGCGTGGTATCACCATCACCTCTGCTGCTACTACTTGTAACTGGAACTGGAACGGGAAGACCTACAAGATCAACCTCATTGACACTCCGGGACACGTTGACTTCACCGCTGAGGTAGAGCGCTCACTGCGTGTGCTCGACGGTGCCATCGCTACTTACTCTGCTGCTGACGGCGTGCAGCCTCAGTCGGAGACCGTGTGGCGTCAGGCTGATAAATACAACGTGCCGCGTATCGGTTATGTGAACAAGATGGACCGCTCGGGTGCCGACTTCTTCGAGACTGTACAGCAGATGAAGGACATCTTAGGTGCCAATCCTATCGTTATCCAGATTCCTATCGGCGCTGAGGAGAACTTCAAGGGCGTCGTTGACCTCATCAAGATGAAGGCTATCCTGTGGCACGATGAGACTATGGGTGCTGAGTATGAGGTGGACGAGATTCCCGCTGACCTCAAGGACGAGGCTGACGAGTGGCGCGACAAGCTCCTTGAGGGTGCAGCCAACTATGACGACAACCTCATGGAGAAATATCTCGAGGATCCTTCGACCATCACGGAGGACGAGATCATCGCTGCTATCCGCAAGGGCTGTGTAGCCATGGAGTGCTGCCCGATGCTGCTCGGTTCTTCTTATAAGAACAAGGGTGTGCAGCCGCTGCTCGACTACACCTGCGCCTTCCTGCCCTCTCCTGAGGACACTAAGGCCATCAAGGGTACCAACCCCGAGACCGGTGAAGAGGAAGACCGCAAGCCCCTCGAGAGCGAGCCTACAGCCGCTCTGGCATTCAAGATTGCTACCGACCCCTTCATGGGCCGTCTGGTTTATTTCCGTGTCTATAGCGGTAAGGTGCAGGCCGGTTCATACGTTTACAACCCCCGTTCGGGCAAGAAGGAGCGCATCAGCCGTCTGTTCCAGATGAACTCTCACCAGGAGATTCCTATGGAGAGCATCGACGCCGGTGACATCGGCGCAGGTGTGGGCTTCAAGGACATCCGTACCGGTGACACCCTCTGCGACGAGGACCACCCCATCGTGCTGGAGTCGATGACCTTCCCCGATCCTGTGATCTCTATCGCCGTTGAGCCGAAGAGCCAGGCTGACGTGGCCAAGCTTGACAACGGACTGGCCAAGCTGGCCGAGGAAGACCCGACCTTCACCGTACATACCGACGAGCAGAGTGGCCAGACCATCATCTCGGGTATGGGTGAGCTGCACCTCGACATCATCATCGACCGTCTGAAGCGTGAGTTCAAGGTGGAGTGCAACGAGGGCAAGCCTCAGGTTAACTATAAGGAGGCCATCACCAAGACCGTCGAGAACTGGCGTGAGGTCTACAAGAAGCAGACCGGTGGCCGCGGTAAGTTCGCAGACATCATCGTCACTGTCGGTCCTAAGGACGAGGACTACACCGAGGACGACTTGCAGTTCGTCAACGAGGTCAGCGGCGGTCACATTCCTAAGGAGTTCATTCCTTCTGTACAGAAGGGCTTCAAGGACTCTATGAAGAATGGTGTGCTGGGCGGCTTCCCGATGAACGGCCTCAAGGTCGTGCTGACCGACGGTAGCTTCCACCCCGTTGACTCTGACCAGATTTCGTTCGAACTCGCTGCCCACGCAGCCTTCAAGAACGTCTGCCAGAAGGCAGGTCCTGTGCTCATGGAGCCTATCATGAAGGTTGAGGTGGTGACGCCCGAGGAGAACATGGGTGACGTCATCGGCGACTTGAACAAGCGCCGTGGTATGGTTCAGGGTATGGAAGAGGCCCGCAGCGGTGCGCGCATTGTCAAGGCTATGGTTCCGCTGTCAGAGATGTTCGGTTATGTGACCGCTCTGCGTACCATCACTTCCGGCCGTGCAACCAGCTCCATGGAGTACGACCACCACGCTCCGCTGTCAGCATCGCTGCAGGAGCAGGTGCTTGCCGAGCTCAAGAAGTAAAATTGAGTTTTTAAGTTCATGAGTCTTGAGTTTTTAAGCTTTTAGTATGGCTGCTTCTACCCAGCTCTTTCGAGACTGTCGTAAAGCTGAGACATATCAGAAGCTCATAAACTCAAGAACTCACAAACTCATAAATTCCTCTGTTGAGCGAATGACTCTTTAGCAGGGGAGCAATATTAATATCATCAATTAAACCAAACAAAAATGAGTCAAAAGATTCGTATCAAGCTGAAGAGCTACGACCATCAGCTCGTCGACAAGTCTGCCGAGCAGATTGTCAAGGCTGTCAAGGCCACCGATGCCATTGTGAGCGGTCCTATTCCATTGCCGACCCACAAGCACATCTACACTGTGAACCGTTCTACATTCGTCAACAAGAAGAGCCGCGAGCAGTTCCAGCTGAGTGACTACAAGCGTCTCATCGACATCTACTCTGCTACGAGCAAGACCGTGGATGCACTGATGAAGCTCGAGTTGCCCTCAGGTGTTGAGGTTGAGATCAAGGTCTAATCACAGCCTTCCCTCCGAGGGGAGACATGTTATACTACAAGCAGGCAGATGAGGTTTCTCGTCTGCCTGTTGTCGTATAGTTCCTCCTATATTTAATGCATTTTCTATTACCGCAATTACCGCAGTGTGTTAACGTATTGAAGGCGAGGGGTTTATCCGCGGTAATGTTTGAGCAATATTTCCTCGCTTAAACGGCTTGTAGATAGACGGTTAGAGTACTGCGGTAATAGCGGTAATGTTTTTTGTCTTATTTTCTTTAGTGTAGCACGACGCTACTACTACTGACGCTTCTACAATTGTTGCTGCTATTGATGCGCTTATTGTAATGACTGGACTTCTGGACTTCTGTCTTCTGGACTTCTGTCTTCTGGACTTCTGTCTTCTGGACTTCTGTCTTCAGGACTTCTGTCTTCAGGACTTCCTCTTCTTTCTTCCCCCCTCTTCTTGACTTCCCCCTAACAAGACGCTATTGTTAAATATCCATAAATTATCGTCTTCTCCTTCCCGATGCCTTGCGAGAGTTATAATAAAGTAGTACCTTTGCACCCGCAAAAAAGGTATTGCGCTGGCTTGCTATGCTAACAATACGCTGAAAAATAGCGACTTGGCCTTCAATTGCGAAGAAGAAAGAGCTACTTTTTAAGTGTGTTTGTGTGCACGGGTTGGTGCAGCACTTAAAAAGAGAACAAACAAAATAACATTTTCAATAATTAAAAATTAAGACTGAAATGCCAGGATTGATTGGAAGAAAAGTCGGAATGACATCCGTATTCAGTGCCGACGGCAAAAATGTGCCGTGCACTGTTATCGAAGCTGGTCCCTGTGTTGTTACTCAAGTCAAGACTGTCGAGAAGGATGGCTACAAGGCCGTTCAGCTGGGCTTTGGCGAGGCTAAGGAGAAGAGAACCAACAAGCCTATGATGGGTATCTTCAAGAAGGCCGGTGCAACACCGAAGAAGCACTTGGCCGAGTTCAAGTTTGACGAGGATTATAACCTCGGCGATACCCTCACAGTTGATCTGTTCAAGGACGCCGAGTTCGTTGACGTGATCGGCACTTCTAAGGGTAAAGGCTTCCAGGGAGTTGTTAAGCGTCACGGTTTCGGTGGCGTAGGTCAGGCTACTCACGGTCAGGATGACCGTCTGCGTAAGCCGGGTTCAATCGGTGCCTGCTCTTACCCTGCTAAAGTGTTCAAGGGTATGCGCATGGGCGGCCAAATGGGTGGCGACAGAGTGACCACTCAGAACCTTCGTGTGTTAAAGGTTATTCCGGAGCAGAACCTGCTCATTGTGAAGGGTTCGTTCGCCGGATGCAATGGTTCAACTGTTTTAATTGAGAAGTAATGGAAGTTAGTGTTTTAAATATCAACGGCCAGGAGACCGGAAGAAAGGTCGCACTGAATGATGCCATCTTTGGTATTGAGCCCAACGACCACGTCATCTACCTTGATGTAAAGCAGTATCTGGCCAACCAGCGTCAGGGTACCGCTAAGTCGAAGGAAAGAAGCGAGCATAACGGTTCTACCCGCAAGCTCGGTCGCCAGAAGGGCGGCGGCGGTGCACGTCGCGGTGATATCAACTCACCTGTCCTCGTTGGCGGTGGCCGCGTGTTCGGTCCTAAGCCCCGCGACTACGGCTTCAAGCTCAACAAGAAAGTAAAGATTCTTGCCCGTAAGTCAGCCCTCTCCTACAAGGCCAAGGACAATGAGATTGTTGTTGTCGAAGACTTCAAGATGGAGGCTCCTAAGACCAAAGATTTCATAAATATCACTAAAAATCTTAAAGTCGAAGGTAAGAAGACCCTCGTTGTTTTGCCGGAAGTGGATAAAAACGTATATTTGTCCGCTCGCAACCTGCAGACGGCTCAGATCATGAGCGCAAGCGATATCAATACGTATAAAATTTTGAACGCTGACGTGCTCGTCGTGGCTGAAAGCTCATTGAAGACAATCGACAGCATCTTGAACAAATAATTTGGAGGAGACACGAACTATGGCAATTATCATCAAGCCCCTGGTTACTGAGAAGCAGACCAAGATTACGGAGAAGAACCCCAACCGTTACGGGTTCATTGTACGTCCTGACGCTGACAAACTCCAGATTAAGAATGAAGTCGAGAAGCTTTACAATGTCACTGTGAAGGATGTGAATACCTGTCGCTACGCCGGCAAGCGCTCAAGCCGCTACACCAAGGCTGGCCTGATCCGCGGTCAGAAGAACGCCTACAAGAAGGCTTACGTGACCCTGAAGGATGGCGACACGATTGATTTTTACAGCAATATCTAATATAAAAAATGGCAGTACGTAAATTCAGCCCGGTTACTCCGGGTCAAAGACACAAGGTTATTGGCACGTTCGAGGAAATTACTGCATCCGTGCCAGAGAAGTCTCTCGTTTACGGTAAGCGTTCAACCGGTGGTCGAAACAACACCGGTAAGATGACCATGCGCTACATCGGCGGTGGCCACAAGAAGAAGTTCCGTTTTATTGACTTCAAGCGAGAGAAAGATGGTGTTCCTGCTGTGGTGAAGACGATCGAGTACGATCCTAACCGCTCGGCCCGCATCGCCCTTCTCTTCTATGCAGATGGTGAGAAACGTTACATTATTGCTCCTAACGGACTGAAGGTGGGTGCAAAGCTGATGTCGGGCGCTGAGGCAGCTCCTGAGATTGGCAACACGCTGCCCCTGGCCAACATTCCTGTCGGTACCGTGATTCACAACATTGAGTTGCGTCCGGGTCAGGGTGCTCTGCTTGTTCGTTCGGCTGGTAACTTTGCTCAGCTTACTTCTCGTGAAGGTGACTACTGCGTCATCAAGCTCCCCTCAGGTGAGACTCGCAAGATTCTCTCTGCCTGCCGGGCTACCGTTGGCAGTGTAGGCAACTCCGATCACGCTCTTGAGCAGTCAGGTAAGGCTGGTCGCTCTCGTTGGCTCGGTCGCCGTCCTCACAACCGTGGTGTGGTTATGAACCCTGTTGATCACCCGATGGGTGGTGGTGAAGGCCGTCAGAGCGGTGGACATCCGCGCTCTCGTAAGGGCTTGTACGCTAAGGGCCTCAAGACGCGCGCACCGAAGAAGCTTTCCAACAAGTACATCATTGAGAGAGCCAACAAGAAGTAAACTTTAGTAAATCAGAGTAAATTATGAGTCGTTCACTTAAAAAAGGTCCTTACATCAACGTCAAGCTCGAGAAGAAAATCCTTGCCATGAACGAAAGCGGCAAGAAGAGCGTTGTCAAGACTTGGGCCAGAGCATCAATGATCTCCCCCGATTTCGTGGGCCACACTGTTGCAGTTCATAACGGTAATAAATTTATCCCTGTTTACATTACCGAGAACATGGTAGGCCATCGCCTCGGTGAGTTCGCCCAGACACGTCGCTTCGGCGGCCACAGCGGCAACAACAAGAAGTAAGCGGGACATCCATTTTTATAAACATTTAGACAATAATGGGAGCAAGAAAACATATTGCGGCTGAAAAGATTAAAGAAGCCCGTAAGAATCAGTACTTCGCCAAGCTTGTCGGCGTGCCCTCTTCCCCTCGCAAAATGCGCTACGTGGTCGATATGATCCGCGGCATGGAGGTCAACCGAGCACTTGGAGTACTCAAGTTCTCTAAGAAGCACGCTGCACAGGACGTGGAGAAGCTGCTTCGCTCGGCTATCGCCAACTGGGAAACCAAAAACGAGCGTAAGGCTGAGGAGGGAGAACTCTTTGTAAGCAAAGTCTTCGTTGACGAAGGCGTAACGATGAAACGTATGAGACCAGCACCTCAGGGTCGCGGATACAGAATCCGTAAGCGCTCTAACCATGTGACGCTGTTTGTCGATGCGAAAACTAATGACGATAAAGAATAAGTAGAATGGGACAGAAAGTTAATCCAGTAAGTAACCGTCTTGGTATTATTCGTGGCTGGGATTCCAATTGGTTCGGTGGCAAGAACTTTGGCGACAATCTCGTAGAGGACCAGAAGATCCGCAAGTATCTTGAGAAGCGTTTGGAGAAAGCCCAGGTTTCACGCATCGTTATCGAGCGTACACTGAAGCTCGTTACCATCACTATCTGCACGGCTCGTCCGGGTATCGTCATCGGTAAGGGTGGTCAGGATGTTGACAAACTCAAGGAAGAGCTGAAGAAGCTCTACAAGAAGGACATCCAGATCAACATCTTCGAGGTGAAGCGTCCTGAGCTCGACGCCAAGATTGTGGGCGAGAACATCGCCAGCCAGATTGAGCACCTCATGGCATACCGCCGCGCCATCAAAATGGCTGTTCAGAACACCATGCGCGCCGGTGCCGAGGGCATCAAGGTGCAGATCAGCGGCCGTCTGAACGGCGCCGAGATTGCACGTAAGGAAATGTTCAAGGAAGGCCGCACGCCGCTGCATACTTTCCGCGCCGACATCGACTACTGCCAGACCGAGGCTCTGACCAAAGTTGGCCTGCTCGGCATCAAGGTGTGGATTATGCGTGGTGAGGTCTATGGCAAGCGCGAGCTCGCTCCTAACTTCACGCAGGAGCGTCAGAACGGTCCTCGCCAGGGTGGTGAGCGCCGTAACCGCGGTGGCCGCAGAAGAAACAATAATCGTTAAAAGAAGCAACAATGTTACAGCCAAAAAGAGTAAAATACAGAAGGCCTCAAGACGGACGTGGCAATAAGGGCAACGCCCACAGAGGCACACAGTTGGCTTTCGGCAGCTTCGGCATCAAGACCCTTGAGGCCAAGTGGCTCGACAGCCGGCAGATTGAGGCAGCGCGTGTTGCCGTCAACCGTTACATGAACCGTCAGGGTCAGGTTTGGATCCGCATCTTCCCTGACAAACCAATCACCCGCAAGCCTGCTGATGTGCGTATGGGTAAAGGTAAGGGTGATCCCGCAGGATGGGTGGCTCCCGTGACTCCGGGCCGTATCCTCTTCGAAGTTGAGGGTGTGAGCTTTGACGTCGCCAAGGAAGCACTGCGCTTAGCTGCCCAGAAGCTGCCTGTCAAGACAAAGTTTGTGGTAAGACGTGACTACGATAAAAATGCTTAATTATGAAGATTAAAGAAATAACAGAACTCGCCGACAAGGACTTGCGCGAGAAGCTGGGCCAGGCTGAGGAAGCTTACAAGCAGATGAAGCTCAACCATCAGGTCTCCCCGCTTGAGAATCCATCACAGATTAAGACGGCACGTCGCGATATTGCACGTATGAAGACCGTGCTTCGTGAAAGAGAACTTAAAAAATAATGATTACCCAGATGGAAACAAGAAATTTAAGAAAAGTCAGACAGGGTGTTGTTATCAGCGACAAGATGGACAAGACCATCGTTGTTGCGTCTAAGTTCAAGGAGAAGCACCCGATTTACGGTAAATTCGTTCAGAAAACCAAGAAATACCACGCTCACGATGAGAAGAATGAGGCCCATGTAGGCGATACCGTCCAGATCATGGAGACCCGTCCTCTCTCAAAGACGAAGAGATGGAGATTAGTACAAATCGTTGAAAAGGCTAAGTAATTATGATACAGGCATTAACAAAACTTACAGTATGTGATAACAGCGGCGCCCGTGAGGCAATGTGCATCCGCGTTCTGGGTGGTACTGGCCGTCGTTATGCAAGTGTGGGTGACATTATCGTCGTAGCCGTCGAGAATGTGCTCCCGTCAAGTGACCTGAAGAAGGGTGCGGTATCTAAGGCTTTAGTCGTTCGCACCAAGAAGGAGATCCGTCGCGCTGACGGTTCTTACATCCGCTTCGATGACAACGCCTGTGTGTTGCTCAACAACGCCGGTGAGCTTCGCGGCAGCCGTATCTTCGGCCCCGTGGCTCGTGAGCTGCGTGCCGTCAACATGAAGGTCGTGTCTCTGGCTCCTGAGGTTCTTTAATTTATAAAATCGAATACAACTTATGAGTAAGTTACATATTAAGAAAGACGACAACGTTATTGTCATTGCCGGAGCCGACAAGGGCAAGACGGGTAAAGTGCTCAAGGTGCTGGTCGATGAGAACCGCGCCATCGTTGAGGGAGTACACATGGTCTCCAAGAGCACCAAGCCTTCAGCTAAGAATCCTCAGGGAGGCATCGTGAAGCAGGAGGCTCCTATTCACATCTCTAATTTGAGTCTTATCGATCCTAAGAGCGGCAAGGCTACCCGTATCGCCATCAAGCGTGAGGGCAAGAAGGTTACTCGCATCGCTAAAAAGTCAGGGGAGGAGATTAAGTAATGGATACAGCACAGTTAAAGAAAAAGTACAACGAGGAGATTGCTCCCGCTCTGCAGAAGCAGTTCAACTACTCTTCAGCCATGCAGATTCCTGTGCTGGAGAAGATTGTCATCAACCAGGGTCTCGGCGGCGCTACGCAGGATAAGAAGATTATCGACGTGGCTGTCAACGAGCTCACTGCCATCACCGGTCAGAAGGCTGTGGCAACTTATTCCAAGAAGGATATCGCCAACTTCAAGCTCCGTAAGAAGATGCCTATCGGCGTGATGGTTACCCTCCGCCGCGAGCGCATGTATGAGTTCCTGGAGCGTCTGGTCCGCATCGCCCTGCCCCGTATCCGCGACTTCAAGGGTATCAACTCTAAGTTCGACGGCCGCGGCAACTACACGCTGGGTATCGAGGAACAGATTATCTTCCCTGAAATCAATATTGATCAGGTGGATCACATCCAGGGTATGAACATCACCTTCGTTACATCGGCAAAGACCGACGAAGAGGGTTACGCTCTGCTCAAGGCTTTCGGCCTTCCTTTCAAAAACGCTAAATAAGGAATAGAGATATGGCAAAAGAATCAATGAAGGCACGCGAGGTAAAGCGTGCAAAGCTTATCGCCAAGTATGCTGAGAAGCGCGCTGCGCTGAAGAAGATCATCGCTACCTCTGAAGATCCTGCTGAGGCTTATGAGGCTGCCCGCAAGCTGCAGGCTATCCCCAAGAACGCCGACCCCATCCGTCTGCACAACCGTTGCAAGATCACCGGTCGTCCAAGAGGTTACATGCGTCAGTTCGGCCTCTCTCGTATTCAGTTCCGCGAGATGGCTTCGCAAGGCCTGATTCCCGGCGTGAAGAAAGCAAGCTGGTAAGGTTAAGTTCCTAAGTTGATTAGTTCTTAAGTTTTAAGCTATTGGTTTGATGGTTCCGACGTGGGACCCGGAACTCTCAATCTCAAAGCTCATCAACTCACCAACTCATCAACTCATAAACTCCGAAACTCATATTTAATATTGTCGGGGGAGTCCCGATTAATTAAACATTTATATTTTATGACAGATCCAATAGCAGATTATCTGACAAGACTCAGAAACGCCATCATGGCACATCACCGTGTGGTAGAGGTTCCTGCGTCTAACATGAAGAAATCTATCACGAAGATTCTCTTCGAGAAGGGTTACATCCTGAACTACAAGTTCGTTGAAGATGGCCCTCAGGGTTCTATCAAGGTTGCCTTGAAGTATGACCCTCAAACCAAGGAAAACGCTATCAAGTGTTTGAAGCGTGTGTCCACTCCCGGTCTTCGCCGTTATACCGGTTACAAGGACATGCCGAGAGTTATTAACGGACTGGGCATCGCCATTCTGTCTACGTCCAAGGGTGTAATGACTGATAAGGAGGCTGCCGAGCTCAAGATCGGTGGTGAAATCCTTTGCTACGTCTATTAAATTGGAGGATTAGAAATGTCAAGAATAGGTAAATTGCCAATTACAGTCCCTGCCGGAGTAACTGTTAACTTCGACGAGAAAACCAACGTAGTCACTGTCAAGGGTCCCAAGGGTGAGCTTACTCAGAAGATTGATCCTTCTATCAAGTTCACGATGAAAGACAACCAGATTGTTTTCGAGATTGACGAGAACTCTACTGTTGACCCCAAGCAGAAGCAGGCTTTCCACGGCCTCTATCGTTCATTGGTCAACAATATGGTTGTTGGTGTCAGTGAGGGTTACAAAAAAGAGCTCGAGCTTGTCGGTGTAGGTTATCGTGTTTCCAACCAGGGCAACCTGATTGAGTTCTCACTGGGTTATACCCATCCCATCTTCATCCAGCTTCCTAAGGAGGTGAAGGTTGAGACAAAGTCTGAAAGAAACCAGAACCCGCAGATTATTCTTGAGAGTGCCGATAAGCAGTTGCTTGGTCTCATTTGCGCTAAAATTCGTTCTTTCCGCATGCCGGAGCCTTATAAGGGTAAGGGTATCCTGTTCAAGGGTGAGGTCATCCGCAGAAAGTCTGGTAAGACAGCTGCTGCTAAGTAATTTTTTTAAAGAAGATTTACGACTATGACAACAAACAAAGTAGAAAGACGAATCAAGATAAAGTTCCGTATTCGTAAGAGTGTTAAAGGAACGTCAGAACGCCCTCGTCTCAGCGTATTCCGCTCCAACAAGCAGATTTATGCTCAGGTGATCAACGACATTGAAGGCAAGACCCTCGCCTCGGCTTCTTCTTTAGGCCTCGAAAAGATGCCTAAGATCCAGCAGGCTGAGAAGGTCGGCGAGCTGGTGGCTGAGAAGGCCAAGGCTGCCGGTGTCACCGCCGTGGTGTTCGACCGTAATGGCTATCTCTATCATGGCCGCGTGCAGGCTCTGGCCGACGCTGCCCGTAAAGGAGGACTTAATTTCTAAACGTACATGGCAATGAATAAAGTAAGAGTTAATAGTGACACTGAATTGAAGGACCGCCTCGTTGCAATCAACCGTGTGACGAAGGTCACGAAGGGTGGTCGTACCTTTACATTCGCTGCTATCGTCGTTGTAGGTGATGGTAAGGGCGTTATTGGCTACGGTCTGGGTAAGGCCGGTGAGGTGACGGCTGCCATCTCCAAGGGTACAGAGTCGGCAAAGAAGAATCTCTTCAAGGTTCCCGTGCTCAACGGTACGGTGCCCCACGAGATTGAAGTGAAGTTTGGTGGTGCCCGCGTGCTGCTGAAGCCCGCCGCAGCCGGTACCGGTCTGAAGGCCGGTGGTGCTATGCGTGCTGTGCTTGAGAGCGCTGGTATCTCCGACGTGATTGCAAAGTCTAAGGGTTCTTCCAATGCCCACAACCTCGTGAAGGCTACGGTGCTCGCACTGTCTCAGATGCGTGACGCCTATCAGGTGGCCGGCGAGCGCGGCATCGAGATGAATAAAGTGTTTAACGGTTAATAGGAGTATTTATCATGGCAACAATTAAAGTAAAGCAGATTAAGAGCCGCATTGGTGCTCCCGCAGATCAGAAGCGCACGTTGGCTGCAATTGGTCTCCGCAAGATCTCCCAGGTTGTTGAGGTGGAGGATACTCCCAGCATGCGCGGCATGATCCGTAAAGTGCATCATTTGGTAGAGATTGTAAAGTAATAACAACGTTTTAATTCAGATATCATCATGAAATTACATAATTTGAAGCCTGCCGCAGGCTCTACCCATTCTCGCCGTCGTATCGGTCGTGGTCCGGGTTCTGGCCTTGGTGGTACATCAACCCGCGGTCACAAGGGTGCTAAGGCACGTTCTGGCTATAAGAGAAAGATTGGTTTCGAAGGTGGTCAGATGCCGCTGCAGCGCCGCGTGCCGAAGGCTGGATTCAAGAACATCAACCACATCGAGTATTTGGCTGTTAACCTCTCCGCCCTGCAGAAGCTGGCTGACGAGAAGCAGCTTACCAAGATTGGTATGGCTGAGCTCGTTGCTGCCGGACTGACCAATGGCAAGAAGCTCGTGAAGATTCTTGGCAACGGAAAGCTGACCGCTAAACTTGATGTTGAAGCAAACGCATTCTCTAAGACCGCTGAGGAGGCCATCAAGGCCGCCGGTGGCAATGCAACTAAAATCTAACAATGAAAAAATTAATTGAGACACTGAAGAACTGTTGGAGAGTCGAGGATCTGCGTCAGCGCCTCCTCATTACTCTCTTGTTTACGGCTATCTACCGTTTCGGGTCGTTCGTCGTATTGCCGGGTATTGACCCTGCTAAACTTGATCAACTGCAGTCGCAAACCGCTGGTGGCCTTATGTCACTGCTCGACATGTTCTCCGGTGGAGCATTTTCCAATGCGTCTATCTTCGCACTCGGAATTATGCCTTACATCTCAGCTTCCATTGTTATGCAGCTTCTCGCCGTTGCAGTACCTTACTTTCAGAAGATGCAGCGCGAGGGTGAGAGTGGCAGAAAAAGAATACAGTGGTATACTCGTGTGCTGACGGTGGCAATCCTGTTCTTCCAGGCACCGAGTTACCTCATTAACCTGAAGATGCAGGCCAACTCCGCTTTGGCCAGCGGCATCTCTTGGAGCGTGTTCATGATTCCTGCCACAATTATTTTGGCTGCCGGCAGTATGTTCATCCTTTGGTTGGGTGAGCGCATTACCGACAAGGGAGTTGGAAATGGAGTCTCATTAATCATTATGATCGGTATCATTGCCCGCTTGCCCCAGGCTTTCGTCCAGGAGCTGAGCTCAAGGTTCACCGCCATCTCCGGTGGTGGACTGGTGATGTTTATCGCTGAGATTCTCATTCTCTATGCTGTCATTTGCGCGTCTATCCTCTTGGTACAGGGTACCCGCAAAGTTCCGGTACAGTATGCCAAACGCCTTGTTGGAAACCGTCAGGTAGGTGGCGCACGCCAGTACATTCCTTTGAAGCTGTTCGCAGCCAACGTGATGCCTATCATCTTTGCCCAGGCATTGATGTTCATCCCCTTGGCCATCGTCCAGTACCAGAGCGAAAACAGTAGCTGGGTGGTCCGCAACCTCATGGACAACCGTAGTCTGCTCTACAACATTGTCTATGTGATTCTGATCATCGCCTTCACCTATTTCTACACGGCTATCACGCTCAACCCCACCCAGATGGCTGAGGACATGAAGCGTAACAATGGTTTCATCCCGGGCATCAAGCCTGGTCACGACACTGCCGAGTACATCGACTCTATCATGTCGCGCATCACGCTGCCTGGCTCATTGTTCATCGCCTTCATCGCCATCATGCCCGCCCTGGCCGGCTTGCTCAACGTGCAACAGGCATTCTCGCAGTTCTTCGGTGGCACATCGTTGCTCATCACCGTTGGTGTGGTCATCGACACCCTGCAGCAGATAGAGTCTTATCTGCTCATGCGTCACTACGACGGACTGCTCAATTCAGGTCATACCCGTAAGGCTGGAGCTGTAAGTGCATATTAATTTGGTCTTTGGAAGTGTCTATATTCCTGAAGACAGAAGATGAAATCGCCCTCATGCGGGCTGCGAACCAACTCGTTGGTGCAACGCTCGCTGAGGTCGGCAAACATATAAAACCAGGTGTAACGACCCTCCAATTGGATCGCATAGCAGAGGAGTTTATCCGCGATCACGGCGCCACGCCGACGTTCAAGGGTTATCCCAGTCCTTTTGGAGGGCCTTTTCCCGCCTCTATCTGCACGTCAGTCAACAACGTTGTCGTGCATGGCATACCGTCGGAGAGCGACGTGCTTGAAGACGGCGACATCATATCGGTGGATTGTGGTGTGCTGCTCAATGGCTACTGTGGTGACAGCTGCTATACTTTCAAGGTCGGCGAAGTGTCGAGAGACACGGCATTCCTTTTGGAGACGACCCTCGAGAGTCTGCGAAAAGCAATTTCTGTTGCAGTGGCAGGTCATCGCGTCGGTGACATTGGCGCAACCATCAACCGCTTTGCCAGGGAGAAAGGCTATCGGGTCGTTGAGGGCCTTGGCGGACACGGCATAGGCCGCGAGATGCATGAGGATCCTTTCATCCCCAACAAGAACCGTCGGGGTAGGGGACCAATGCTGAAAGACGGCATGTGTATCGCCATCGAGCCGATGATTGTCATGGGCTCGGACGAGATAGGGCTGCTGCCCGACGGCTGGGGTATAGTTACATTCGACGGCCGGCCGGCTGTTCACTTCGAGCATACCATCGTCGTAAGGCGAGGCCAGTCAGAGGTTTTATCATCGTTTAAGGATATAGTTAATTAAGAAGCGTAGTAATATTTATGTCAAAACAGTCAGCAATAGAGCAGGACGGAACGGTAATCGAGAGCCTTTCGAATGCCATGTTCCGCGTGGAGCTTGAGAATGGAGTGCAGATTATTGCCAACATCTCTGGCAAGATGCGTCTCCACTACATCAAGATCCTTCCCGGAGACAAGGTGAAGGTAGCAATGAGTCCGTATGACCTTACCAAGGGTCGCATTGAGTTCAGATACAAGTAAATTTTATATATCTTGAAGATATGAAAACAAGAACATCAATTAAAAAGCGTTCAGCCGACTGCAAGATCGTTCGTCGCAAGGGCCGTCTTTTTGTCATCAACAAGAAGAACCCTAAGATGAAGATGCGTCAGGGCTAATGTTAAAGTTGCATAAAGTGTGAGGTGGCAATGGTCCTTTTCGGGGGATTATTGTTAACTTTGCATGCTTTTCGCAATTTAGACACTTATTTTATCATTTTATTTTATTCAATTTTCAACTAAATGGCAATAAGAATTGTTGGAGTAGACTTGCCCCAGAACAAGCGTGGCGAGATCGCATTGACCTATATCTACGGTATAGGTCGAAGTAGTTCAGCAAAGATATTGGATAAAGCCGGCGTGAGCCGTGACCTGAAGGTCAGCGAGTGGACTGACGATCAGGCTGCTAAGATCCGTGAGATTATCGGCGCTGAATTCAAGGTGGAGGGTGACCTCCGTTCAGAAATCCAGATGAACATCAAGCGCCTGATGGATATTGGCTGCTATCGTGGTGTCCGTCATCGTAATGGTCTTCCCGTTCGCGGTCAGAGTACCAAGAACAATGCACGTACCCGTAAGGGAAAGAAGAAGACTGTTGCTAACAAGAAGAAGGCTACTAAGTAATTCTGAGGAGGAAACGATTTATGGCAAAGACAAAAGCAACATCTAATAAGAAAAGAAACGTAAGGGTTGAGGCTACCGGACAGCTCCATGTCCACAGCAGCTTCAACAATATTATTGTATCGCTTGCCAACAACGAGGGTCAGATTATCTCTTGGTCTTCGGCCGGTAAGATGGGTTTCCGTGGTTCTAAGAAGAACACGCCGTATGCAGCCCAGATGGCCGCCGAGGATTGCGCCAAGGTGGCCTATGGTCTTGGTCTTCGCAAGGTGAAAGCCTTCGTCAAGGGTCCGGGCAACGGCCGTGAGAGCGCCATCCGCGCCATCCATGGTGCAGGCATTGAGGTTACCGAGATTGTGGACGTTACACCGCTGCCGCACAACGGCTGCCGTCCTCCGAAGCGCCGTCGCGTATAATTAATCATCAGATACAATAGTAAAGCAATTAAATTATGGCAAGATATATAGGTCCTAAATCTCGTATTGCACGCCGTTTTGGTGAGCCCATTTTCGGCGCAGATAAGGTACTGTCAAAGCGTAACTTCCCTCCAGGGCAGCATGGCAACGACCGTCGCCGCAAGACCTCTGAGTATGGCCAGCAGCTCGCTGAGAAGCAGAAGGCTAAATACACTTACGGTGTGCTGGAGCGTCAGTTCCACAACCTGTTCGACAAGGCTGCCAAGATGGATGGTGTTACGGGTGAGGCTCTGCTCCAGTTGCTGGAGAGCCGTCTCGACAACGTCGTGTTCCGCCTCGGCATCGCTCCTACCCGTGCAGCTGCCCGCCAGCTCGTCGGCCACAAGCACATCACCGTTGATGGCAAGGTCGTCAGCATTCCTTCTTATTCCGTGAAGCCCGGTCAGGTCATCGCTGTCCGCGAGAAGGCTAAGTCTCTCGAGGTCATCGACGCCGCTCTCGCCGGTTTCAACCACAGCAAGTATCCTTGGCTGGAGTGGGATGAGAACACCAAGAGCGGTAAGTATCTCCACCGTCCCGAGCGTAACGATATTCCCGAGAATATCAAGGAACAGTTAATCGTTGAGTTGTACTCAAAACAATAAAAATCATTAAATTCATGGCGATATTAGCATTTCAAAAACCTGATAAAGTTGTGATGCTGGAGGCTAACGACCACTACGGAAAGTTTGAGTTCCGCCCTCTCGAGCCAGGCTTCGGCGTTACCATTGGTAATGCCTTGCGCCGCATCCTTCTTTCGTCACTCGAGGGCTTTGCCATCAACACAGTCCGCATCAGCGGTGTTGAGCACGAGTTCTCCACCGTACCTGGCGTAAAGGAAGATGTAACCAACATCATCTTGAACCTGAAGCAAGTCAGGTTCAAGCAAGTAGTAGACGAATTCGAGAATGAGAAAGTTAGTATCACCGTAGAGAATTCCACTGAATTCAAAGCTGGTGATATCGGTAAGTATCTGACTGGATTTGAAGTGTTAAACCCTGATTTGGTGATTTGTCATCTTGACGCCAAGGCATCGTTCCAAATGGATCTGACCATCAACAAAGGCCGCGGCTATGTCCCCGCCGATGAGAACCGTCAGTTCTGCACCGATGTCAATGTACTTCCCATCGATTCCATCTACACCCCTATCCGCAACGTTAAATACAGTGTTGAGCCTACTCGTGTCGAGCAGAAGACCGACTACGATAACCTCATCATTGAAGTGACGACGGACGGTTCCATACACCCGAAAGACGCACTCAAAGAGGCTGCTAAAATCCTCATCTATCACTTCATGTTGTTCTCCGACGAGAAGATCACCCTTGAGAATCCCGACCAGGACGGCAACCAGGAGTTTGACGAGGAAGTGCTGCACATGCGTCAGCTGTTGAAGACCAAGCTCACCGACCTCAACCTCAGTGTGCGTGCCCTCAACTGTCTGAAGGCTGCCGACGTCGAGACGCTCGGCGACCTCGTGCAGTATCAGAAGACCGACCTCTTGAAGTTCCGCAACTTCGGTAAGAAATCGCTCTCGGAGCTTGATGATTTGCTCGAGAGTCTGAATCTGTCGTTTGGTACCGACATTTCAAAGTATAAACTGGATAAGGAATAAGTCCCGCAGGGGGCTGTTCAACTGTCCAATTAATCATTAAAACAAAAAATGAGACACAATAAGAAATTCAACCATCTGAGCCGTACTGCATCTCACCGTAGCAGCATGCTTGCCAACATGGCTACGAGCTTGATCATGCACAAAAGAATCACTACGACTCTCGCAAAAGCCAAGGCTCTGAAGAAGTATGTAGAGCCCCTGATTACCCGCTCTAAGGAAGACACCACCAACAGCCGCCGCGTTGTGTTCCGCTATCTGCAGAACAAGTACGCCGTGAAGGAGCTCTTTGGTGAGGTCGCTGCCCGTGTTGCTGACCGTCCCGGTGGCTACACCCGCATCATCAAGCTCGGTACCCGTCAGGGTGACGCTGCTGCCATCGCCTTCATCGAACTCGTTGACTTCGATGAGAACATGGCTAAGACCGCCAAGGCTGAGAAGAAGACCCGTCGTAGCCGCCGCAGCACCAAGAAGGCTGACGCCGCTGAGGCTCCCGCCGCTGAGGCTACTGAGGCACCCGCCGCTGAGGCTCCCGCTGAGGAAGCTCCTAAGGCTGACGCTCCTGCCGACGAGGCTCCTAAGGCTGAATAACATATCGAATACGATACTTTTTGAAGGGCTGTACCACAGGTTTGACCTTGGTACAGCCCTTTTTCTTTCCACATCAATCTATATTTTCCCTTATATTTTCCGGTCGGTTGCCCGAGGCCGTGAGTGAGCGCAAACCGTTGTAAACGAGAGGCTTGTGCTTATCTGTTGATTTATGTCAACCGCATTTTGCATCCACTTTTTCTTTGTTCTTAGTCCATATCGCCTTAATCCGTATTAAATAATCGGTTACTTTTGCAGCGTCGATACAACCTATCGATTTTGGTGCTTACCGACGCTTACTTATACAAACTAAAATATAATGATTATGATGCATTCTACACTCAAATTCTTGCTTTCGGCCCTGGCTGCCGCAGTTATGGTTCCTGCCAGCGCGCAGACTGGTTACGTCACTGAAGCTCCTGCCGGTGGTTTTGATTTCTCCACCGCTAAGGATATCGTCGTGCTTTATGCTCCCGACGAGGCCATCACCAAGATGGGCGACAAGATTAAGAGCAACCAGAACCTCGACCCCACCAACACCAACAACCAGTTTTTCTACTGGGTCACCGACTGGGACAAGAAGGACCTGACGCTCGTCAATGTGGACCGTGAGGGTGCCACCAACTCCTACGGCGGCTCCAACATGCTCAGCATCACCCCGCAATGGGCCTGGGGTACCGGCTATTTCGGTGCCATCGGCAGCTATAAGTACGACCTGTCGATGATCGACGATGACTATTATCTCCATCTCGGGCTTTGCGACTTTGGCAACGCCGACTCCAAGTACAAGTTTGAGTTTGGCAACACCGATGTCAAGGGCAATCATTTCGACCTTGAGGTAAATCTTGACAAGGGTAAGACCAACGGTGATTTCGTAGGTGTCGGCAACATGAAGCGCGACGGCAAATGGTACTATATTGACATTCCCGTTAAGGATCTTGTTGATGAGGATGGCGATTTTGGCTTCAGCTACGACTGGTCGTCGAAGATAACCAACCCGTTCCTGTTCTCTTTCGACTCGCCGACGACCAGCAAGATGTCGAAGGTGCTGGAGCCGGGCGCTGCGGTCTACACCTACACCATCACCAAACTCAACTCGGCCGTGAGTATTGACGGTGTTTATTTCTATAAGAAGGATTCCGCCTCTACCGGCATCAAGAATCTCAGCGCCGACAAGGCCAATGCCGATGGCGCTTGGTACAACCTGCAGGGCATGCGCGTGGAGAAGCCTTCCAAGGGCGTGTTTATCCACAATGGCCGCAAGGTTGTAGTGAAGTAATTTCTTTACCTTATATATTATCATATTATCCCTTATCCGATTATGAAGAAGAAAACGATCTCTCTGTTGGCAGCATTCCTCGTAGGGGCAGGCCTGCAAGTCTCCGCGCAGGTCACCGACACCCCCAGCGGCTACCATCTGGTGTGGGGTGACGACTTCAATGGTACGTCGCTCAATGAGAAAATCTGGAACGTGGAGGTTAACGGAAATGGCGGTGGCAACCAGGAGCTGCAGTATTACCGCAAGGAGAATGTGGCTGTGGCCGACGGCAACCTCGTGCTGACGGCCAAGCGCGAAAACTATCAGGGCAAGAGCTTCACCTCTGGCCGCGTCACCACGCAGGGCAAAGCCGCCTTCAAGCACGGCATCCTGCAGGCGCGCATCAAGTTCCCGAAGACCGCCAACGGTCTGTGGCCGGCCTATTGGATGATGGGCAACGACATGGACCGCTATGGCTGGCCCCGGTGCGGCGAGATGGACATCATCGAGCTCGGTCATAAGAAAGGCATCGACACCGGCACGCAGGACCGCTACTTTGCCGGCACGCTCCATTTCGGCCCCGATGCTTCTAACGAGAACCACCAGCAGGTGAGTCAGGACATCACCGTCGGCGCCGACAATGCCGTGGAGAACGACGGCTATCACGTCTTTACGGTCATCTGGGACAACGACAACATTGAGATGTTCTACGACCTCGCCGGCTATAAGGCCGCGCAGAAGCGGCGTGCCAAGTACTTCTCGCTCGGCATACCCGCGTCCGACGGCGAGCTTGGCGCTGGTCATTATTTCCACAAGCCTTTCTTCTTCCTCTTCAACCTCGCCGTGGGCGGCAGCTACCCCAGCATCTACAACGCCTCGCAGATTACGGCCCTGCCCAATGCAGGTGATGAGGCGAAGATGTATGTCGACTGGGTGCGCGTCTATCAGGCCGACAACGACACGACCTCGCAATACACCTACGTCGATGACAACGGCAATACCGTCACCAATATCCCCGCCGAGCCGGAACCCACCCATGAGACCGACTCCACCACCGTGCTGAGCGGCTTTGCCACCAAGGCCCTTGACGACAACGGCGTATCGACCTTCGACTTCAATGATGTCTCCGACGCCGTGCTCATCTCCACTTCTGATGGTGTGACGGGCAATCTCAAGTCGAAAGGCGCCAACATCACCGATTACAATGTCGACAACACCAAGAACTTCCTCTATATCTGGGAGAACACTTACGTAGCCGACGGCACCACCGACAAGACCAACTCCTTCGGTTGGGAGGAAGGCTATAACCGCTTCGCCGTGACCAATGTCGGTTGGTCGGGTCTGGGCTTCGCCTCTTCCTCCGGCAACGGTAAGGACCTCTCGAGGATTGACGACAGCTACTGGCTTCACTTCGCCATGAAGGCCGACGACAAGACCCAGCATACGTCGCACAGCATTTACGTGGGTGACGCCCAGTTCCGCATCGGCAAGAGCGATGGCAAGTTAGCCAGCCTCGGCGACTTCCCACGCGACGGACAGTGGTACTATTTCGATATTCCTGTGAAGGCGCTCCATCAGTTCGCCGGCAATCTCTTCGGCACCACGGCCACTAACTATGAGGGCAACGTCGTCGCCTTCCTCAGTGGTGGTGTGTCGGGAGCTGAGCTCGACTTCGACAACATCTTCTTCTATAAGAGTAAGACCAAGACCGTGCCCAACTACGTGGACAACGACTCCACCGGCCTGGGCAAATATGGCTACAAGAGCCTCGACGCCAACGGCAAGGCCGTGTTCGACTTCGACAAGGCTAAGAATGTGACGCCCATCATCCTCTCGAGCGATATGTGGGAGCATGTCACCGCCGGCGGCACCTATGAGAATTCGATTGTCGCCAAGGAAAACGACCTCACCGAGCAGGCCGCCAAGAACAACTTCTTCGTATGGGAGAACACCATGAATGTCACCCATGTGACCGATGTGGCCAACTCCTTCGGCAATGTGCCTTATGGTGGCTTCAATGCCTATACTGCCGCCTCGGGTGCCACATGGACCGGTTCCGGTTGGGCTTCCATTAGCGGACAGGGCAACACCGTGACCGCCAAGGATCTCTCTAAGATTGACGACAGCTATTGGGTGCACTTCTCGCTGCGCTCCGATGCCGCCGTGGGCGATGCGCCGATAAGCATCAAGTTCGGTGCCTCGACCGGTGACGCCCAGCTCACCTTCGGCCGCTATTCCACCAATCCCCTGTTCGCCGAGTTCCCGCGCAACGGCCAGTGGTACAGCTTCGACATTCCATTGAGTGTGGTCAAGCAGTACGGTAAGCTCTGGAGCAATGCACCGAGCAATGGCGGCCTCTCCGCCTACACCGACTACGTGCTGACGTTCAGCTTCGGTGGCACGCTCTATACGGGCAGTCCCATCTCCATCGACAACGTCTTCTTCTATCAGCCCACCGACAAGAAAGCTGACGACGTAACCAGCGCCTACACTACGAAGAGCCTCGACGCCAATGGCAACAGCACGTTCGACTTCTCTGGTAAGCAGTTCATTCCGGTGACCGCCGGAGCCAAGGAGCGCCTCGCCATGGGCACCGACAACATCGTGTCCGACTTCGCCATCAACGATGCCAACACCCACCTCTATATCTGGGAAGGCACCTATACCGACGGCACCTGCGAGGGCGTCAACTCCTTCGGCAACGATGAGAAGTGGACCTCAGTCATCGTGGCCAACAAGGGTTGGTCGGGCTTAGGCATCATCAATGACGACGGCTACGACTGCTCCGCCATCGACGACAGCACCTACCTGCACTTCGCCCTCAAGGCAACGAGCAGCGCCTACGACTACCACTTCACCTTGGGTAAGGCTCATTTCACCATCGGCGCTGCAGGCTATACCAACGGCAACGGCGAACTGTTCCCGGCCCTGTCCGACTTCCCGCGCAACGGCGAGTGGTACAGCTTCGACATTCCGATGAGTGCCATCAGCAGCCTCAGCTCGGATATATGGAATGGACAGCAGTCGGCCTTCAAGGACAACCTGTTCTGCATCGACACCGAGAGCGCGGCAGGCAACGCCCTGCAGATTGACAACGTCTTCTTCTGGCGCAACAAGAAGGTGGCAACGGCCATCGACAACACGTTTGCCGACACAACGACACCGACCCGCGTCATCGCCATCTACAACATGCAGGGTCAGCGCGTTCCCAACACCCATCAACCCGGATTGTACATCGTCAGGACCACGAAGGGCGTCCGCAAGATCTTCGTTAAATGATACGCTTCAAATTCATTATAATAGGTATTTTATGGACACTCATTCCCGTCTCCACCGCGTTGGCGCAGCAGAAAAGCGCCAAGCGTGGTGTGGGATGGGATGAGAAAACGCGAGCCGTCACGGCGTCCGATGTGGCGCTGCTGAAAGGTGGTGTGTCGTGGCTCTACAACTGGGGGCAGTCCTCCGGTCAGGCCATGGGCGAAGCCACCGACGACGGCGACATGGTCTATGTACCGATGTGTTGGAATGGCCTCTACAGCGAGAGCCAGCTCACGTCGTGGCTCAAGGCGCATCCCAACACGAAGTGGCTGTTAGGTTTCAACGAACCCAACTTCTCGTCGCAAGCCAACATGACGCCGACCGAGGCTGCCAAGATATGGCCGAAGCTCGAGAAGATAGCCGACGACTATGGATTGAAGCTCGCTGCCCCGGCGCTCAACTTCTCAGGTGAGAAGGTCGGCGGCCGCACATGGAACCCCTACGAGTGGCTCGACGCCTTCCTCGAGGCTTACCCCACGGCAAGAATCGACGCCCTCGTCCTCCACAGCTACATGAACTGGTACAGCGCCACGGTGTGGTTTGCTACCGAATACTTCTACAAGGACCTCTACAACCCCGCCAAGACCGATGTCTATGGCAAGTATCCGCACATCGTGAAGTATCTCGACACCTATGGCAAGAAGCCGATGCTCCTCACCGAGTTCTGCGCGTGGGAGGGCAACAAAGACGGTTTCGTGACCACGGAGGAGAACCAGATAGACCAGATGACGCAGAAGCTGCAGAAGCTCGAGCAGGACACCATCGTCGCTGGTTATGCGTGGTTCATCGGCAATGGCACCGCTTCGGCCTTCCCCTACAACAGCATCACACAGACCACGGCTGCGGGCAGCGGACTGTCAAAGCTCGGCAAGGTCTACGTCAACATGTCGTCGTTTGATACGTCGAAATACTACAGTGAGGGCGAGACCATCATGGCGAAGGACTATGTCGACGCCTCCACCGATGCCTATATCGTCCGTCCGCGCCCCAACACCGAGTCGGGCAGCAGCATTCCCTTGCAGATTGAGCTGCCGTCGAGCGGCTGGGCCAAATGGCAGGTCAACGCGGCGAATAGCGGCGAGCACCAGCTCACGGTCCACATGAAGACGACGGCCGACATGTCCCTTTGGGTCTACGTTGACGGCAAGAATACGGTGAAGTCTTCTTTGACCTCGACCAATGGCGAGTGGGCCGACCGCACTGTAGATCTCAAGCTTACTGCTGGCAAGTGCAAGCTCATGCTCTTCAATGCGGGCACCAACAGCGTCTACGTCAACTCGCTTGTCTTCTCCGAGACCACGGGCATCAAGACGATTGGTAAAGCCTCCTCCGAGGTCGTCGACAGACAATACTACGATCTCTCAGGCCGCCACGTCGAAGTGCCCCAGCCAGGCGTCTATATCATCGTCGAGAAAATGAGTGATGGCACCAGCAACGTGTCAAAGGCCGTGCGGCGATAAGCTTCTTAAAACGCAATTAAATAAAGTCGATATACGTATCTTTTTAAAAACTATAAATACTATAAATTATGAAGAAAACATTATTTACTTTAGCAGTGCTCCTCTCTTCAGCGCTCGCTTCATTTGCACAGCCTGCAAGTGTACCGGACGTGAAGTCGGACGCTACTGATGTCTACCAGCTCTATGTCAATGGCGGACAAAACGGCTTTCATTTTGATGGTTGGGGCGGAGCAACACTCTCCGAAGAGACCATCGGCGGCAAGAAGGTCGAGAAAGAAGAGGCCTTCAAATGGTCAGGGTGCCAGTTTACGAGTGTGGATGTCTATGAGAAGAAATACTTCCACCTTGACGTCTATCCTATGCAGGACATGACGCTGGGTGTCGTAATGATCAACTTGAAGACATCCGGAGGCAATGAGGCCGAGAAGGGCTATCAAGTGCCCAGTCTGAAGGCCAACCAGTGGAACTCCATCGACATCCCAGTGGAGTATTATGTCAAAAAAGGCGCTTCCATGGCTCACCTTTTTCAGGTGAAACTTATCAGTAAGATTGTCACATATGCAACCACTGCCGATGCCAGCGATGGCTTCGAGAATGGCGACGGAACCGGTACTTTCTACATCGGCAACTACTATTTCTATGGCAAGCGCGACCTTAGCGGAGAGTCAACGACGCTCGCTTCCGTCTCGCTCGACGCCTCCATCGTGGCCAGCAGCGGCACGTTCACCATCAATGCCACTCCTTATACTGATGCCGGCAGGGAGCTGACCAGTGGTGTTACCTACACCATCAGCGACGGCGCAACCCTTACGCAGGACGGCAACAAGCTTACCGTGAAGGTTACTAAGGCAGGTACTTACACCATCACTGCTACCAGCGGCGAGAATACTGCCACCGCCACAATCTATGCTATCGAGCCGGCTGCCGCGCCTACCGACGACGTATCCAACGTTCTCGCTTATTACAGCGACACCTACGGCGCTACGGCTCCTGGCATCTCTGAAGCTGGCTGGAACTGGGGCTTCAGCAAATACTCTGAGATCTCCCTTGCCGACAATGACAAGGCTTACGTCGTCTCTCATGCCGGTACGTTCGGACTGAACCTCGGTGCCAAGGACATCATAGGATATACTAAGCTGCATGCCGACATCTATGCAACAAAGGCCACTTCCGGATATGTTAAATGGGAAGGTGGTACGGGAATCGATGACACCAACACCGCATTCAGCCTGAAGGAGGGTTGGAACTCTGTCGACATTTCTATCGCTAACAACACGGGAACAGAAGCAACATGGCTTCAGTTCTACATTGGTGGAAGTGCTGATGCCGACAAGATAGACTTCGCCATCGACAACGTATATGCCACCACCGGCAACGTTGAGATTCCGTTCACCATCGGCACTGCTGACGCCAATGGTTTCACACCAGTCAGGGGTACCATAGCTGAGGAGAACCTCGCTGATATTAAGGCGTTGAACGTTACAGCCCTTGATATCTCAAAGGCTAAGCTCGCCGAGGGTATCACTAAGATTGAGACTGCCAATCCTAACACTATCATCGCAGTTAACTTCAAGAAGGGTGCCGACGGCAAAGTTACTTCAACACAGGCTGACCAGCTCACCGGCTCGAAGAACCTTGTTTATCGCGACACTTACATCTTCCCGCTGGCAAAACTCGAGTTCGTTGACGGCTACGATGTTTACAACAAATCCTACATCAGCACTGGCACTACCGGCTACAAGTACACCCGTACCATCGGCGCAAAGAAGTATGTAACCATCATGGTTCCTGCCATCGTCGAATACAACACTCTTCAGACAAAGTATCCGGCTCTGAGTGTCTACAACTTCGATGCTGTTAACAGCACCGCCACAGAGGTTAAGTTCAACAAGGGCACTGCCCTGACTCCTGCCGAGCCTCACGTGCTCCACAACTCTTCTAATGCCGACATCACTCTTACCGTAGAGGGTACTGGCGACCTTAACCTCGCACAGCCCGCATCGGCAACACAGGGCACAACGGTGAAGTTCATCGGCACTTACGCTGCCGCTACCGCCGACGGCTCACAGTATGGTCTTCAGGGCTCTACGGGCGCTGCTCCAGAGTTCCGTCAGATTGTTTCGCCTGCTGTTATCCCTGCCTTCCGTGCTTATATCACCGGTGTAAGCGCAAGCGCTAAGGTCTTCTTCGAAGGTGAGACAACCGGCATCAACAGCATCAAGGCTAACGGCGAAAGCAACGACGGTCAGGTGTATAACCTCGCCGGTCAGCGTGTCAACGCCGCCAACCTGCCCGCAGGCATCTATGTGAAGAACGGTAAGAAGTTTATCAAGAAATAATCTGTGCTAAAGAGCGGCTATGGCGGCATTCGTCCGCTGTAGCGGCTCCGCACAACAAATAATGAAACAATATGGAAAAGAAGTTTTATGTTAAGCCCACCATTAAGGTGAGTGTGGTTAGCGAAACCAGCATCATGGCTAATAGCGACCCTAATACCATTAACGCTACGATTGATAAAAATAATCCGATTACAGGCGGATCGGTTGATGCTAAGTGCTTCCACATTTGGGACGACGAGAACTGATTTAATTATCGCTTATGCGTAATCTGCGCAACTTATTAACAGCAACCGCCCTCACGGTTGCTGTTTTCGTACAGGCCCAGCAGTTGGTGCCCGTGGGGCGGGGCAGCTATGCCTCCTATACGCCGCTGGCCAACTGCCGCAGCACCCGCCACGCCGTGGAGTGGGGCAGCTACAAGGGCGACCAGAGCGACTGGATGCAGCGCCGCAAGCTCTATATCAACGAGCGCGACAATCAGCCCATCCCCACCAACGACTGGTGGACCAACCTCATCACCGAACCTTACAGCGGCCACCTGTGGAGCTATCCGCAAATGGTGCAGGCCCAGGAGGGCGGCATCGACGTGCAGCGCCCGTCGTATTGGATTGGCAACGGCACCGAGATGAAATGGAAAACTGACAGCAAGCATACAGGTGAAGAACACCGGAGCACGAGCAGGAAAGGAAACGGTGCAGTTATATATCCACGATGTTATAAGTTCTAGCACAAGACCTGTAAAGGACTTAAAAGGCTTCAAGCAAATAGAGTTACAGGCAGGTGAATGCCAGATAGTGTCGTTCGAGATAACATCAGAGGATTTAAAATTCTACAATCATGAATTAGAATATGTTTGTGAGCCAGGCGAATTCGAGGTGATGATTGGTCCTAATAGCCGCGATGTAATATCTGCCTCGTTTGTTTACAATTAAAAAACATAGCATCAGATAATATGAAAGAAAACATTATATCATTTTTTATACTGAGCATTTTCCTACTTACAGGATGTTCAAGTGACAACAATAGTTCGGAAGTAGACGAAACGTTTACTGTTTCAGGAAAAGTTGTTGATTCGGATGGCAGTGGACTTGCGAACATAAGCCTAACAATTGGAAACCAGACGGTCTACAGTTCAGCATCGGGCGAGTGGAGCGTATCCAACTTGAAGGGCAGTGTGAAAATAACTCCTATGGCCGATGGCTACACCTTTACGCCAGCATCGGCAACAGCGTCATCGACACTGACTGTTACCTTCGTTGCAGAGAAAACATCCATCGACCTGTCGGCAGAGGCCGAAAACATCGTGGCATGGTTTGAAAATGTGCAGTACTCCAACGGACTACTGCCAAGCACCGAGAGCAGCAGCACGATGTCGCTCTACGACAACGCCCTAGCAGCACTTGTGTTCACTGCCACGGGCAAGTATTCCAAGGCTGAATCTATTTTCAATTTCTTTAATCAGCGCATAGGTAGTGAGCTCACAACCAATGGTGGTTTTTATCAGTTCCGCAGTACCGACGGTACCACTTCGGGCGACCGATGGCTTGGTGATAATGCCTGGCTGCTAATAGCACTGAACAACTACACGGCAAAGGTGGAGACTACAAAATATGACAAACTAAAGTCGACGCTGGAGATTTGGATTCGTTCACTGCAAGACAAAGATGGTGGACTTTGGGGAGGCATCACTGCAAGCAATAGTACTATCCCGAAAAATACCGAAGGTATGATTGATGCCTACTGTGCAGTGCAGGGATATGACGACTTTCACAAAAAACTCCTCGCATACCTTAAAGAAAACAGATACAACAGTACTGATGGCTTGTTGGTGTCATGGCCAGGAAATTATTATGAATATGCACTCGACAACCACAGTTGGGGATATTGCACATTTGAGGATTTCCCCAAAACAGTGCTCGAAAAAACAACAATGTATGCAAACACCCAAAGAGCCACAGTCAATGGCGCCTTGATAACAGGGTTTGCACCCGACATCGACAAAGACATTGTATGGCTTGAGGGCACAGGACAGATGGTGGTGGCTTACCAAAAAGCTGCCGACTCCTACAAGTCGACATCCTATTTGGCAGAAATGAGAAAGTTACTGATATCAAGCACGCTCTATCCTAATTCCGTAGGATTGCCCTATGCATCAAATCTTGGCACTACCTATGGCAGCTCGCAACTTTGGAAGGGAGCAGACACAAATATTTGCATATCGTCGAGCGCATGGTATTTATTTGGCTTGTTGAATTTCGACCCAATGGCTGTTGGCTATAGCCGAGGCACACCTGATGTCGATAAATTTTGGAAAGACTGAAGTGATAGGAATCTGCGTGAGTCTTTTCCTCCCACGCAGATTGCGCAGATAACGCAGATTTCCTGCCCACCCTTGATCTCGCAGATTCTTCCTATCACCCTTGTGCATTGAGTCCGCCTCCTCGTGCTATGGGAAACGCCTCGGTATTGAGAGAAATCTGCGGAATCGTTGGTATAACATTAATCTGCGAAATCTGCGGAATCTGCGTGAAAGAATAAGGCCAACGCGTTCATAGTCTTGGCCCCCACGCAGATTGCGCAGATGTTTCATCAGTTAGATTAGCGCAATCAGCGTGAGACCGAACTGTCAAATTATTTGGTGTTTTAAGGGCCCTCAGTTTCGCGTATTTGCTCGCACGACCTACCTTAGCCCGAAATACGCCAAAATAGCGCATGTTTGCGCAAATAGCTGTAAGCTAATAAGTTATAAGGTTTTGCAGCAAACGGCATCCGCATTCCGCTGCGGTGACACCGTCAGAAGGGCCTTCCCGCACCACGAGAAGGCCCTTTTCGCACCGCGATAACTATGGTTTCGCATCGCGATCGCTATCATCTCGCACCGCGATAGCTATCTTATCGCGCTGCGATCGCTATGGTATCGCACTGCGATTGCTATGCTATCGCGGCTCCGCACCGCTGAAACGGGCCTTTCGCGTCGATTTTGGCGCTCCATTATCCCCATTTTCTTGCTGTTCCATTTCTGGAACACACGTTTTCCATAACACGATTTTGTCCGCTATTTTCCGAATTTATGGCGCCTTCGCTTCATCTTTTTTAGGCCGAGGCAACATTTTTTTCGTCGTTTGATGGGATATTCCGTGGGAATTCATTAAATTTGCCAGCGAATAATAAGCTACATTGATTTTATAAGCATGGGTTTTCAACGGTTCTTAGGCCTAATGATGGCGGTGCTGCAAAGCGCTATCGTATTTTCTGTCACCCCCAAAACATCGGGTGATGTGAAGAGTGTGCTCGTAGAGTTGGACTCGGTGATTGCCCATGCCCAGCAGTATGAGGCCAAGAAAAAAGTCCGGCTTGAGTCACTGCGCAAGCAGTTGAGTGGGGCGCAGAGCCTTGAGGCCCGTTATCAGCTCAACATGCAGCTTTACAAGGAATACCGTTCTTACCAAAACGACTCCGCCCTTGCTTTCCTTTCCCGCAACCTTACGATTGCCTGCCGTCAGCACAATGCCGACCGCGAGGCCAACTGTCTGTCGCTCATGGCTTACCAGAGCGCGTCGGTGGGCCGCTACCCCGACGCCGAGTTGTTGTTGGCCCGCGTCAATGCCAATGGGGTGAGCCGCCAGACGTTATACAACTACTACACTGCGCTCCACTACGTCGCCAGCGAGGAGAGCTACTACTCCGGCGTCAAGCGGTTGCGCGACAGTCTGGCCGTGGTGGCCGGACAGTATGAGGGCAAACTCTTTGCCCTTGCCGACAAGCGGTCGCCCGCTTACAAGGAGTTGCTGTGCAGCACGCTGTTCAACAATAATCAGCTTGATGCCGCCATGCGCGTCAATGACGATTGGTTGGCCATGACGCCCGACAGCAGCCGTGAGTTTGCGCTGGTGGCTTATTACCGGTTCCTGATATTCAACGCCAAGGGCGACGTCAGGTCGGCAGAGTATTGGGCTGCGCGGTCGGCCATTTGCGACGTTCGTCATGCGGTGATGGACCAGGGTTCGCTGTGGTCGTTGGCCGACATGATCAGCGGCAGTGACATCAACCGGTCGTACAGCTACATCCGTTACTCATGGCAATGCTCGTTGTTCTTCGGCACCAACAAGCGCACGGCGCAGATATCGCCCGTCTTGGGCAACATCGAGCTGGCCTACCAGAAGAAGTTGCATGAGGCCAACGTGTGGCTCGTCATCATCAGCTCGTGTGCGGTGCTGTTGGCCATTATCGCCCTGCTGATGCTGTTCTACAGCAACAAGCAGCGCCACAACCTTGCCGCAGCGCGTAACAGTTTGAAGCACCGCAATGACCAGTTGCAGGAAAGTAACCTGCAGATCAAGGCCTCGAGTGAGCGCCTGGCCGCCGTCAACGCCCAACTGTATGAGGCCGACCAGGTGAAGGAGGCTTACATCGCCCATTTCTTCGCCATCTGTTCCGACTACATCGACCGGATGGATGAGATGCGCAAGCACACCAACCGGATGATCAAGGCCCATCAGGTAGATGAGCTTTATCAGATGACGCGATCCACCGAACAGAAGGACAAGGATATCGAGAAGCTTTATGACCACTTCGACAGCACCTTCCTCAATCTGTTCCCCACCTTTGTGGATGACTTCAATGCCCTGTTGCGCCCCGAGAGCCGCATCACGCCACCGGCCGACGGCAAGCTCAACACCATCTTGCGCATCTTCGCCCTTATCCGCCTCGGCTTCGACGACAGCGGTAAGATAGCCGAGTTCCTGCGCTATTCGGTCAACACCATCTACAACTACCGTGCCCGTACGAAGAACGGCGCCCTCAGCGACCGCGACAACTTCGAGCAGAATGTGAAGAACCTGGGGAGGATAAAGTAGAAAGAGCCTCTCCCCGGCCCTCGAGCCTCCTCCCCGGCCCTCGAGCCTCCTCCCCGGCCCTCCCCCAAAGGGGGAGGGAGTAAAATGCCACTACAATTATTTCCTTTATATCCTTTATATCCTTTATTGTAATGACTGGACTTCCGGACTTCTGGACTTCCGGACTTCTTCCTTTGCCTTCGGCCTTCTGGACTTCCGGCCTTCCAATCCCTCCAATCTCCGCTTATTGTAATGACTGGACTTCCGGACTTCTGGACTTCCGGACTTCTTTCTTTGCCTTCGGCCTTCCGGACTTCTGGCCTTCTGGACTTCCGGACTTCTGGACTTCCGGACTTCTTCCTTTGCCTTCGGACTTCCCCCTTCCGCCTTCTTTCCTCCCATATTTCATCCACTTTTCAACGCTATTAACGAATTGCTAACTACCTATAAATCAGCGCGTGTTCTCCGCGCGACGGCCATATCCGTCCACTTTTTCTTCCACCTCAAATTTATCAAACCTTAATTTAATTAACTTTGCAACACGCTTTGGAGCCGACGCGGACGCGGCGACTCGAGGATGATAACATTATTAACTATATAAACCAAAACTAATTCATTTCACTTATGAAGCAAGCAAGAATAATGGCTTTGTTCGTGGCTTTCCTGTTTTCTGTAGTGACGATGGCCCAGAATACGTTGTATTCGGGAACTGTTGTTGACGTCACAGGTGAGCCGGTGATTGGTGCCTCCGTCATGGAGAAAGGCACATCGCGTGGTGCGGTTACCGATATTGACGGTAACTTCAACTTCAAGGGAAACGCAGGCGCGCGCCTCGTCATCTCCTACATTGGCTATGCGACGCAGGAAGTTGCAGGCGGTCATAACCTGAAGATTACGCTGAAGGAAGACCAGAAGAGCCTGAACGAGGTGGTGGTCGTGGGTTACGGTGTTCAGAAGAAGAGCGTCGTGACAGCGTCTATTGCCAAGGTCAATACTGAGGACCTGGAGAAGGCTGCCCCGCTGCGTCTCGACAACGCCCTGAAGGGTCTGGCTTCCGGTGTCACGGTGACCTCGGCAAGTGGTCAGCCTGGTGCCGCCGCCCGCATCCGCATCCGTGGTGTGGGAACCATCAACAACTCCGACCCGTTGTATATCGTCGACGGTATGCCTATTGAAGGCGGCCTCGACATGATCAACCCCGCCGACATTGAGAGCATGGAGGTGCTGAAGGATGCCGCCTCGGGCGCCATCTACGGTGCGCGTGCTGCCAACGGTGTGGTGCTCGTCACCACCAAGAGCGGTAAGCTCGGTAAGGCCCGCGTCAACTACAACTTCTCTTATGGCTGGCAGAGCAAATGGAAGAAGCGCGACATTCTCAACGCTACGGAGTATGCCACGATGATGAATGAGGGACTGGTCAACGCCGGCCGTGCACCGCGCTACGCCGCCCCCTACAAGTATGGCACGGGCACCGACTGGCAGGACCTCGTGTTCAACGACAACGCGCCGGTGATGAACCACGATGTCAGCGTCAGTGGCGCCAGCGATGCCGTGAAGTACTACCTCTCGGCTGCTTACTACACGCAGGACGGTATCATCGGCGGTAACTTCGGCCGGAGCAACTACGACCGTCTCACCCTCCGCTCGAACACCTCTTATACCATCTTCGACGCCTCGAAGGAGCGCAACTGGCTCAACAAGCTCACGGCTACGGTCAACGTGTCTTACGGCCGCACCCACAGCACCTCGATAGAGGCCAACTCCACCTACGGCAGCGTGCTGGGTTCAGCCCTCGCCCTGTCGCCCATCCTCACCCCGACGCTCAACGGCAAGGCCGCCCTGGAGCATATCCGCAACATGTCGGCCCAATACAGCCAGTATGTGCCGATGTACACCGGTCGCGTCGATGCCAATGGCGTGAAGGAAGTATATACCCTTCCGGGCAGCGACTACAACGAGATGGGCAACCCGCTGGCCATCCTCTCGCTCCCCGGTGAGAAATGGCACAGCAGCAAACTGGTGGCCAACTTCAAGGGCGACCTGCAGATTTGGGACGGACTGGTGTATCACATTAACTACTCTGCCGACCAGAGCTGGTGGGGCAGCGACGGCTACACACCTATATATTATATCCGTCAGGGCTACTCCTCCGACAAGACCGTGGCTTCTTCGGCCAAATATGAGAGCACCGTGTGGCAGATTGAGAACACGGTGAGCTATGATAAGGTATTCGGCGACCACACGTTCAACGTGGTGCTCGGCCAGAGTGCCAAGAAATACAAGGGCAGCTACGTCAGCGGCAGCCGCGAGGACCTCATCAGCCTCGAGCGCCCCTACATCGACGCCGCTACCGGTCAGGCCAAGGATGGTAAGATGAGCGTCTCGGGTGCGCCTTACGATGAGAGCCGACTGGCCTCACTCTTCGGCCGTGTGTCTTACAACTACGCCGAGCGCTATATGGCGCAGTTCACTGTACGCCGTGACGGCAGCTCGCACTTCGGTTCCAACAACCACTACGCTACCTTCCCCTCGTTCTCACTGGGCTGGAATGTCACCAATGAGCCTTATTTCAAAGCACCGAAATGGCTGACCAACACCAAGCTGCGCTTCTCGTGGGGTAAGAACGGTAACGAGAACATCGGTAACTTCCTCTATACGGTGACCGCCGCCACCGGCAGCAACAACAACTACATCCTCGGCCGCAACGAGTCGTCGGCCACCGGCTCCAAGGCCAGCGGACTGCCCAACGCCAACCTGAAGTGGGAGGAGAGTGAGCAGACCGACCTCGGTCTCGACCTCGGCTTCTTCCAGAATGCCCTCACCTTCACCGTTGACTACTATGTGAAGAAGACCAACGGCATGCTGCTGCAGATGCCTATTCCTTCCTACATCGGTGAGAACAAGCCTTGGGGCAACGTCGGTAAGATGAAGAACTCAGGTGTTGAGTTTGAGGCCAGCTACAAGTGGCGTATCGCCGATGCCAACTTCCGCGTGAGCGGCAACCTGAGCTATCTGAAGAACGAACTGATTGACTACGGTAACGAGACCGGCTACGCCAACTACGACAGCTACGGTACGCTGGGAACCATCACGCGTGCTGAGAACGGTCATCCCTTCCCCTTCTTCTATGGCTTCAAGACCGCCGGCATCTTCCAGACGGTGGATGAGGTCAACAGCTACGTCAACAGCAAGGGCGAACTGCTGCAGCCGCATGCACAGCCCGGCGACGTGAGAATGGTGGATGTCAACGGTAACGGCGTCATCGACGACAACGACCAGACCGACATCGGCAAGGGTATGCCTTCGTGGACCTATGGTCTCAACTTCACCTTCGACTGGAAGGGCTTCGACTTCTCTATGATGCTGCAGGGCGTATGGGGCAACAAAGTGTTCGACGCCACCCGCCGCACCGACATCGAGAGCATCAACCTGCCCACCTACATGCTCGGCCGCTGGACCGGCCCCGGTACGAGCAACAAGTATCCCATCTTCCGCTTGGGCGACAGCAGCAACGACGGTCTCAACCTCCGTTCGTCTGACCTGTTCCTCTTCAAGGGCGACTATCTGCGTCTGAAGAACCTGCAGGTGGGTTACACGCTGCCGCAGGAGCTCACCCGCAAGATACGCATTGAGCGCCTCCGCGTGTTCTTCGCCGCAGAGAACCTGCTCACCTTCACCAAGTATCCCGGCCTCGATCCTGAGATCTCCTCGGGCGGCACGTCGCTCGGCGTCGACTATGGTGTCTATCCGCAGGCCCGCACGCTGACCGTGGGTGTTAATCTTGGTTTCTAACTCTCTTAATCATAGCACATTAAACAATGAAACACAATATATTATATATAGGCTTCCTGGGCGCAGCCATGATGCTGACCTCCTGCTCTGAGGACTTCCTTGAGGTGAAGTCGCACACCCAGGAATACGCCGACGAATACTACAAGGACGCCGACCATATCAGCCAGTCGCTGGTGGCAGCCTACAGTCCGCTGGAGTGGAACGACTGGAATGGCGTGCAGTATTGCCCGCAGAATATCATGAGCGACATCATGGCCGACGACATCTGGCCCGGCGGCGCCAGCCGCACCGACAACCAGTTCTGGCACCTGATGGCCAACTATGAGGCCATCCCCACCAACACCATGACGGGCTTGTGGAGCAACATGTACAGCGGCGTGAAGCGCTGCAACGACCTGCTGCAGTATGCTGAGACCAGCCGTGACAATCTCACCGACGAACAGTACAACAGCTGGACGGCGCAGGCCCGCGTGCTGAGGGCTTACTACTACAATCTGCTGTGGAAGTTCTATGGCAACATTCCTTACTACACCGTCAACCCGACGGGCGACTACCATGCACCGCAGCTGACCGCTGACTCGGTTTATGCCAATGTCATCACCGACCTCGAGGGCGCCATCAACCTCAACGCCCTGCCCATGTATTGGGATGAGGACAACCTCGGCCGCGTATCACAGGCCATGGCCTACATGCTCTATGCCGAGATGGTGATGTATCAGAACGACCAGACGCGCTACAGCAAGGCACTGGCTTACATGAAGAATATCATCAACGACAGCCACTACGGTTTGGTCGATGACTACGCCTCCATCTGGACGTCGGACGGCGAGTGGAGCAAGGAGTCTATCTTCGAGGTCAACTACACCGACGATAAGAGCTTCCGCGGCTGGGGTACCGGCGACGCCATCATTGCCGGTGGTACCGTGCTGCCGCGTGTCATCTCGGTGCCCGGTGGCATCGCTGACCTCGGCGTCGACGACGGCTGGGGCTTCGCTCCTGTCCGCACATCGGCTTATCAGATGTATGTCAGCAACGACACCCGCCGCGACGCCTCCATCCTCGACGTGCGTGCCTACAATGCCGCCAACCCTGACTTCAAGGCCCGCTACGAGAACACCGGCTTCTGGATTGCCAAGTATGCCGCTTATTCAAAAAACGTGGCAAGAGCCACAGGCGACAAGCAGCTGAACTACAACAACAATCTGCGCGTCTACCGTTACGCCGAGACGCTGCTCAACGCCGCCGAGCTGCTCGTCCGCACGGGTGGCAGCACGACCGAGGCTTCGCGGTATCTTAACGAGGTCCACCACAGAGCCGGACTCATCAACGACGTGGAGCCCACGCTCGACAACATCCTCAACGAGCGCCATCTTGAGTTCCTTGGCGAGGGCAAACGCTACTGGGATCTTATCCGTACGGGTAAGGCTGCTACGGTGCTGGTGCCTGCCGGTGAGACCGATGCTAATGGCAACGAGACTCAATACCGCACCAACACCTGGAGCGAGGCCCGCAAATATATTCCTATTCCTTATACGGAGATTGCGGCCGACCCGTCGCTCAAGCAGAACAGCAATTATTAATCAAGCAAGAAGCGTTCAAATTAAAAGATTACAGTCATGAAGATTTTCAAATATATCGGCGTCTGCACGGCCGGGCTGCTGGCCTTGGCCTCATGCTCGCCCGAGGACTACAGCGGTCCTGACCAGAACGGTATTCCGAGTGTTGCCGCTTATGCCGACAACTTCACCATCAATGTAGACCAGTCAACCAACACGGCCAACTTCGCCTTCAAGGCCGCCGACGGCGTGACGCCGGTCTGGAAGATTGACGGAGCCTACAGCAGCACTTTCAGCTCAAGCAAGTTCTATCGCAAGGCCGGTGACTACAGCGCCATCTGCCGCGTGATGAACGCCAATGGCATCAGTGCCGACTCGGTCATCAAGACCTTCCACGTCAACAAGACCCAGATGAATGGCTTCGGTGGCTTCGTCGAGGACAGCGAATACAACCTCTTCAAGGATGCCACCTACGGCACACCTACTTTCTGGTATGCACCGGGTTGGACTCAGATTGCTGACCCTGCCTACACGGCCAACAAGGGTTCCTACACCGTCACGCTGCCTAAGGCTACGACCGACCAGTGGCAGGCCCAGATGTTTATCCCGACCAACGTCTCGCTACAGGGCGGCAAGCATTACGACTTCTCCTGCATCCTGACCTCGACGACCGACCATCCGCATGTGACGGTGAAGATTGGTTCGGTGAGCCAGCCCGACTTCGTGCTCTATTACAACAATGCCGTGAAATTGGAGGCCGGCGAGCCGCTGTGCGTGTACTTCTCCGATGTGGAGGCCCCCAATGACGTGGCCGGTGACCTGGAGCTCATCTTCGACTTCGGCGGCAATGCCGAGAATACCGACATCACGGCCGAGAGCTTTGTCATCAAGGACCATGACAACGACGACGGCACCGTGGTGCCGGCTCCCGACCAGGCCGCCTTCGTCTATGCCTCCGACGACAACCTCTGGTGGGCCGTCGACAAGGCCGGATCGGCCACCTTCGGCGGCTACTATGCTCCCGGCTGGTCGCAGATTGACAACGCCGTCATCACCCACGACGGCTCGTCCTACACCATCGCCCTGCCCTCGGCCACCTACGAGCGCTGGCAGGCACAGGCCTCGCTGACAGTACCCGACGGCATCGAAATCTCGGCCGACGAGGAGTATGACTTCTGTGCTGAGTTCTCGTCCAACAACGCGCTCGGCGGCGTGACCTGTAAGGTGCAGCAGCCCGGCAGCGACGATGAGGCCAACGGCAACTTCCTTGAGTCAACCGACGGCAACAGCATCAGCGTGCCGGCCGGCGGCACCTACAAGTACCAGGTGGTGAAGAAGAAGTTCTCGAAGTCGTTCACCGGCCTGAAGATTGTCTTCGACTTCGGCGGCAACCCGGCCAACACCACCGTGACCGTGAATAAGATTACCCTTCAGAAACATAAGGAATAATGAGTAGAGCAGTATTACTGGTGGCATCTATCCTGATGCTCATCTCTTGCTCAAGCAAGTCGCTCGACGACATTCTGCCTCCCGTCCCCGATTCGGGGACGGAGAAGCCCGACACCACGTCGGATGCGTCGAACGACAGTATCAAGGCGCCCATCGCCGGCTACAAGCTCGTGTGGCATGATGAGTTCAACGAGTCGTCGCTCAGCTCATCCGACTGGTACTACGAGCGTTGGGATGCCGGCAGGGTCAACAACGAGCTGCAGCGCTACGTGAAGGATGACGAGGTGGCGACCTTGAAGAATGGTGTGCTCACCCTGCACCTCATCAAGGACAGCCAGGGCTACAAGAGTGCCCGACTCTATGCCCATAAGGGCAGCGGCTGGCGCTACGGCTACATCGAGGCGCGCTTGCGGCTGCCTAAAGGCAAAGGCACGTGGCCTGCCTTCTGGATGATGCCGGTCAACTTCAACAACGACTGGCCCGCCAGCGGTGAGATTGACATCATGGAGCATGTGGGCTTCGACCAGAACGTCATCCACAGCACCATCCATTGCACGAAGTATAACAATTCGAATACATCGATAGAGACCGCCACCAAGCGCGTCAGCGATGTGTCGGGTAAATACCATACCTACGGCATGGAGTGGACATCGGAGTACATGCGCTTCTATATCGACGGCGCCTCGTTCTTCACCTATCGCAACGATGGCACCGGCAAGGATGCCTGGCCGTTCGACAGCTATTTCTATCCCATCCTCAACATCGCCTACGGCGGTGACTGGGGTGGACAGCAGGGCATCGACGACAGTGCGCTGCCTGCAACGATGGATGTCGATTACATCCGCGTGTTCCAGAAATAAAGGGCCCCTCCCTGACCCTCCCCAAAGGGGAGGGAAAAAGCAGCCCCTCGGTATTAGTGTAGTGGCCGGTCTTGTGCTGGCCACCATCCGACAACAATGCTTGCCAATGCAACCAATATCTGCGGAATCTGCGTGAAAATATCGTGTGTTATAGTTGGTGAAAATGTAGGAGCGGCGGCATTCCTGCCGCCGTACTAGCCGTACTATAAAACAATTGTAGTTTACCAACCGCGGAGCGGTTGCGGTGAATAGCCCAGGGATGAGCGAAGCGATTCCCCGGGGTAGGGTTCACCGGTGGCATTATTGATATTACCGCGTAGCGGTTGCGGCAAGACGTCCGCACCACGGGAAATGTTGTTAGTCTATGGCATGTGGATAATGGCGCACTACCCGGCCATCGTTTCGCCGCAACCCCTCCGGGGTAATATGTATAAGCCCACCGGCAAACTACTCTTCCCGGGGTTTCGCTGACGCTCAACCCCGGGCTATGTCCCGCAACCGCTCCGCGGTTGGTCTTCCTTCGTTTGCTACGACATTACGGATTTTTCCTAAAACCGGTGCATACCTCGGTGCCCAAGGGTGGTAGGAAAATCTGCGAGATCAAGGGTGGGCAGGAAATCTGCGTTATCTGCGCAATCTGCGTGAAAGAAGTAAAGCCAGCGCAGTTCCGGCTCTCTGACCTCCGTGCGAGATCTGCGTGAGGCTACCTCCGCACTATCTTTTAAGATAGGCTGCACTCGGCAATGGAAAGAAAAGCTTCGTTTTTCTTTCCCATTCCCCTCGTTTGCACTATCTTTGCAAGCAATGAAAGAAAAAGACGACAAAGATAGAGAGATTGAGGAACTGCGGCGCGACCTGCGGTTGATGAAGCTGCGCAGACAGGTGACGCCCCATTTCCTGTTCAACAGCCTGAGCGTGGCGGTGAGCCTCGTTATCACCTCACCAAAGGAGGCGGTGGCCTTCCTCCGCCGCATCGCCGAGATGTACCGCTACTTGCTCAACTATGGCGATGAATATACCGTTCCCATCGAGAAGGAACTCGTGATGATGCGGCAGTACTTCGACCTGATGAGCACGCGTCATGTCGACTGCCTCGAGTTGCACGTCAGCCGTGAGGTGCGGCGGCTGAAAGGCTATCCGTTGCCGCCGCTCGCCCTGCAGGGACTGGTGGAGAACGCCATCAAGCACAACGTCCACACGCCCGAGAAGCGGCTGAAGATTAACCTCTCCACCGATGGCGACTGGCTCATCGTGAGCAACAACCGGCTGCCGCTCGTGTCCGACGGCGGCTCCACCCACATGGGCTTGGCTTATATGGATGAGACCATGCTCCTGCTCTTCCACCGCAACATCCGGGTGGAGAGCGACGACAAGCATTTCACCGTCCGTTTGCCGCTCATTCCACCCAACGAAGTTCCGACCACGCAATCGCTCCGCCCATGAATATCCTGATCTTTGAAGACGAGCTGTTCAACTTCCGGCTGCTGCAACACATGCTCCATGAGTTGAACGACGATTATAATGTCATCGGCCCCATCTCGACGGTGGAGGAGGGGAGGCTGTATCTCTCCACCCATAACGATACCGACTTGATTATTGCCGACATCCAGTTGAACGACGGTCTCAGCTTCGACGCGCTGCGGCAGGCGCCCGACAGCGTCCCGATTATCTTCACCACCGCTTACGAGGAACATGCGTTGAAAGCCTTCGAGTTCAACAGCCTCTCCTACCTGCTCAAGCCCATCGACGAGCAGCAGTTGGCTGAGGCCATCCACCGCGCCGCCCGCCTCGAGCATTACGAGCGGGTGTCGAGCGACACATCCAATGGGGGCAACGTCCAAAGTCTATCCAATGAGGATAGCGTCCATAGTCAGCTCTTTGGTGCGCTGAGTGAGGACAGCGGCCACCGCCACAGCTTCCTGCTCAAGACCTACAAGGGTGAGCGCCGCGTGCCCATCGCCATGGTGCGCTATGCCGTGTCCGACCATAAGACCACCTATCTCCATCTGCTCGACGACACCTCTTATCCCATTGATCTGTCGTTGACCGAACTGGCGGCGCAACTCGACCCGCGCCTCTTCCGTCTGGTCAACCGCAAGTTCATCTTGCCCCGCGAACAGGTCAAGGGCACCGAGCGCCTCTCCAATGGCAAGGTGCGCCTCCTGCTCTACGGCTCCGACATGCCCGACATCGTCGTCAGCCGCGAGCGCCGCAAGGAAATCATGGAGTGGCTGGGGTAGGGGGCTATCCTCTCAGCCGTTTGAGCCACATGGCCAGGAAACGGTCGTAGACGATGTAGCCGTCCTTGTCATGGTATAGCATCTCTTGCTGTACAAGGCTCAGAAGCGCCTGGCGTGTGGAACTCAGGGCCGGCAGGCGGTATTTCTGCATGAAGTCCTTTCCTAAGGGCGACTTCACCCTTCCCTCACAGGCTATGGCGACAAGCACGCGCGCCTGGTTGTCAGTCAGCTCCTGGTATATGCCGGAAAAGCTGATGCTCCATTTCTCTAACAGCCGGTCAATCGACTGGTTGACGGCCTGCCGGTCGAGCGGCATATCGGGGTATTCATACAGCTGGTGAAGAATTTCCTGCACATACCAGGTCTGTCCGTCAACGATGGAATATAGATAGTGGAAATCATCCTGCTTCATCTCCCGCCCTTGTCCTTTGAAGAAGTTGTTGGCAAAGGACAGGTATTTGTGCTCGTCGATGACGCTCAATGACATCATCTGTGATGCGAGATAGAAAGGATGTTTCTCTGACAGAAACATCTCCGTCATCAGATGTTGCCTGCTGCCGGAGAAAATAAACCAGACGTTGGGCGCAAACTGAACCATGGAGCGAAGCAGCGCTTCCGTCCCTTTCTCGGGATATTCCATGATTTGCTGGAATTCGTCAAAGGCGATATAGCACCTCTTGCCCGACTTTGCGATATAGCTGAAGGTCTGCTCAATGGTGCTTTTCTCCTGTGACGGCTGTATGTCTATGGAGAATGACGGACTGCCATTGAACTCGTCAAAGCTCATTGTCGGCCGGATGCCCTTGAAAAATTGTGTGGCCTTGCGCAGTGCCGACTGCGCGTCGCTGTCCATGGCGGCGATGACGCGTGAGGAGAACAGTCCGGCAAACTCCGACTGGTTCTTGGTGTGCAGGATGTCTATGTAGATGCAGACGCTCTCGGGCTCCCTCTCACGCATGGACTCGAACACGTGCTGGATGAGTCCCGACTTGCCTAAACGGCGCGGCGAGATGAGGGCCACATTGCTCTCATTGTGAAGGTCACGCAGCAAGTCTTCCGTCTCTTTCTCACGGTCGCAGAAATACTCCGCGCCTTTATAGCCGTATTCTACAAAAGGATTGTTCAGTCGCTTCATATCTTATGCTTCATATCTTATGAAGCGCAAGTTACGAAGTATTTTTCATTCCACCAAAAGAATTCCGCGGTTTTTGTCGGAATGGCTGCCCGGTGCCGGCATTCCGCCGCCGGTGTCTCCCGATTGTTGCACACTGCTTTTGCGTGTGTGCAATAACGGGAAAATGGCGTTACGGTTCATCGCCAAAAAATAACGGTTCGGTATCAAATCGCCGAAAATATAGAACAAAAACATCGGTTGATGCTATTTTTGCACAAGTAAGGTTAAAGTGCAATTTCAATATGACATCAACAAACAAGTCACAATTTCAGCGTATTTTTGAAAGCCATTACACATGGATTGAGGGCTTCATGCGCAATGTGAGGCGCTATGCTGACCGGCTGGCCATGATAGAACCCCACCACGACACGAGCTGGACTTACCGCGAGCTGAATGCGGAGTGCAACCGGCTGTGCCACGCCCTTCAGCAGGACGGCTTCGGCCGCGGCGACGTCATCATGGTGCAGACCACCAACTGCCCCGAGTTCGCCTTCGCCTACGTAGCCCCGCAGAAGCTGCACGGCGTGATGAGCCCCGTGGGCTTCCGCCTCAGTCCGGGCGAGCTGGCCCAGAACATCCGCGACTCCCGGCCGATGGTCATCCTCTGCGACAGCAAGCGCAAGGACGGCGTGCTTGAGGCCGTCAGGATAGCCGGATGCAAGCCCAGGCGCATCCTTGTGGCCGACGGCACGACGGACAAGGATGTGACCTCATATGCCGACTATGTGCGCGACTGCGACGACACCGAGCCTGAGGTGGAGGGCGAGAACAATATCTATGACGAGACCACGCGCCTCTATACGTCGGGCACGACCGGCCACCCCAAGGGCGTGCCATTGACCAGCATCAACGAGGTGCTGTCGGCCCACGACATCATGATTCATTTCCCGATGAACTTCAGGGACGTGACGATGAACACCACGCCGTGGTTCCACCGCGGCGGCGTGCATTGCGGCGGCCCGTGTCCGACGTTCTACGCCGGAGCCTGCCTGGTGGTGATGGACAAGTTCGACGCCGAGACGACGCTGCAGTACATCTCCCGCTACAAGATCACATTCGTCATCGGCGTGCCCACGGTGCTCGAGGAACTGGCCGACGCCCAGGAGCAGAAGGCTTACGACCTCTCCACGCTGACGGGCATCATCACCATGGGCTCGCCGCTGGAGCGCGGCGCCTGCCTGCGCTACCAGCGCGTGCTGACCCCCAACATTTATAACGGCTATGGCACTACCGAGACGCTGTGGAACACGTTCCTCCGCCCGTTTGACCTGCCCGAGCACGCTGGCACGGCCGGCGCCTCGATGGTGGATGATGACGTGCGCGTGGTGAAAATCTATGAGGACCACCGAGCCGAGCCCGACGACGTGGTGGCCACCGACGGCAAGGAGACCGGCGAGGTGATCATCGGCTCACCGGCAAAGTCGCCTTACACGTATTACAACAATCCCGAGGAGACCGAGAAGAAATATTACAAGGGCTTCATCTATACCGGCGACCTTGCCACGTGGGACGAGAACCAGTACATCACCATCCTGGGCCGCAAGGACGACATGATTATCTCGTCGGGTGAGAATATCTATCCCACCGAGATTGAGGCCGTGCTAAACAAGAACCCCAAGGTGAAGGACTGCATGGTGACCTCGGTGCCTGACAAGATGCGCGGACAGGTGGTGACGGCCTACGTGGTGCGTGCCGACGACTCTCTCTCGCCCGAGGAGCTCGACCAGTTCTGCAAGGACAGTCCCGACATAGCCAACTTCAAGCGCCCGCGCTACTACCGCTTCGTCGCCCAGCTGCCGTTCAACGCCACGGGCAAGAAGCTGCACGTGAAGATGAAGGCCACCGCCAGCGACGACCTCAGAAACGGGCTGCTCTACCGGGTATAAGGCTAACCTGACAAGCAGCAGAATGGAAACTGACAGGATGACAGCGGAAGAGTATTACGTGCAGGGCGACGCGCACCGCCGCCGTGGCGACTTTTCCTCGGCCATGAACTGCTATCTTCAGGCCGCGCGGCTCGACCCCGAGGGTCCGGCCGCGACAGCCGTGGAGATGCTTCAGGATATAATGAACTTCTATTGCAAGGACATCTACAATCCGTAAGCGCTCCCTTTTGGCGCGGATGGCCTGCAACAATTATTTTGATAAGAGAATTATGAAAAAAACGATTGGTGCCATTGTAGTGGACACTGACCGCTGCAAGGGCTGTGCGCTCTGTGTGGAGGCTTGTCCAAAAGATGTGATAGCCTTGGCCGACCGAAAGGTAAACGCCCACGGCTACCCCTACGTGGAGGCCACCCATCCGGCCGAATGCATCGGCTGTGCCTCTTGCGGCATCGTCTGTCCCGACGGCTGCATCACGGTCTATCGTAAGCGGATAGAGGTGGCCGGCGACCCTGCAATGGAACAAAAAACGGTGTAATCATGGAACAGGACGTAATGCTTATGAAAGGCAACGAGGCCCTTGCCCGCGCTGCCATACGGTGTGGGGCCGATGGCTTCTTCGGCTATCCCATCACACCACAGACCGAAATCATTGAGACCCTCGCGGCCCTCAAGCCCTGGGAGACAACCGGCATGGTGGTCTTGCAGGCTGAGAGCGAGGTGGCCTCCATCAATATGCTCTATGGCGGCGGAGGCGCCGGCAAGCGGGTGCTGACCACCTCGTCGAGCCCCGGCATAGCGCTCATGCAGGAGGGCATTGCCTATATGGCCGGCGCCGAGATACCTGGCGTCATTGTCAATGTGCAGCGTGGCGGCCCCGGCCTGGGAACTATCCAGCCCAGTCAGAGCGACTATTTCCAGGCCACGCGCGGCGGCGGCAACGGCGACTACAACGTCATCGTGCTGGCGCCGGCCTCGGTGCAGGAGATGGCCGACTTCGTCGACCTCGCCTTCACGCTGGCTTTCCGCTACCGCAATCCGGCCATGATACTCAGCGACGGCGTCATCGGCCAGATGATGGAAAAGGTGGTGCTGCCACCGTTCAAGCCCCGGCGCACGGAGGAGCAGATAATCAAGGAATGCCCCTGGGCCACTACGGGACGCACCCGCAACCGTCGGCCCAACATCATCACCTCGCTTGAGCTGAAGCCGGAGGTCATGGAGCAGCGCAACCTGCACCTGCAGGAGAAGTACCGGGAGATAGAGGCTAAGGAGGTGCGCTACGAGACTGAGCAGTGTGACGATGCCGACTGTCTGATCGTGGCTTTCGGCAGCGCGGCGCGCATTGCCGAGAAGAGTGTCGAGCTCGCTCGCGAGCAGGGCATCAGGGCCGGCCTCTTCCGTCCCATCACGCTGTGGCCATTCCCCAGCAAGGCCCTGGCCGAGATGGCCCGGGGCAAGCGGCATATCCTCGTGGCTGAGATTAACGCCGGCCAGATGGTGCAGGACGTGAGGCTCGCCGTTGAGGGCCGCACGCCTGTTAGCCATTTCGGCAGGTTGGGTGGCATCGTGCCGGAGCCTGCCGAAATCGTAGATGAACTTAAAGCAAAATTGAAGCAACATGACAACTGAAGAGATAGAAAGAGATAAGCTCATCGCCCCGGAAAACAAAGTGTACCAGAAGCCGGAGCTGATGAATGATGTTCCGATGCACTATTGTCCGGGCTGCAGCCACGGTGTGGTGCATAAGCTTGTGGCTGAGGTCATTGCCGACATGGGCATGGAGGACAAGACCGTTGGCGTGTCGCCCGTGGGCTGCGCCGTCTTCGCCTACCGCTATCTCGACATCGACTGGCAGGAGGCCGCACACGGCCGCGCCCCCGCCGTGGCCACGGCCATCAAGCGCCTGTGGCCCGACCGCCTGGTGTTCACCTATCAGGGCGACGGCGACCTGGCCTGCATCGGTACGGCCGAGGCCATCCACGCGCTCAATCGCGGCGACAACATCGCCATCATCTTCATCAACAATGCCATCTACGGCATGACGGGCGGCCAGATGGCTCCCACCACCCTCATTGGGCAGAAGACCACCACCTGCCCCTACGGCCGCGACCCCGAGCTGCACGGCTATCCGCTCAACATCACCGAGTTGGCTGCCCACTTGCAGGGCACCTGCTACGTGACGCGGCAGAGCGTCGATACCGTGGCTTCCATCACCAAGGCCAAGAAAGCCATCCGCAAGGCGTTTGAGGCTTCCATGAAAGGCCTCGGCTCGTCGCTTGTCGAAATCGTATCCACCTGCAGCAGCGGCTGGCATCTGTCGCCCGTCAAGGCCAACGAGTGGATGAGGCAGTATATGTTTGAGCAATATCACAAAGGCGACTTCAAGGACACCACGGGCATGAAGTAGTCTGGTCGGATAAAATGACGAATAAATCAAGGAGAGCAACAATGAAGAAAGAAATCATCATCTCAGGTTTTGGCGGTCAGGGCGTGCTGTCGATGGGAAAAATCCTCGCCTATTCAGGTCTCATGGAGGGCAAGGAGGTGACATGGATGCCTGCCTACGGGCCTGAGCAGCGCGGCGGCACGGCCAACGTGACGGTCATCGTCAGCGACAGCCGCATCTCGTCGCCCATACTCAGCCAGTACGATGTGGCCATCGTGCTCAACCAGCCCTCGCTCGACAAGTTCATGCCCAAGGTGAAGCCGGGCGGCATACTCATCTACGACGGCTACGGCATAGCCGGGCGCCCGCAGCGCGATGACATCACCGTCTACCGCATCGACGCCATGGACAAGGCGGCCGAGATGCACAATGCCAAGGTGTTCAACATGATTGTGCTGGGCGGCCTGCTCAAGGTGTGTCCCATCGTCAGTACCGCCGGCCTGCAGAAGGCACTCTACAAGACGCTGCCCGAGCGCCACCACCAGCTCATACCGCTCAACATGAAGGCCGTGGAGGAAGGACAGGGCATTATCAGGAAAGTGTAAGTTTGTTGCCCAAAGGTGCCCGGTTCTCGGTAAAATGTCATAACTTTGTGTTTCATTAAATGAATTTGAAGTATGAACTTTCCAGAAATTGAATATCACCACGTCATGCCCATCCAGCTCAGATGGATGGATGCCGATGCCTTTGGGCATGTCAACAACACCATGTACTTCCAATACTACGACACGGCCAAGATGGACTACTTCCGCAAGGTTTGTCCCGAACTCGTCGACAGATGCGCCATCGTCACCGTGCACCTGGAGGCCGACTTCATGCATCAGGTGTTTACGAAGGATGAGTTGGTCAACGTCGAGTCGGCCATCGTGCGTATCGGCCACAGCAGTTTCACCTTCCAGCAGCGTCTGGTCGGCGTGGGCGACGGCGAGGTGAAATGTGTCGGTCAGACCATCATGGTGCTGTTCGATGTGAAGAAAGAGGCCACGGTACCCTTCACGCCCGAGTGGCGCAAGGCCATCGAGGCTTATGAGGGTAGGGCGCTTTAAGGAATCGAATACGGTTTAGGGAAATCCCTACGTTAAAATAGGAGAAAAAGCATGCTGGTTTGTGCTTTTTCTCCTATTTTTGCGTTCGGAAATAAAAAACAAGGAAGCTATGAGAAAGTCAGTAATAGTCGGTATGTCGGCCCTGCTTCTGCTCAGCAGCTGTGAGACTTATACGGGAATGGGAGCCTATACGGGTTCCACGTTGGGTAGTATCTTTGGTTCAGCTATCGGTGGTATCGCCGGTGGTCCTCACGGATCCGACGTCGGTACGATTGTCGGTATGGTGGGCGGCGCCATGGTTGGCGCTGCCGTAGGTTCGGCTTCCGACCAGAGGGTGCAGCAACAGCGCGAGGAGGACTTGGCGCAATACCGTCAGGATAAGGCTGATCGCGCAGCCGCCCGTCAGCGCCGTGAACGCCAGAACGAAGACAACGGCTATGGAACGCGCAGCTATGGCAACCTGCAGAGCCAGAGCGGCAGTCAGAACGGCAATGCGGCCTCGACGGAGCAAGGGCAGGTGTTTGACCCGAACAACAGCGGCGACGACCGGCTCTACGATTTCAACGGCTCCGACTACACGGGCAACTACAGTTCGCAGGAGCCTACGGTGTCCATGCCGATGCAGTCGAGTGTAGAGAATCTGGCCGGCAACCTGAAATACACGCCGTATATCGAGATTAAGAACGCCCGCTTCATCGACGACAACCAGGACGGTAAGATTGAGCGCGGTGAGATGTGTAAGGTCATCTTCGAGGTCTTCAACCGCGGCAAGCAGACGCTGTACGACATTGTGCCGACGGTAATCGAAGCCAACAACAACCGCCACATCATCATCTCGCCCAACATGCACGTAGAGCAGCTGCAGCCCAACAGCGGCATCCGCTATACGGCGCTGGTCAAGGCCGACAACAAGCTCAAGGACGGTTCGGCAAAGCTGTGCGTGAGCGTGGTGCAGGGCAGCAAGTCCATCTCCAAGGTCACGGAGTTCAACGTGCCGACGGTAAAGTAGGGGCGTCAGAAATGGACTTCTGTACTTCTCTAATTCCGACCCCTGCCTTTCTATGGCGCACCCGATAAACCCTGTGGATGCGTCTGTACCGGGCCAATTGTACATGGGTTGCTGTCGCAACTTATTTCTCACGCCGATTACGCCGATTTTGGGGATGCAGCACCTGTGCTGTCTTTGTGAAATCCATATGAGCTAATGATAAAGTCCGTGGAGGTATGCAACCTTGGTAGCAGTGTAGTGGCCGGCCTGGTGCCGGCCACCAACCCTTGGTATGGCATTATCCCCGTACATCACACAATTATCGTAAGCGCAGTATGGGTTCTCACGCAGATAATGCAGCTTTCAGTGATGCTAGTCTCTGCGCTGTCAGCGAGATCTGCGTGAGCTAAAAAAGGCGGATGCGCTTACGCTGATCTCGCAGATGGAGACACGCGCGCAACACCGGCGGCTGGTGGCCGGCACCAGGCCGGCCACTACACTGTCACCGGTGGCGTACATCACCACGGACATTATCGGGTGCGCCCTTTCTATGGCCTCGCCTCCACCTTGATGCTCTTTTTTGGCGGTGCCTTCAGCTTGACCTTCTTTGGCTGAACGAGCTTCTCTGTGGTGACCTTCCCGAAGTCAAACTCGAAGGCGGGGAGGCCGGTCTCGTCTTCCTCTGGCTCGTTGCGGTAAGGCACATGGGTTTCATCGACACGCTGCACCTCCACCATCGCCACGCCCTGCGACAGCATGCCCAACTCGCGTGCGGCGCCATAGCTCAGGTCGATGATGCGGCCACGGGCAAACGGACCGCGGTCGGTGACGCGAACGATGACCGACCGGCCATTGCTCAGGTTGGTAACCCGCAGGCGAGTGCCAAAGGCGTAGCTGCGGTGGGCGCAGGTCAGACTGTCGTGATGGAGCCGCTCGCCGCTTGCCGTCCGTGAGCCGGTCGCCCGTTTTGAATAATAAGTAGCCCTACCCCTATGGGTCTGTGCGCTCATGGGGGTAAAGCCGAGTACCAAAAGGAGGCTTAGGCAAAGATACCTAAGCCATGCGATTATCTTGTTTTGATTCATTCATTATCAGACGATGCCCTGCGCCATCATGGCGTTGGCCACCTTCATGAAGCCGGCCACATTGGCACCGCGCACGTAGTCGATGTAGCCGTCGGCCTGCCGGCCGTAGGTGGTGCACTGCTCGTGGATGGAGTGCATGATGAAGTGCAACTTCTCGTCCACCTCCTTAGCGCTCCAGTGCAGGCGCATCGAGTTCTGCGTCATCTCCAGTCCCGACGTAGCCACGCCACCGGCGTTGACAGCCTTGCCCGGTGCGAAGAGCTGTTTGGCGGCGACGAACTTCTCCACGGCTTCGGCGGTGCAACCCATGTTGCTCACCTCGGCCACGCACAGCGGCTTGTTGGCCAGGATGCGATCGGCGTCGTCACCGTTGAGCTCGTTCTGCGTAGCGCAGGTGAGGTAGATGTCGGCCTTCTGCTCCCACGGCTTCTTGCCGGGGAAGAATGTGGCGCTCTTGAACTCCTCGGCATAGGGCGAGCAGATATCCTCACCGCTGGCCCTGAGCTCGAGCATGTAGTCGTTGCGCTCGCCGCCGATGCCCTCGGGGTCGTAGATGTAACCGTCGGGGCCGCTGATGGTGATGACCTTGGCACCGAGCTCCGTGGCTTTCTTCACGGCGCCCCACGCCACATTACCAAAGCCGGAGAGAGCGATGGTCTTGCCCTTGATGTCGATGCCGTGGGTCTGCAGCATCTCGTTGACGAAATAGAGTGCGCCGAAGCCGGTAGCCTCAGGCCGGAGAATTGATCCGCCCCATTCCAGACCCTTGCCGGTGATGACGCCGCCTTGGAACTGGCGGGTCAGCCGCTTGTATTCGCCAAAGAGGAAACCTATCTCACGGCCGCCTACGCCGATGTCGCCGGCGGGAATATCCATGTCGGGGCCGATATAGTGGTACAGCTCCTGCATGAACGACTGGCAGAAGCGCATCACCTCGGCATCGCTCCGTCCGCGGATGGAGAAGTCGGAACCACCCTTGGCGCCGCCCATCGGCAACGTGGTGAGGGCGTTCTTGAACGTCTGTTCAAAGCCGAGGAACTTCATGATGCTCAGCGTCACCGACGGGTGGAAACGCAGTCCGCCCTTATAGGGACCGATGGCGCTGTTGAACTGCACGCGGTAACCCGTGTTGACCTGTACGTCGCCGTTGTCGTCAACCCAAGGCACCCGGAATATGATGACGCGCTCGGGCTCTACCAAACGCTCAATAATCTTAGCCTTCTCAAACTCCGGATGCTCGTTGTAGACATCCTTGATTGAGATGAGCACTTCTTTCACAGCCTGCAGGAACTCCGTTTCGTTGGAGTGCTTCCACATCAGCCTTTTCAATACTTGTTCGACTTCCATAGTAAAAAGATGTTTTTAGTTGCAAAAGGTTTTATCACTGCCCCAAAATTAGGCTTTTATTTCGTTCCAGCCAAATAAAATTGGGAGAAATTGCACCCTCCCGCTTACTTTTTGCACATTTTTAAGGAACTGCGGCTTTTGTCGCAGCTGATGTCCGCACCGGGGAGAGGACCGGATAAGCCGGCTTGGTATTAACATAATTTAAGGTGTACTATCTTAAGGTGTTAGGAGTAATTAATAATAATTTGCTAACTTTGCATGGAAAATATAATATTTATGAAAGCAACTCCCCGATTTTTAATCCCCCTCCTGCTTTTAGCCGGCATGGTATCTCTACCCATAAGTGCTGCCAATGATTTGCCCCCGGTGGTGCTTCAGTCTTCCCATCGCACGGTGAGCGGGTTGGTCACCGATGACTTGGGTGAGCCTCTTCCTGGCGTTACGGTCTTGGAGAAAGGCACGGGCAACAAGGTCGTTACCGATGCCGACGGCCGTTACATGATTGCCACAACGTCGGCCCGTCCGCTGTTGGTCTTCTCCTATATTGGCATGAAGACGCAGTCGAAGGTTCCTGCCGCTGACGGTCGGCTCGACGTGAAGCTGCAGTCCGACGACAAAACCATAGAGGACGTCGTTGTGGTGGGTGCTTATGGTACGGCCCAGCGGCGCAGTGACCTCGTGGGCAGTGCCTATCAGGTCACGTCGAAGGACTTGCAGAACATGCCGCAGATGCGCCTCGACAAATTGCTCGACGGCCTCATCCCCGGTGTGAAGGTGGATTACAACTCCGACTCACCCGACAATGTGCGTCAGCGCTACAACGTCCGCGTGCGTGGTGACGCGTCGATGTCGGCCTCCAACGAACCGTTGTGGATTGTCGATGGCGTGCCGATGTACACCGGTGGCAGCACCAATCAGATGCCAGGCCAGAGCTACACCGTCAGTCCGTTGTCGTTTTTCAATCCCGATGACATCGAGTCGATTACCGTGCTGAAGGATGCTACGGCCACGACGCTCTATGGTGCCGACGGCGCCAACGGAGTTATTCTCATCACGACGAAGCACGGCAGCAAGGGCAGACTAAGCATGCGCGCCAACGTGCAGTATGGCATCTCCAACATCGACCGCAGCACCGCGCCTAAGGTGCTCAATGCCAGCCAGTATCTTGAGCTGGCGCGTGAGGCTTACGCCAATGCGGGGCTCAACAGCGCCCGCTTCCCCTTCCAGGACAATGACCTCAACAGCTATTCCACCACCGACACCGACTGGCTGGATGTGTATTATGGTACGGGCAACACCTTGCAGGCCAATTTCTCGGCCAATGGCGGCAGCGACCGCGCCGACTACTACCTCTCGGCCTCTTACTACGAGAACAAGGGTACGGTCAAGGGCAACCAGCAGCACCGCTTCTCCATCCGCTCCAATACGTCGTTCCAGGTGCATCGCAAGGTACGCCTGACGTTTGACCTGTCGGCAAGCTATAACGTCAACGATATCTTCAATATGGGCCGCGACTACTATGAGAACCTGCCCATCTATTCGCCCTACAACAATGATGGCACACTGCGCTTATTCAACCGCACGGTGACGGGGCTTGACGCCAACGGCAATCCGGTATTCGGCGACAGCAAATTCTTCAACATCGTGGCCGAGCGCGAAGAGAACGAAAACAACCAGAAGGCGCTCTATGCCAGCGGCAACTTCACCCTGCACTACGACATCATCAAGGGCTTGCATTACACCGGACAGTTCGGCGCCAACTTTCAGAGCAATCTCGAGGAGATATATGACTCGATGAACAACTGGACGGGCATGAACTCGCTGACCGACCGCACCGGCTATTCCTCGCGCAGCAGCCTTCACCTCAACACCTGGACCACCATCCACCGACTCAACTTCAACCGCACCTTCGGCAAGCATACCATCGGCGCGGTGCTGGGCTTTGAGGCCAACGCCACCAACTACACCACCGTTGGTGCCACGGGATCAGGATTTATCAACGACCGCATACAGAATGTGAGCTACGCCAATACACGGTTGGGTACCAATACTGACCAGACCTCGCACAAAGCCTCCTTCCTCGGACAGGCGTCGTACAACTACGACAGCCGTTACTACCTGACGGTCAATGTCCGCCGCGACGGTAACTCGCAGTTCGGCAGTGATGTGCGCTGGGCCAACTTCTCATCCGTTGGTGTGTCGTGGAATATCCACAACGAGAAGTTCTTCCATCTGCCATGGATGAATGTGTTGAAGTTGCGTGCCACCTATGGCACCAATGGTAACTCGCGCATCGGATCGCTCGAAGCGATGGGACTTTATACCTACGGCGACTCCTATTCCTATAACGGCGAGATTGGCGGTGTGCAGAGCGGAAGTCCTAACCGTAAGCTGAGTTGGGAGACCACCTACATGACCAACTTGGGTCTGCGCGTGGAGATCTTCAACCGCTTCGACTTCGAGGTGGAGTGGTACCGTAACTATACGAAGAACCTGCTGTCCAACCTCGACGTATCGCGTACGACGGGCGATACGCGCGTCTACCGTAATGTGGGCGAGATTGAGAACAAGGGTATCGAGTTTACCTTCACTTCCCGAAACTTCGTGGCAAAGAAGGAGGGCGACTTCGCGTGGACCACCGACCTCAACCTCTCACACAACTCCAATGTGCTGAAGAAGTTGTACAATGGCATACAGAAGAACTTTAACACCACCTCCTATATCGAGGGCTACGACATCCACACTTACTTCCTCGTGCGCTGGGCCGGCGTCGACCCCTACGACGGCATGCCGATGTGGTATGACGTCAACGGCAACGTGACCAAGACCTACAGCACGGCCAACCGCGTGCCTTACAAGAACTCCAACCCCGATGTGACGGGTGGCGTGACCAACACCTTTTCTTATAAGGGCTTCTCGCTGCGCTTCCTGCTCAACTATCAGTTTGGCGGCTATGCCTTCACCAGCTTTGGCCGCTCCACCTTCTCCGATGGACTCAATATCCAGACGGAGAACCAGGGCATCGACCAGCTGAAGCGCTGGCAGCAGCCGGGCGACATCGCAGAGAACCCGCGGCCGCTGTGGGGCATCTCCACACGGTCGGTGATGAACTCCACCCGCTATCTGTATAACAAGACGCTTATCCGCTTGCAGAACCTCGTGCTGTCTTATCAGATGCCCTCGAAGCTCGTCCACTCGTGGGGTGTCAACGATCTCACCTTCTCGTTTGTGGGAGATAATCTGTTGACTTATTCTCCTTATTCGGGCAAGGACCGCAACTCCTACAAGACCACCATGAGCGGCTATCCGCTCGAGCGCACGCTGTCGGTGGCTGTGAATATCGGCTTTTAGTTAATCTCAAAGACATGACAATGAATCGCAATATCAAGTTATCCCTTCTTGCCCTGGCTGCAGTGCTGCTGAGCTCCTGCAGCGATTTCCTTTCCGTTGACCAGAAAGGGCGTGCCACTATTCCCTCGTTCTTGGGCGATCCCAGTGGACTGAAGGCCGGATTGGTGGGCGCTTACAATGAGATGTATGCCTACCTTGACAATGAGTTCACCAAATACGGCGACGTGGCCGGCAACATGGTCAGCATGCCCGCCGGCGCCTCGGATATGATAGACCAGTACAATTACACTTCCGATGCCTCGCAGGAGACGGGAGCCGTGGGCTATATCTGGCGCAAGATCTACGTGGCGCAGGCCAATGTGAACAACATCATCCAGTATGCCCCCACGGTCAAGGCCGACTATCCGGAGAACGCCGCACTTTGCGACAGCATCCTTGGGCAAGCGCTGCTCCTGCGCGCATTGTGCCATTTCGACCAGTGCCGCGCCTATGCTCAGCCCTACAACTATACCTCCGATGCCTCCCATCTCGGCGTACCTGTGCTGACGATAACGCCGGGCCCCGACGACAATGTGTCGCGCCGTTCGGTGAAGGAGGTCTATGACCAGGTGCTGTCCGACCTCACGCAGGCATCGACACTGCTCTCCGACAAGGTGGCATCCAACTATCGTTACGCCTCTTTGCAGGCCGTCAACGCCATGTTCTCGCGCGTTTATCTGTATATGGAGAACTGGGAGCAGGCGCTGGCCTATGCGCGTCTGGCTATTGCCGGACAGTCACTGGCGCAAGGCAGCGATTACCTGCGCATGTTCAGCGACCTCTCTTATCAGGGCGAGGCCATCTTCCGGCTGAGCGGTCAGGACCGCCGTGGCTACCTGCGCGCCTTCTATGACGCCAGCTGTGTGCCTGCCGACACGCTGATTTCCCTCTACGATGCCGACGACATCCGCCTCAACCTGCTCAGCAGCAACGGCACGAAGCACTGCTCGAAGTACAGCGCTGTGACGGTGCCCAACAACGACGCCAACCGTGACGACCCCTTCGTATTCCGGCTCAGCGAGATGTATCTCAATGCTGCTGAGGCTGCATGCCAGCTGCAGCAGTACGCCGTAGCACGGCAATATATCGGCGCCATCCTTACCCGCGCCGTCGGTCAGACGAAGGCGGATGCCCAACTTGCGGCTTGCAGCGATACCCAGCTGCTCGAACTCATCAGGCGCGAACGGGTGAAGGAGCTCTGCTTCGAGGGGCATAACCTCTTCGACATCACCCGATGGAAGCAGAACCTCGTGCGTGAGCAGCATACCACCTCGACGCTCCGGCGGCTCAACTATCCCAACGACCGCTTCGTGTTGCCTATTCCACAGACGGAGCTCAATGCCAACACCAACATGCAGGGCAACCCCACTGTTAATCAATAATCTTAGCCATCCATTTGTAATGAGAAAGATCATCTGCTTCATAACGATTCTGCTCGCCCTTGTCAGCTGCGGCAAGGATGAGTCGGTGACGTTCACAGAGCCGTTCATCCGCGTGTCGACCGAGACTGGGGCTTCCAGCACGGTGGTGAGGTCGAACGTAAAGAACATCAACACCTATTATATATACTTGAGCAGCAAGCCGCTGACCACCAACCTGGAAGTCAACTACGAGGTGATTATTGGCGACGGCCTGCAGGCGGGCGTCGACTTTGAGTTGATCAATCCCTCCAATCAGATAACATTCTTGCCGGGTATCTATGAGATGCCCATCCGTATCCGGTGGATGGAGCATACCGTAGACCCTACGAAGGATAACACGCTGACCATCAGGCTGGTGAGCAACAGCCAGAACTTCACGATGGGCTATCCCGGTTCTGATGAGTCGCAGCGCCAACTGGTCATCACCAAAGAAAACGAGTAGCCCATGCGTCGCCTTGCCCTATTGCTGACGATACTTGTGGCAGGCCTTCAGCTGACCTGCGCCACGGGTGTTCTCAACCGCGATTCTCAGTTGCGGATGGGGCGGCTGAGCAATGGACTCACCTATTATATTTATCCCAACCGTCAGCCCAAGGGCGAGGCGGTGTATCGGCTCTTTGTCAGGGCCGGCTCGGCGATGGAGGATGACAGTCAGCTGGGCCTGGCCCATTTCCTGGAGCATGTGGCCTTCAGCGGAACGCGCCATTTCCCTGGTCAGGCCATCATGCATTTTCTGCAGTCTAACGGTGCGAAGTTCGGCACCGACCTCAATGCCCAGACGTCGTTCACGGAGACGGAGTACAAGCTCCAGTTGCCCACGGCTAACCGCAGCGTGGTCGACTCCACGTTGTTGTTGCTTGCCGACTGGGCTTGCGGCGGCATGTCGATTACGCCGGCGGCTGTCGAGCGGGAGCGTGGCATCATCCTCTCCGAACGGCGACAGCGCAATGGCAGCGGGACCGGCAACCGCCAGCATTTCCTCGACGAGCTGTTCGCTTCCTCAATCTACGCCCGCCGGCTGCCCATCGGCGACAGTACCATCGTCAGTCGGGCCACGGCCGAGCAGTTGCGTCGCTTCTATGAGCAATGCTATACGCCCAGCCGCATGGCGGTGGCTGTGGTCGGCGATGTGGATGTGAACCGTGTGGAGAAGCTCATCAAACGCTATTTCTCGGCTTTGAAGTCTTCTGTTAAAGCGCCGCAGCCCGATCTCTCCCTTCCGCCTTATACGCAGCCCAGCGTGCAGGTGTTCACCAGCCGCGGTGCCGAAGATAATGTCTTTGAGATGATTGCCCGCGGACCGATGCCGCCAGCAGTCGCTACGGCTGACGATTATCGTGACTACCTGTTACGTGCCATGATTAATCGGCTGTTCAAGCTCCGCTTCACGACCGTGTCGTTTGCCGACCCGGCTTATGCCGACGCCAGCATCCAGTATGCGCCCCTTCTTGGTGCCGCCGGTGTGCTGGATGCCTCGGCCACGTTGTCGAAGGGTAAGATTGAAAGCGGCATCACCGATTTCCTGCGCCAATACCGGCAGCTCATGGCCTGGGGCTTCACCTCATCCGAGATACGCCGTGTGGGGCGCACCTTGGAGCGTCGGCTGCGGCTGAAGGCCGAAAGTCGAACGGGCGTGAGCAGCAGCGACATCATGCAGAGCATCTACAGCGACTTCAGTGCGGGCAACCGCTTTATCTCACTGCACGATGAGCTCGCCCTCATGCAGCGTTTTCTGCCTGCCATCGACTCTGTGGCTGTGTTGCAGGCCATGCGTCGCTTCATTCCCACCTCACCCCGCCACTATCTGCTGACGGGCAATGCCAGCGATGTTCTTCTCAACGACTCCGCCCTGCAACGGCTCATCTCAAAGGTTGACCAAGAGCCAGTGCCCGCGCGATACTATACGTCAACGCCGGTGCCTGACAGCCTGTGCGATGTGCCTTATCAGCGCCATATCGTCAGCGAGCGCCCCATTCCCGAGTTGCACGCCGTTGACATCCGCCTTGACAACGGCACGCGTGTCATCTACCGTCAGACCGCAGCCGACCGCGACCGCATCACCGTTTCCGGCTTCCGGCGGGGTGGACAGTATGCCGTCGACTCCGCTCACTACGTCACCGGTATCGTGGGGCCGCCCATCGTCACCTTGTCGGGTGCGGGCGATTTCTCCCGCGATGCGCTGTCGGCGTATCTCTCCGGTACGACGGCGTCGGTAAGGTTCCTGGTCGATAAGCAGCGCACCGGTGTTTCCGGAATGGCACAGCTCTCCGATATGGAGACGATGTTCCAGTTGCTGTGGCTCCGTTGGGTTCACCCGCGTCTCGACCATGACGTCTACCAGCTCACGATGTCGAAGATTGGTGAGTCCGACAGCACACGCCACACCACGCCGCAGGATGCCTTTACCGATGAGGTGAAGCGTGTGCTCAACGGCGACAGTTATCTTTTCCGCAAGCTGACGACCGACCGCATCCGTAAGGAGGTGCGCGAGGCCGATGTTTTGCCCGTCATGCGCCGGTGGTTCTACGGTCCGGCCGACGGCTATACGTTCATCGTCTCCTCGGCGGCGCCACTCGACAGCATCCGGCCGACGATAGAGACCTATATCGGTGGACTGCCCGGCGGAAAGGGGAGGACGACAGATGAGGCTCCGGCGCGTCATGTGGTGCCCCGCGATACCGTCATCGTGGCTGCGTCGCCCACCCCCGGGCGCGCCGTGGTGACGATGCTCTCGTTGCAGTACCGCGACACGACCGAGTATTTCGACCGTCAGTTGTTGCAGGACTTGGTCAAGAACGTGCTGCGTCAGGCTCTGCTCAATAGCCTCCGCACGAGGTTGGGCAAGGTGTACAGCGTCAGCGTGGGCCTCTCGTCATCGCCCTATCCGACGTTTGAGCAGCAGGGCTCGGTGTCGTTTGTCTGTCAGCCGGCCGATGTCGACACACTCCTGACCGCCACGCGGCAGGTCATCGGGCAATTCGTCAGCCATCCCGAACAGTTCGACGACTTGATGGTCGATGCCAAGGCCAGTCTGCTCAAGGACTACCGCAGGCAGTCGCAGCGCTCGGCCTATTGGACAACTTGGATACGCAACGCCATCTATACGGGCAATGAGGACTGGTCGCGGCTGCTCTCCTACGAGCAACGGTTGCAGTCGGTCACCGGTCGGCAGTTGGCCGACTTCCTGTGGCAGGCTTTCATAGAGGCGCGCCATGTGACCGGCATTATGAAATAGAAACTGACAAATGTTTAACACGGCGGCCCCCGGGGCCGTCCATAAAATGTTGTAATTATGAAGAGAGTAAAAGATTTGTTTTCATGGGCAAGCGTCTTGTTGCTTGCCGTGTTCGCGCTGGCGTCATGCTCCAGCAGCGACAATGACGTGAAGAAGGCTGAGGCCCCGCTGATGACAGCCTTCGGCTTCTACGCCGAGGACAACGCCGGCGTGCTGTCGAAAGACTATGTGGGTACCATCTCGGGTACTTCCATCACCGTTTCGATGCCTTCATCCATCAACAAAACCGCGCTTGTGGCCCGTTTCACAACCAACGAGGGCAACAAGGTGCTGGTCAATGGCGTGACGCAGGTCAGCCAGACTACGAAGAACGACTTCACCAATCCCGTAGACTATACCGTATCCAACTCCGACGGCAGCAACAATGCGCGTTACTCGGTAACCATCACCAAGTCGTCTAATGTCAGCTGGTCAGAGGCCGCTGTCTATTCGGCTTCTGAGGTCTATGCCGGTGCAGTGCTGAAGATCAACCCGACCAACAACGTTCCGATGATTGCATTCAAGGAGCGTGCCGACGAAAGCGAGAAGATGACGGTCGTGCAGCTCTCCGGCAGCAGCCTTGCCAATGTGGGCAACGCCTCGTTCTCTTCCAAGGTGAGCAGCTCCAACTACGATTTCGACATCTCACCCGAGGGTACGCCGTATGTGGCCTACAGCAACGACGATGCCACATTGCTCAAAGGTGCCTTGAGCGTGATGCGCTATGACGGCAGCGCCTGGGTGAACGTCGGTGACGAGAGCGTGCTGAAGGCGCAGTCCAACTACATTGGTCTGGCCGCGCTCAGCGGCAGCCGCCTGGTAGTCAACCAGCAGAACAACAGCACAAAGGCCGACTTCTCACGCCGCGTGATGGTGTCCTCGGTCTATAACGGCTCGGCATGGACCAATACTGCCGCCACAACCAATCAGATTTACACCTGCGTCACGGCTGGCGACGGTACCAATGCCTACACGCTGTACATCAACCGCGGTAAGGTGGATAACGTCAACTATGGCATGAATGTGGTCAAGTATGACGGCTCGGCCTGGTCAACGCTCCGCTCCAACTATGTGCGCTCCGGCGCTACGCAGACCAGTATCGCAGGCTACGGCCTGACTGTCGCTCCTGACGGCACGCTGTACATCTGGACCGGTGACGATGCTGACAATGCGAAAAACTTCAGTGTCCGTCTGGAACGCTATAACGCCTCGGCGAACACGTGGACCGTGGTCGGCGGCAATACTTTGCCCTTGAACTTCTTCCTTTCCACCCATTCATCGGTGGCCGTGGCCGTGGCTCCTGACGGCACGCCTTATGTGGCCTACAGGAACGAGAAAGACAACAACTATCCTTACGTGATGTATCTTGACCCGGAGACCAACCAGTGGTCAACGCCGGTGCGCCTGGCTGAGGTCGCTGCCTCCGATGTCAATATCGCCTTTGCCAAGGACGGCACGGGCTATCTCACGTTTACTGATGGAGACAACCACATCCATCTGATGCGATATGCTGAGGCTAACTAATAGTCATTACAGAAGGGCATTGGGCCGCGCGGTCCTTTGCCTTTCCTTTATGTTTGCACCTTTGGCGCTGGCTGCCCAGTCAGTGGCCGAAGGTGTTGTCTTTGTTGACGCCAATGCCAATGGCCTTTACGACAAGCAAGAGGTCGGACTGGCGGGTATCCCGGTGTCGAATGGCGACACCATCGTTGTGACCAATGCCGATGGCCGTTATCGTCTGCCCGTCAAACTCGGCGAGAGCGTTTTCCCCATCCTCCCTTCCAACTATGCCTTCTCCGGCAGCCGGTTGATCGGCAAGGGGTTCAGTTACCTTGACTACGCGGCAGCTAAGCCGACGGCAAGGAAGCGGCAGCGCAAAGCGGTGACGGCGACCATCAACTTCGCCTTGAAGGCAAAGCCCGTGGCTACGGCGTTTCAGCTCAATGCCATCGGCGACATCCAAGTCTCCGACCATCAGGAGCTCGACTACCTGTCGCGCACCTTGTGGCCCGAGCTGATGGTGGGCGACAGCAGTGAGGTGAACCTCTTCCTTGGCGACTTGGTCAACAACAATCTGACGCTCTATCCCGCTTTGGCCGAGATGATGGCGCGTCTGCCGCAGACCTCGCTGACGCTGCCCGGCAACCACGACCGCGACGTCGACAGCATCATTACCCGTCAGAACCGCACCTACAACCGTTGGTTCGGTGCCGATGCCTATGCTTTCAACGAGGGGCAGGTGCATTTCATCATCCTCAACAACGTCTTCGGCAAGGGAGCGCGGGGCTACGAGGGACGCATCAGCGACCGCCAGTTGCGCTTCGTGGCCAATGACCTTCGATTAGTTCCCACCGACCGGCTGGTTGTAGTCTGCATGCACATTCCGCTTGCCTTCACCGCCAACCGTGCCCAGCTCATCGCGCTGCTCGGCAACTATCCGCATCGGTTGGCGTTGTCGGGGCATTTGCATCAGGTGGCCCGTTTCTTCCCTAAAGCCGGCAACATCGTGGTGCCGGAGCTGGGTGCCGGAGCCGCTTGCGGCTTCTGGTGGGTGGGCGAGAAGGATTGGGATGGCATACCCTCGGCTCTGCAGCAGGGCGGTACGCCTCGCAACTACTTTCAGCTCCACTTCAATGGCAACCGCTACGACTTCCGATGCAAGGGCGTAGGAGAGGATGCCGCGCGCCAGATGACCATCTATGTCACGGGCATCGACACCCTTGACCGCCACCTTCGCGATTTTGCCAATGTGGCTCCTGCCACGCTTCTCGTTACCGTCTATGGCGGCTGCGACTCCACCACCGTCAGATGCCGCATCGACGGCGGCCCGTGGCTGCAGTGCGTCAGAAGCAAGGGCATGGACCCCAACGTCGCACGGACGCGGGAGATGAACCTCACCGGCGCTTATCCCACCGCCAACAACCGCCGCAATCCGCTGCGCAAGCACCCCAGCCGACAGTTGTGGGAGCTCGTGCTGCCGCAGCCGGCCCGCTCCGGCGTGCATCGGGTGGAGGTGACCGCGGCCGACAACTACGGCCTGCATGCCGCAGGCCGGCGCGTGTATTGCTTCCCCGACACTGCGAGGACGAGGCCGGCGAATTGAATAATCAACAACCCTCTTAATGCCTATGAACGAAAAAATCCCCCAGGAATGGTCGAAGGTGAGCCTCAAAGATGTGTCGTTTCTCAACATCATGAAGCGGCACATCTACAATGTGCTGATAGTGGCCAACCCCTACGATGCCTTCATGCTCGAAGACGACGGACGCGTGGAGGAGAAGGTGTTCAGCGAGTACATGGAGCTTGGCCTGCGCTACCCGCCGATGTTCACGCAGGTGTCGACCATCGATGAGGCCGAGGAGGTGCTGGCCACTACGCCGGTCGATTTGGTCATCTGTATGCCGGGCAATGCCGACAACGACGCCTTCACCGTGGCGCGCGCCATCAAGACGCGGTTCCCAAAAATCCATTGCGTGGTGCTGACGCCGTTCTCCCACGGCATAACGAGACGCATGGAGCACGAGGACCTGAGCATCTTCGACTATGTGTTCTGCTGGTTGGGCAATACCAACCTCATCCTCTCCATCATCAAGCTTATCGAGGACAAGATGAACCTCGACCACGACATCCGCGAGGGTGGGGTTCAGATGATACTGCTCGTCGAGGATTCCATCCGTTTCTACAGTTCTATTCTGCCCAATCTCTACAGCTACATCCTGCAGCAGAGCCACAACTTCGCCACTGAGGCGCTCAACCGCCATTCGGCCACACTGCGCATGCGCGGCCGGCCGAAGGTGGTGTTGGCCCGCACCTATGAGGAAGCGCTCGCGCTTTATGAGCGCTACCGCGACAACTGCCTCGGCGTCATCAGCGACGTGCGCTTCCCTGTCAACGGCGAGAAGAATGCCGAGGCCGGCTTCCTGCTGCTCGAGCAGATACGCAAGGAGGATGAATACGTACCGCTCATCATGGAGAGCGCCGAGACAGCCAACGCGCAGAGGGCTGTGGCCGAGGGCTTCCATTTCGTCGATAAGAACTCGAAGGTGCTGTCAGTGGAGCTGCGTCATCTGATGGAGGAGCACATGGGCTTCGGCGACTTCATCTTCCGCGACCCGAAGACCCACCGTGAGATTATGCGCATCCACTCGCTGAAGGAATTGCAGGACAATATCTTTAAGATACCCGCCGACTCGATGCTCTACCACATCTCGCGCAACCATATCAGCCGTTGGCTCTGCGCCCGCGCCATCTTCCCCGTGAGCAACTTCCTGAAGCACGTCACGTGGCACAAGCTGCAGGACGTGGACGCCCATCGGCAGATTATCTTCGACGCCATCGTACAGTACCGGCGTATGAAGAACATGGGCGTCGTGGCGGTGTTCGACCGCGGCAAGTTCGACCGCTACGCCCATTTCGCCCGCATCGGTGAGGGATCGCTCGGCGGTAAGGGGCGCGGCTTGGCTTTCCTCGACAACATCATCAAGTCGCACCCCGAGTTCAACCAGTTTCCCGGCGCGACGGTCAACATCCCCATGACGGTGGTGCTGTGTACCGACGTCTTCGACCAGTTCATGGACCAGAACGACCTCTACGGCATCGCGCTAAGCGACGCACCCGACGAGGACATTCTCCAGCGCTTCCTCAAGGCGCAGTTGCCCGACAGCTATATCGCCGACTTCTTCACCTTCTTCGACGCCACCCACGGTCCCATCGCGGTGAGGTCGAGTTCATTGCTCGAGGACAGCCACTACCAGCCTTTCGCCGGCATCTATTCCACCTACATGATACCCCGCTTGGCCGACCGGCAGCAGATGCTCTACATGCTGGCAGCGGCCATCAAGAGCGTCTATGCCTCTGTCTATTACCACGACTCGAAGGCTTATATGACGGCAACGTCAAACGTCATCGACCAGGAGAAAATGGCGGTCATCCTGCAGGAGGTCGTAGGCCATGACTACGGCGACCGCTTCTATCCCAACATCTCGGGCGTGCTGCGTTCCATCAACTATTACCCCATCGGCGACGAGCAGGCTGACGAGGGCATTGCCTCGCTGGCGCTTGGACTGGGCAAGTATATCGTCGACGGCGGTCAGACGCTGCGCGTCTCACCCAACCATCCCAATCAGGTGTTGCAGCTGTCCGACGTCCCTCTCGCGCTGAAGGATACGCAGACGCGTTTCTACGCCTTGGACATGCGGCGTGTGGGAACCGACTTCAAGGTCGACGACGGCTTCAACATCCTCAACCTGCGGGTGCGGCAGGCCGACAGCGACGGTGCCCTGCGCTATATCGCGTCGACCTACGACGCCAACGACGAGGTGATGCGCGACGGCTATTACCCCGGCGGGCGTAAGATTATCTCATTTTGTGGCGTACTGAAGCAGGGCGTGTTCCCCTTGCCTGAGCTCATGCGCATGGCACTGAGGTTCGGTGCTGAGGCCATGCGGCGACCCGTCGAGATTGAGTTTGCCTGCAACATCAACGACGACCGCACGGGTGAGTTCTATCCGCTGCAAATCAGGCCGATGGTCGACGTGCGGCAGGAGATTGTGGAGAACGTGGCCGAGGTATCCGACGCCGACTGTTTGCTCCGCAGCCACGACGCACTGGGCAATGGCGTGAGCCGCGACGTTACCGACGTGGTCTACGTCAAATACGACGAGAACTATTCGGCTGCCGACAACGCCTTGGTGGCTGACGACATCGCGCGGCTCAATCAGCAGTTCCTCGACGACGGCCGCAACTATGTGCTCATTGGGCCGGGCCGTTGGGGGTCGAGCGATCCGTGGCTCGGCATCCCTGTGAAGTGGCCCATGCTGTCGGCCTCGCGCGTCATCGTCGAGCTGACGCTGCCCGGCTACCGTGTCGACCACAGTCAGGGCACCCACTTCTTCCAGAACCTCACGTCGTTTGGCGTGGGCTATTTCACCATTGACGAGAACGACCGCACGTCCGGCGGATTTGTCAACAAGGCGCTCCTCGACAGCATGCCTGCCGTCAGCGAGACCACCTACGTGCGCCACGTGCGCTTCGACAAGCCCCTGAAGATTATGATTGACGGCAAGAAGCAGGAAGGCGTCGTGGTGATGTAGCGTGGGCGTTCGATGCCCTTGCGCTTACGTCGATAACGCAGATGATGATACACCATAGTAAATATCCGGTGAGCCGTTAAGGCTCATCTTCGAGTGCTGGTTGCTCGTGTTCATCATCGTGATGATGATCGTGGTGTCGTTCTTCACCAAGGCGCCGTCGAAGGAGCAGGTTGACGCCATCACCTTCACGCCGGCTTACCGCAAGCAGATTCGCGAGAGCTGGAGCGTGGGCGACATCATCGCCTCACTCGGCGCAACGTTCAAACTTTAACAATGTAACCTCTCATCGAAGGGTGAGAACAAAACTATAAGCTATGCTTGAAGAACTGAAACAAAAGGTATGGAAAGCCAATCTTGACTTGGTGAAGCACGGCCTCGTGCTGTTCACTTGGGGCAATGTGTCGGGTATCGACCGCGAGCGTGGGCTCGTTGTCATCAAGCCCTCCGGCGTCAGTTACGACACGATGAAGCCCAGCGACATGGTTGTTGTCGACTTGCAATCGGGGAAGGTCGTGGAAGGCGACCTCAATCCTTCGTCTGACACGCCGACCCATCTGGTCATCTACCGCAACTTCCCTGAGGTGGGCGGCGTGGTGCACACCCATTCCACCTACGCCACAGCCTGGGCTCAGGCCGGCCTCAGCATTCCCAACATCGGCACCACCCACGCCGACTATTTCCACGATGCCATACCCTGCACCGACGACATGACGGCCGACCAGATGGCGGAATACGAATACAACACCGGCGTCGTCATCGTCGAGAAGTTCAGGAAGGCCAACATCAATCCGGTCCACACGCCGGGCGTATTGGTCAAGAACCACGGTCCCTTCACGTGGGGCAAGGATCCCGACGAGGCTGTCTATCATGCTGTGGTGGCCGAGCAGGTAGCCAAGATGGCCTTCATCTCGTTCTCGGTCAATCCCAACACCACGATGAATCCGCTGCTCGTGGAGAAGCACTTCTCGCGTAAGCACGGTCCCAACGCGTATTATGGGCAGAGGAAATGAAGGCAGGAGTTGGGAAGTCCTGAACCATCAAGGTGGTCTACAAAGGCACCGCCAACAACACCCATGAGGTGGAAGACGTGATGATGGCCGCCAACGCCGACAAGCGTTGCATCGGTGTCATCACCTGGATGCCGATTGTGGTGCTGAAATTGAAGTAGCGCCCTGTGAGACCACCCTTATCGCATCGCGATACCATAGCTATCGCGGTGCGATCTCATAGTTGAGTCGTTTTAGGCGCTCGGTGATGAGCGACGTATAGCGGTCCTGGTTCTCGGGGCTAAGGAAAGAGCGCGAGATGATTTTCTGCCACTTCGGCAAGGCCTTCTGCATCTGGTCAGCGATACGCAGCATGACCTTTTCTTCGATGCCCATGGTCTTTGCCATTTGAATGAAGTCGTTCAGTCGTAGCTTTGACTTGCGGCCGTTTAGTGTCAAGGCCATCTCCTCCTTATCTTTCGGATTGGCTATGGCGACATTCAGCAGGTCGTAGGCTGGCGTCAGCCTATAGGCGTCGTTCGGCTTGTAAAGGGAGAAGTTCTTCAGATGCATATCATTGTTGCCAGTAACGAAGCAGAATAGCAGCAGTTGCAGATAGTTGGTCAGGTCGAGTTTGGGCATTGCGCTATATTGCTTAATCGTCTTTGCCACCTGTTCGTAAGATCCTTTGTATTTGTACTCTGTGGGATGCAGTGTGAGCTGGCACATATCTTCCATATCAATCTTTCCGCCGTCTGTATTGCGGTCGATGCGTTTGGTGATATAGCCTATGCTCCCGTCTGCCATGCGTATCAATGTATGTGGAACCGTATTAATCTTTACAGCCTCGGCGAGGTGCATGGTCAGGTCCTCGTTCTCGGGCAATTGTTCAAACTGATTCGTCTGTGGTTTGAAGATATAGTCTCCCCGAAGCCCTACAATGGTCAGCCGTTCGTTGCCCTCATGTTTGCTGAGATTTAACGACAACTTCGGCTGTACGCCAGTCAGTGATGTCTGGGCTCGAATAACTTTGGCTGCAAGACGGTCGAGATCCTCCAGCCGGTAGTCCATGGTCGGCACTTCCTCGGTTCCAAAGAACTTCCGCGCGCATTCCGGATGGAAGTCGCGCTGTCCTTCTTTCAAATCCTTATAGCAAAAGAGACATTTACACATTATCATTCCTCCTCACTGTTTACTGGTACTACGCTCACAGCCCCTATGCAATCCTTGCAGCACAACAAAAGAAGCGACATGCGGTCGAGAATGCTGATGTCGGTATTGCGCAAGGCCACATCCAATAGCCATCCCTCGGGTATCAAACCGTCGAAAAAAGGAAACAGCGTTGGACTGACGAAATCATCCGATTGCAGGGGAAACGTCAGGCTGATGGCGCTGGCGTCCGGTCGGCTGAGATAGTCAGCGTCGTAGCGGAATCGGTACTCGCCGCCATTCTCAACGAGAAGGCCTGCGAAGATGTCTTTATGAAATACGCTCGCCTGTCTCATCATTTCGTTTCGTTAAATGGTTCCTTCTTTGCCGGGATAAGCTCATAGTTGAAGAGGTCGAGCAGTTGGTTGACCTTATCCATCCTTAATGTTCGCTTGCCCTGTTCAAGATTACGCACGAAGTTGAGGCCTACGCCCGACTTCATGGCGAGGTCTTCCTGCGTGAGGCCGGCGTCTTTACGCAGCGCCTTCACGGTGGCTGATAGTCTGGTTCGCTCCATCATCATTATATCCTTTCGGATGCAAAAATAAGAAAAGATGGGCGAATTATATGCTATCTGCTATAAAATAAAGCAAACATTAACAGTTTATATGCTATCGAATATAAACGGAGGCCACAGCGGCGAGGCTGATGGCGCAGCAGTAGGCTACGGCATCGTGGTGAAATACTGGTAGTCGTGGAGAATCTTCGACAGAAAGACGATGTTGTCGTCGGTCTTCGGTTTTACCTTGAGGAAGGTGGCCACCTTTTGGGCGAGCAGTTGCGTCTGTTCGGCATCGTAGCCGCTGTCGGCCTTCAGCACGCGTTCGATGAGGCGGGCCTGGTTGTCGCTGAGCTGTGAGGCCTGCGGATAGGTGGGGTGGTAGGAGGGTGTCTGCGCATAGAAGTCGTCGAGCGACGCATGCCATCGTTTGTAGTCGTCCTCGTGGATGACCATCGTGCCGGCGGCCATATCGCCGAAGCGTTGGTGGCGGCTGGTGAGCAAGACGGGGATGATGCCGACGCACGACATGCTGAGATCGACCAAGAGAAACACCCAGCGCATGATCAGTTGGCCGATGGTGGGGCGCGCACCGTCGGCACTGATGACGCGCGTGTGGCGCAGGGCCTTGCCGATGCTCTGGCCGTGGAAGAAATACTCGCAGATAACCGGGTAGAGCAGACAGGGCAGGTAGATGATGAGGAGCAAGACGAGATTGAAAATATATCCAGCGTAGGGCAGCCGTTCGGTCAGAAAGCTGAAGACCAGGAACATGAGTAAGGCGTAGGCCGCCAAGACGGCGCCGTCGATGACCGTCGCTATCATGCGGTCGGTGATGCTGGCGGCTATCTCATGGATGCGCACATACTGTCCGGTGACGATGTCGGTGGAGTTTTCTAATCTTGTCATCGTATTTTATTACGTGTTTTGTTGCAAATTTACCATTATTTCCTTAATTTTGTGGCATAATACGTATTAATTTATCTTTTAAACTTGAAAGAGCAAACCTTCATCCGCAACAACATCCAGAAATGGGAGCGTGCTGAGACCGTCGTGGAGCAGGCGGCCGAGCAGTCGCCCGACGTGTTGGCCAAGGCTTATGTCGACGTCACGGGTGACCTGAGCTACGCCCAGACCCATTACCCCGACTCGCAGATGACGGTTTACCTCAACGGCCTCGCCGCCGCCCTTCACAATGCCATCTACAGCAACAAGCGTGAGCCGGCCCGCCGCTTCATCACCTATTGGACCCGCGAGATGCCGCTTGTGCTTTACGATGCGCGCAAGCTCCTGCTCATTTCCCTCCTTATATTTATAGGCAGCGCCCTCGTCGGTGCCTTGTCGCAGATGGCCGACCCGTCGTATTGCCGCCTCATCATGGGCGACGTCTACATGGATATGACCGAGGCCAACATTGCCGCCGGCAAGCCGATGAACGTATATGGCAGCATGCCCCAAATGATGATGTTCAACTCCATCACGCTCAACAACATCGGTGTGGCGCTCCGCATCTTCGGCATGGGTCTGTTCACGAGCATTGCCTCGGGACTGATGCTGTTCTACAATGGCATCATGATTGGCTGCTTCGATGCGTTCTTCGCCCAACATGGCATGCTCGGCGTCAGTCTATCGACTACGATGCTCCACGGCACCCTTGAGCTGTCGGCCATCGTCATCGCCGGTGCTGCGGGTCTGGCCTTGGGCAATGGCTGGCTCTTCCCCGGCACCTATACGCGTCTGACCTCCTTCCGCCGCGGGGCCCTGCGCGGATTGAAGATCGTCATCAGCACCGTACCGCTGTTCGTCGTGGCCGGCTTCATTGAGAGCTTCATCACCCGCATGAGCAACCTTACGCTGTCGCAGCGCCTGCTGATTATCATCCCTTCGGCGGCCTTCGTGCTGTTCTATTATGTGGCGTGGCCCATGTGGGTACACCGCCGACAGACGCGGCAACAGACAGATAAGCATTAATCAACATTATTCATATCAACCTCTAAACCCATGTATAAGATTCCGTTTTACAAAGCACGCAGGTTCGGCGACACCTTCTCCGACACCTTCGACTTCTTCAAGCAGTCGTGGCGTACCATTGTGCGCTTAGGCCTCTACATTCTTTTGCCCCTGACGCTGTTGCAGGTAATCGGCGTGACCGAATATTACCGCGATACGATGTCCACCGCCATGAGTGGTACGGCAGCCACCGACCCGTTGGCCATGTATCGTGACCTCGGTCCCGGCTTCATTCTCATGCTCGTCGCGTCGTGGGTCATGTGGATTTTCGCCGTGTCGATGATCTACGGTCTGATGAAATACTATCATCAGGGCGATGGCGACCTGAGCCAACTGACGCTTAAGACTTTCTGGAAGGCGGTGCAGGGCCGATGCTTCAAACGTAGCCTATATATTGTTCTCTTCTCCATGATATTTGTTGCGTCGATTATATCCGTAATTATTTGCATCGCCTACTTTGGAGGAAGCACTCTCAACTTTCTTTTTACGAGTTATCCATTGAATGTAATTGTTGTAGTCGGAATAATTGGTCTTATATTTTTAATCTTTGTATTTTCCCTTCCATTAACATTGTGGGCTCCCATCTATTTGATGGAAGACCAGACTTCAATATTTGATGCGCTCCGTAAGACCTATCGCTACGGCATGCGGACGTGGGGCAGTCTGTTCCTCCTGACTTTGATTATGGGATTGCTCATCAATTTGATTACCACCATCGTGATGGTTCCGGGCCTCATCATGCTGATGATTCAGGTGCTGGTCTTCCCGCAACTGACGGGTGTCGGACCGGTAATCTATGCGTTCATCACCTACATCGTGATGGTTGTCGTCACGTTTATCGGTTGGGTGGCCACCATGCCGTTCCTCATTGCCTTCGGCTTCCACTATGGCAGTGCGGCCGAGAAGATTGACCATGTGACGGCCGCAGCCGACATTGCCCATTTCAATGAGTTGGGCGACAACAACGCCGACGACCCCGACGTGGCCCCGCGCCCGAGCGAGATCGATGACTTTGAGAAACTTTAACCCCGACCGATGCTTTTAACCGCCATACCCTCCAACAGTCTGCGCCCCGACACGGCCCTCATCCACGCCTTGCAGCAAAGTGGCGACTACGACTATCAGAAGGAACTGATGGAAGGTCACTTCAGCATCTGGCAGTGGCTGTGGGAGCATGTCTCACGCTACCTCGAGCGCATTCTGCGCGGTGTGAAGTATATCGGTGACGTGCCGATGTGGGTGTGGGTGCTGCTGGCCGTGGTGGTGCTGGCGGTCATCGTGGGTGTGTTCATTCTCCGCAAGCGTGGACTGTTTTACCGCAACCGGCGCATGGAGGAGGAAACGGCTGACGATGAGGATAATATCTATGGTGTCGACTTCGACAAGGAACTGGCGAAAGCCGCGGCCAAACGCAACTGGCGCGGTGTGGTGCGTCTGCGCTATCTGCAGACGCTGAAGGCTTTGGCCGACGCCAACCGCATCGATTGGCGCCCGTCGAAGACGCCCACGCAGTACACCCGCGAGGTGACAACGGCGCCTTTCCGTGAGATGACACGCCTCTTTCTGCGTGTGCGCTATGGCGGTTTTGCGGCCGATGAGGCGATGGCCCAACAGATGCTGCAATGGCAGCAACAGGTGGTGACGGAAGGAGGTGAGGCATGAACATGAGCCGCAAGTCAATCATCGCCCTCATCGTGCTGGTGCTGGTGTTCTTCATCATCCAGCTTAGGATGCCGAAGAAATGGGACTGGACGCCCACCTGGTCGCCCACCGACAACAATCCCTTCGGCTGTCTGCTGATGGACAGCGTGCTCAAGGGCTCCCTGCCGCACGGCCGTTATAAGGTTGCCCGCACAACGCTATGGCAGTTGGCGCACAGCCGCGACTCGCTGAGCAATGTGCTGTGGGTGACGGAGACCGCGACGCTGGACGTCTCTACAACACGCATCATCAGGCGCATGATGGCGCGTGGCCAGCGGGTGATGATTGTCGCCGGGGAGACGAGGTTCATGGCGATAGACAATACCCGTTACGACCGTCAGTGGGGCATAGCCATTCGTATGGGCGACCGTTTCACCGTGGCCGACGTGCTGAACCTCAGGCAGAGCCACACCGAGATGGACACCATCGCCTGGAAAGACAGCCTTGGGCATGCCGTCAGAAAATACCAAGTGCTGCGCCCGATGACGAACAACGTCATTGATCTGGCCGATGGAAATGAGGGCAAACAATGGGAACCCATTATCACCTCGCGCGGTTACGTGGTTGAGGGAGACAGAGACCCTTACGTGTATGCAGCACGCCGCAGGTTCGGCCGCGGTGAGATGGTGGTGGTCGCCATGCCCCTGATGTTCACCAACTACGGCATGATAGAGGGCGAGACCAACGAGGTGGTGTTCCGCCTGTTGAGTGAGATGTCCGGCCGCCCCCTCGTGCGCATCACCGACCGGCAATCGGATAAAACCGACGGGCAGGTGGAGCAGTCGCCTTTGCGCGTGGTGTTTAAGGACCCGACCCTGTGGTGGCCGTTCTATACGGCGCTGGCGGTGCTCGTGCTTTTCTTCGTGTTCACCGCCCGCCGGCGGCAGCGCGCCATCCCCGTGGTGAGGCCGCCGGTCAACCACACCCTGGAGTTCACCCGCCTCATCGGCACGCTCTTCTACCAGCGGCACGACCGCAAGGGGCTGCTGCGGAGCAAGTGGGAGCTGTTCGCCAACACCGTAAGGCAGCAGGCCGACGTTGACGTGCAGGCGCTCGACGATGACGACCACCTTTTCCAAGTGCTGTCCGACCGGTCGGGCATGAGCTACGAGGACGTGGCGCGGATGATAAAGCGACTGCGCTATTTGGCCGCCAATGACAACGACCTGACGCCGGAAGAGTTGCTCAAGGCCATTGACGACATGGACGACTTGGCGTCTCGTCTCGGTGCAACTCATGGTATTTCAGATTAGGAAAATATAACAAGACGATATATGGAAGAAGAAAGAACCGATTTGACCGTGTTCTCCCAGCAGGTGGAGGACATCCGCACGGCCATCAAACAGTTTATCGTGGGGCAGGACGAGGCCATCGACCTGTTGCTGACCTGCGTCTTAGCCGACGGCCACGTACTTATTGAGGGTGTGCCTGGTGTGGCCAAGACCCTGCTGGCCCGTCTGCTGGCTCGTCTGATTGACGCACGGTTCAGCCGCATACAGTTCACCCCCGACCTTATGCCGAGCGACGTATTAGGCACCACTGTATTCAATGCCAAGACGGGTGCGTTTGATTTCCACCGCGGTCCGGCCTTCGGCAACATCATCTTAGCTGATGAAATCAACCGTGCGCCGGCCAAGACGCAGGCCGCTCTGTTTGAGGTGATGGAGGAGCGCAAGGTGGATATCGACGGCCAAACGTATCAGATGGAGCCGCTCTACACCATCATCGCCACGCAGAACCCCATTGAGCAGGAAGGCACCTACCGGCTGCCCGAGGCGCAGCTCGACCGCTTCCTGATGAAGATTACGATGGGTTACCCTTCGGCTGAGGAGGAAGAGGAGATTCTCCGGCGTCATCAGGCTACGCCACGCTTCACCCAACTCGATGCGCTGCAGCCCATTCTAAGGGCTGACGACGTGCTGGCGATGCGGTCGCTGCTCGAGAAGGTCGTCGTCGATCAGTCGCTATTGCGCTATATTGTGGGCATTGTGCAGCTCACGCGCCGCGCAAAGAGCATCTATCTCGGCGCCTCACCGCGTGCGTCGGTGGCGCTGCTGCGCTCGGCCAAAGCCATGGCGCTGCTCGACGGGCGCGACTTCGTGACGCCCGACGACGTGAAGCGTGTGGCACCTGCCGTGCTGGCCCACCGTCTGGTGCTCACCGCCGAGGCTGAGATGGAGGGCTTCACCCCTGAGAAGGTGGTGCGCCGCATCTTGGAGCAGGTCGAGGTCCCGAAATAATGTAGGAGAGTCGGCATTCCTGCCGACTTACCCATCAAAACAATATTCCGCCAATGTACTTACGCAAGCGTTTTTACCTCATTGCCCTGGCCATCATCCTGGTGATGATTGCCGGTCGCGCATGGCTCCCGCTCCTTTGGGTGGGTCAGGGGCTGCTTGCGCTGCTTGTGGCCGAGCTCATTGCCGAGACCGTGGTACTGTGGTTTGGCGGCCGCATCGAAGGCAGCCGAACATGCGCCGACCGCTTCAGCAATGGCGACGACAATGAGGTACGCCTGCGGGTGAAGAGCCATTACCGTATGCCCGTGTGGCTGTCGGTCACCGATGAGGCGCCGGTGGTGTTTCAGCGGCGCGACATCGCGATGTCCATTCGGCTGAAGCCCGCTACGGGTCGGGTGCTGACCTATCGGCTGCGGCCCGTCCGTCGTGGCGTATATCAGTTCGGCCGCATGCGCGTGTTCACCTCGGTTCTGCTCCGGTGCATGGAGCGGCGCTTCACGTTGGGCGAGGCGCAGGAGATCAAGGTTTATCCGTCTTACCTGATGCTGCGCCACTATGAGTTGCTTGCCTTTTCGCAGCGGCTCACCGAGATGGGCATCAAGCGCATCCGACGCCCGGGCAACAATACGGAGTTTGAGCAAATTAAGGACTATGTCAAGGGCGACGACTACCGCGCCATCAACTGGAAAGCCACGGCGCGCACCAGTCGGTTGATGGTCAACGTCTACAATGAGGAGCGGTCGCAGCAGGTGTTCTGCATCATCGACAAAGGCCGGTTGATGCAGCAGACCTCGCAGGGCATGACCTATCTCGACTGGGCTATCAATGCGGCGTTGGTGCTGTCGTTCGTCTCCATCCATCGTGACGACAAGGCCGGACTCATCACCTTCGGCGGAAAGGTGGACACGTTCCTGCCGGCCGAGCGCAACGCCGGCCAGATGCAGGCCATCCTCGAGAGCCTCTACCGCCAGCAAACGGAGTTTGATGAGGCCGACTATGCCGCACTGGTCACCACCGTCGGTCAGCGCGTACAGCGGCGCAGTTTGTTGGTGGTATTCACCAACTTCGCCACTGTCGATACCGCTCGCCGGCAGTTGCCTTACCTCCGGCAGTTGGCCCGCCGCCACCGCGTGCTCGTCGTCTTCTTCCGCGACGAGGAGCTGGAGGCCTTTGTCCAGGAGAAGCCCACGACCGAGGAGGGTTATTTCCAGCGGGTAACGGCTGAGCGTGAGGTCGCCAACCGACAGCTTGTCGCGTCGATGCTCCGGCAGTATGGCATGGAGACGTTGCTCGTGCGGTCGCACGACCTCTCCATCAGCGTGCTCAATAAATATCTGGCGATGCGGCATTGACAGTAACCAAAAAGTAAATGAAACCAACCAACAAACAAATAGAAGACTACCGCCGCGAAGAGGAGACGCTGCGTCAGCAGATTCAGCGGCTCAAGGCTCGCAGCCGGGCTTTCGTCATCGGAGACATTCTCTCCTTCCTCGGCATCCTCTTTTTCCTTGTGCTCATCACGCTGAGCGACAACAGCATGCTGAGGGTAGGCGAGGGCGTGATGGCTGCAGTGATGGCCGTCGTATATATTGTGGTGCGCAACCGCGATGTGAAAAACAGCGAGCGCATGGCCGAGACCGAGCGTCTGCGACGGGTTTATGTCCATGAGGCGGCTGCGCTGACGGGCGACTTCTCTGCTTTTGACGATGGACAGCGCTACGTCAATCCGCACCATCCGTTCACCTACGACCTCGACATCTTCGGCCGCGACAGTCTCTTCCAACGCATCAACCGCACGGTGACCAATGAGGGCGCCGACCGTTTGGCAGCCTTTCTGCAGTCGGTAGATATGCATTCGACGACGGCCGAAATCAATGCCTATCGCGAAGCGGTCAATGAGTTGGCCGCCCAAGGCGACGATGCCAACCGCATTGATCATGCCGCTGGCGATGAGGCTGCGGCGATGCTTCGCTGGCGTATGCGCTTCATGGCCTTCGGCGTTGACGGAAAGATTGACACCACGACGGTCAAGCGTGAGGCGCCCAATGTGGGTAAGGTGGTTTTCCCGTCTTGTTTTCAGCGTAGTAGCCTGAAAGTTCTGCTTTGGGCATTGGTCGTCGGTTTTCTGGCGAGCATCGTATTGGCGGTCGAAGGCCAGCTCTCGGTCGGCGTCCCCATTCTTTGGCTGTTCTTCAACTTCTTCCTCACGCAGACTTTGGCGCAGCGCCGGTTGAGAGCGATTCAGACAGCAGTGGTGGCTTTGCACGACGACATGCAGCCGCTCATGCGATTAGTTCGCCATATCCTTTCCGTTGACTTCCACTCCGATGTGGTCAAAAGACAGGTGGACGCTATCCGTGAGGCCGCGAATTCGATGGAACATCTGACGGCCATCGTCGAGACGATGGTTTTGCGTGGTCATGGCCTTTACCTCTTCCTTTCCGACAGCATCCTGCTTCGCGGCATGTTCCTTGCCATGAAGTATGTGGCGTGGCAGCGGTCGGCGACCGACAAGGTGGACGCATTGGTAGCCGCCGTTGCCGAACTCGATGCTCTTGTCTCGATGGGTGAGCTGCGCTCGGAGGACAGGGCAGAGGTGGTCGACGACAAGGGTGTGGTGTTCCGCTCCAAGGGCTTGGGTCACCCCTTCCTCGGAGAAAAGGCGGTAAAGAACGACTTCGTCATCGACGACCGCAACTTTTACATCGTCACGGGCGCTAACATGGCGGGGAAGAGCACCTTTCTCAGGGCTGTCGGCGTCAATTATGTGTTGGCGATGAACGGTATGCCGGTGTTTGCCGACCAGTTGACCGTGAGCCGTTTCCAACTCTTTACCAGCATGCGCACGAGTGACGATCTGGCCCACGGCATCTCGTATTTCAACGCCGAACTGCTCCGGTTGCAGCAGCTCATCGACCATCTCGACGCCACACCCGACAAACCGACGCTCATCATATTGGACGAGATCTTGAAAGGCACCAACTCGCTCGACAAACTCAACGGCTCGCGTATGTTCCTCGAGGCGATGGAGCAGCGGCCTGTCACCGGTCTCATTGCCACTCATGACCTGGAACTGTCGAAGATGGCGGCCGATGCCCGCTTCCACAACTACTGCTTCGAGATTGCCCTTGGCACCGACGTCACCTATTCCTATAAGATCACGCCTGGCGTTGCCCGCAACCAAAACGCCACCTTCCTGCTGGGGAAGTTGCTGGAACGTTAAATATTTGTCATGCGATAGGGAAATAATTCGGCAAAAAAAGCGTTAGTCTTTTAGAAAACTATTATATTTGCAAGCAGTAACGCATAACTTAGAATATCAACCAATCAAACGCATTAATGATGAAGAAAGAGTATTTAGCAGAGTTGGTGGGTACGATGGTACTCGTACTCATGGGCTGCGGTGCAGCCGTCTCTTTGGGTTGCGACCCCGTCCACAATCAGGCTGCTGTGGTAGGTACGGCCTTGGCTTTCGGTCTTTCAGTGGTGGCTATGGCTTATACCATCGGCGGCATCTCGGGATGCCACATCAATCCCGCCATTACATTGGGTGTATGGCTCAGCGGCCGCATGAAGGGTAAGGACGCCGCCATGTATATGATTTATCAGGTGATTGGCGGCATCATCGGTGCAGCCATCCTCTACGCCATCACCACTTCGGCCGGCCTTCAGGGCACGGGTGCCAACGATTTGCAGGCTGTCAACGATGCCGGCGTGACGATTACGACGCTCGGCGGTCTGTTGGCTGAGATCTTCTTCACCTGCGTCTTCGTTTTGGTGGTGCTGGGCGCTACGGCAAAGACCAACGGCGCAACCAACAACTTTGCTGGTCTGGCCATCGGTCTGTCGCTCGTGCTTGTCCATCTGGCCTGCATCCGCTACACCGGTACGTCGGTCAACCCCGCACGCTCCATCGGTCCTGCACTCTTCCAGGGTGGCACGGCATTGACCAACCTTTGGATCTTCATCGTCGGTCCGTTCGTCGGTGGCGCACTGGCTGCCGGCGTGTGGAAGATTATCGAACCCGCCGAGAAGAAATAGAAGAACTTTATTATTATTTCATAACTTTGTACATTCGCAGGGGCCAGACGTGATGTCTCGCCTCCTGCATTTTTATGCTTATAATGAATCGCCCAACACTTACCAATAGGCAATACGTATTGCCCTTTATCCTTGTCACCTCGCTGTTCTTTCTGTGGGGCTTTGCCCGCGCCATCCTTGATGTGCTGAACAAGCACTTCCAAAACGCGCTTGACATCACGATAACCCAGTCGGCCCTGATACAGGTGACGACCTATTTAGGCTATTTCATCATGGCCATTCCGGCAGGTTGGTTTATCAACCGCCACGGCTACCGCACCGGCGTCATCTTTGGTCTCACGCTCTTCGGCGTGGGCGCACTGCTTTTCATTCCTGGCGCTGAGGCCGGTACGTTCTACGCTTACTTAGGAGCGTTGTTCATCATCGGTTGCGGACTTGTTTTCCTTGAGACGTCGGCCAATCCGTATGTCACCGAGCTGGGTGCACCCGAGACAGCGACGAGCCGCCTTAATTTCTCACAGTCGTTCAACGGCTTAGGCTGCCTGTCGGCCACGTTCATAGTGGGTCAGTTCTTCTTCAGTGGTCCCAAGTCGGAAGCTGGCGGCAAGATTGTGGTGCCTTACGCCATCCTCGGCATCCTGGTGCTGCTCATCGCTGTGGTGTTCTCGCGCGTCAACCTGCCCGAAATCAATCACCATGAGACAGATGAGGACCGCGCCAAGGGTACGCGCATCTCTAAGCTCTTCCATCACCACACGATGTTTGTCTTCGGCCTTTTCGCCCTGTTGGCTTATGAGATTGCCGAGATTTCCATCAATAGCTATTTCATCAACTTCGTCACCGCGAAGGGTTGGATGTCGGACAATGCCGCCTCGGTTATCCTGACGCTGGCACTGGCTTTCTTCATGTTGGGTCGTTTCGGTGGCAGTTGGATCATGCGGCGGGTGAAGGCCGAGCACATGCTCATGGCCTGCGCCACGGGCAGTCTGATCTGCATTGGACTGGTGCTTTGCAACTGGGGTAAGATTTCGATGGTCGCCTTGGTGGCCAACTATATCTTTGAGGCCATTATGTTCCCCACCATCTTCTCGCTGGCTCTCCGCGGCTTGGGCAGTCTGACGAAGTCGGCCTCGTCGTTGCTGATGATGACGCCTATCGGCGGCTGCGGCTTCCTGTTGATGTCGCTCATTGCCGATGCCACGGGCATGATGAGTCTGCCGTTTGTCATTCCGTTCCTTTGCTATTTCATCATCCTGCTCTTCGCCTCTGAGCTCACCCGCAAGAACAATGGCCCGGTGCTTACGCTTTAGGCTTTGGCTGACCATTGCCGGTCTGCTGTTGTGCGGACACCTCAACGCCCGTCACCTGACAGGTCGCGTCGTGGACGACGAGACAGGACAGCCGCTGCCCGGTGTCACCGTGGAGCTGCTGTCGCCCAAGGACAGCAGCGTCATCCGTGCCACGGTGACGGCCGGGAAAATGTTTTTCGGCCACGAGGAGCTGTTCTACGACATCGACGTGGACAACAACACCACCTATCTGCTCCGCTTCTCGATGGTCGGCTACGCCACACAATATAGAAAGGTGGAGGTGAAGATGGGCCAGCGCATGAATGTGCAGTGGGTGCCCGACCTCCGTCTGAAGACCGACAGCAAGACGCTGTCGGAAGTCGTTGTCAAGGCGACGAAGATCAAGATGGTACTGCATGGCGATACGATGGTCTACAATGCCGATGCCTTCAGTCTGAGCGAGGGTTCCATGCTTGACGCCCTCATCCGTCAGTTGCCGGGCGCTACCATTGACGACGGTGTTATCAAGGTCAACGGCCGCGCCGTCAGTTCGCTGTTGGTCGACGGCCGCGACTTCTTCAACGGCGATGCCAAGGCTGCGTTGAAGAACCTGCCCGCCTACACTGTCGACAAGGTGCGCGTCTATGACAAACGCGGCAAGAGCAGCCGTCTCATGGGCCGCGACATGGGTGACAAAGCGCTGGTGCTCGACGTCGGACTGAAGAAGAGCTACCAGCGTGGGGTGCTCGGCAACACGGAGTGGGGTATCGGTTCGCAGCAACGCTATAGCGGTAAAGCCTTCGCCTTAGGCTATACCAAGCGCTCGCGGCTTACGCTGACGGGCGTGATGAATAATATCAACGATGGCAGCGTGCCGGGTGAGGAAGCCTCGCTCAGCACCATGCCCGATGCCGGTGGCGGACTCAGCAGTACGAAGCAGATAGGATTGAACTATCGCCTTGAGGGTAAGGATGAGGATTCTTACTTCTCCACAGACAACGATTATGGTTTTACCGACGGCGATACACAGAACCGGTCGAACAGCCAGACCTTCCTCACCGGCGGCGACTACTACAGTCTGAGCCGCAGTACCAACCGCTCGCGGTCGCGCAACTGGAGCAGCAGCGAGGACTTCGGTCTGCATAGCGGACGCAATATGTTTGGCGGCAATCTGTCGGTCAGTCATTCGTCGGGCAATGCCCATGGCGGCAGTCTGTCGGGACGGTTTAATGCCAATCCGACCGACAACATGCTCGACAGTCTGTTCACCTCGGAAGCGGCGTGGCTGAAGACGCTTATCAACCGTCAGCGCGACGAGCGGCAATCGCATAGTCAGAGCACATCCTACAGCGCCAGTTTCAACGACCGTCTGCGTGTGGGCAACGACCGGTGGAGCGATATGGCCAGCATGGCGGCCAGCGCCAACTACAGCCGCAGTTCCACGACAAACTTCTCGACCAACCGCGTCGATTATCTCGACGGTACGACAGCCCCCGACCACCGCTATCAATATACGCCCAATACCAGCCACCGGTATGAGATTGACTTCAATGCCGATTACAGCAAACTGCTCAATGCCGACAGCGATAAGGTGAACACCATCTACCTGCGTCCGGCCTACCGTTTCAACAAACGGTACAGTTCACAGGATAACATGCTCTACCGCCTCGACCGCTTGGAGGACTACACTGAGGAAAGCTATGCCCTTGGCATGCTGCCTTCTACCCGCGAGGAGCTGATGGCGACGCTTGACGGGACCAACAGCTATTGGAGCAACATGCATACGATGTCCAACTTCGGCAGTCTGGTCTTCAACTACACCCATGACGATGAGCAGCGTGGACCAAGGGTGAACCTGATGCTCAATCTGCCCGTGGAGTGGCGCTATGAGTCGCTCGGTTATTACCGGCAAAAGAAATACGAGAAAAGCCGCAACAGCGTCTTCTTCCAGCCAAGCCTCTCGGCTGAGGTCTCGCAGAATGACTCTATCCGCATGCGTTCACTCTCATTTTCCTATTCCACCTCACAGAGTCAGCCTGACCTGACATCGCTGCTCGACATCCGCGATGACAGCAATCCGCTCGTGGTGACGCTTGGCAACCCCGACTTGAAAAAGTCGAGAACGCACAGCGTCGGCCTTAATGCATCGCTGTTCAACGTGCCACGCCAGCGCTTCGTCAATGCGGGCCTCAGCTATAACATCACGCAGAATGCCATTGCCACCGCTACGCTCTACGATAAGCAAACCGGCCGTACCACCACGCAGCCGCAGAACATCAACGGCAACTGGGGCATGTCGTTTATGGCAATGTATGGTCAGCCACTCGACAAGAAGCAGCACTTCGTGTTCAGCAACAACTTCAATGGCGGCTATTCGCGCAGCGTTGACCTGACCACAGTGGATGGTGCTACGGCCGGCCGGAGCAAGGTCGACAACTGGAATCTTACCAACCGACTGAAGCTCGTCTATCAGCTCGGCGACCGCATGCGTCTCAACCTGACGTCCAACGTGACCTACCAACGGGCAACGGGATCGCGTGAGGGCTTCCAGATGGTTTCGGCTTGGAACTACAACTTCGGTCTCGGCGGCTTCGTTTCGCTACCATTCGGCTTTGAACTGTCATCCGACCTCGTCAACTACAACCGCAGCGGTTACAATGACGCGCAGATGAACACGAGCGAGTGGATATGGAACGCCCGCCTCACGAAATACCTGCTGAAGAAGCAGCTTGCCTTATCCGTTGACGGTTTCGACATCCTTGGACAGCTCAACAGCACCACTTTCACGCTCAACAGTCAGGGCCGCACCGAGTCGTGGGTCAACTCCATCCCCCGCTACCTCATGCTGCGATGCTCGTATAAATTCCGGTTGGGCGCCAAGCGTAAGCAACGTGACTATTACGATGGTGGCGACTGGTCGGAATAAAGCGTGATTGCTAAACCGACGTGCCAATTAATGACTATCTTCATTGGCACAGCGTATTATGTCCGTGGACATGTGCAACCTTGGTGGCAGTGTAGTGGCCGGCCTGGTGCCGGCCACCAACCCTTGGTGTGGCATTTCCCCCACACATCAGTGTGATGAGCGTAGGCGCAGTAAGAATCTCACGCAGATAACGCGGATTTCATTGATGCCATCCTCTGCGCTGTCAGCAAGATCAGCTTGGGCAGAAAATATCGGTTGCGCTTACGCTGATTGCGCAAATGGAGACAGCCCCGCTTCACCGGCGGCTGGTGGCCGGCACCAGGCCGGCCACTACACTGACACCGGTGGCGTACGCCTCCATGGATTTTATCGGCCGCACCTTTTCTTTCCCCTATTTTGACGCGGACGAGATAGCGGACTGAGGCGCGATTGCCAAGCCGACGTGCCAATTTCACGGGTGGGTGAAAGGCGATGCTTCGAAATATTAGATTTTTTATATTAACGAAACAATAAACAACACGCTTTTCTTTGCGAAGCCGAAATTAATAGTTAAATTTGCACGTGAAAGTAGACAGAACTTTTCTTATAAACATTTAAATAAAATGGTTAACTACAAAGATTTAGGTCTCGTAAATACTCGCGAGATGTTTAAGAGAGCCGTCAGTGGCGGCTATGCCATTCCCGCATTCAACTTCAACAACCTTGAGCAGCTGCAGGCTATCATTACCGCTTCTGCTACTCTGAAGTCACCTGTCATTCTGCAGGTTTCTAAGGGTGCGCGTGCATATGCCAATCCTATTCTGCTCCGTTACCTGGCTCAGGGCGCTGTAGAGTATGCCAAGAGCCTGGGCTGCAACCATCCTGAGATTGTGCTGCACCTTGACCACGGTGATACCTTCGAGCTGGTGAAGGACTGCGTTGACCTCGGTTTCTCGAGCGTGATGATCGATGGCAGCAGCAAGCCTTACGAGGAGAACATTGAGCTCACCCGCAAGTGCGTTGAGTATGCTCACAAGTATGATGTGACCGTTGAGGCTGAGCTCGGTGTGCTCGCCGGCGTTGAGGATGAGGTTTCTGCTGAGGAGTCTCACTATACAAAGCCTGAAGAAGTGATTGACTTCAGCCAGCGTTCTGGCTGCGACAGCCTCGCTATCTCTATCGGCACCAGCCACGGCGCTTACAAGTTCAAGCCCGAGCAGTGCACCCGTGACCCGAAGACCGGCCGTCTGATTCCTCCTCCATTGGCATTCGATGTGCTGCATGAGATTGAGAAGAAGCTCCCTGGCTTCCCCATCGTGCTCCACGGCTCTTCTTCTGTTCCTCAGAAGTATGTCGACATCATCAACAAGTACGGCGGCAAGCTGCCTGACGCAGTAGGTATCCCCGAGGAGCAGCTCCGTGAGGCTGCCAAGAGCGCTGTCTGCAAGATCAACATCGACTCTGACTCTCGTCTGGCTTACACTGCTGGTGTTCGTGAGACGCTGGCTAACCATCCTGAGTACTTCGATCCTCGTCAGTACGGTAAGGTGGCTCGCGCTTACATGACTGAGATGTACGAGCACAAGATCACTGACGTGCTGGGCTCTGACAATAAGCTCGCCAACCTCGACTAATCGCAATCCCCCACTTGAGGGGTTACGACTATACATAATAAAGCCATCCTTGCTTCGTACAGGGATGGTTTTTTTCATGCATTGCGATACCATAGCTATTGAGTTGCGATACCAAAACTATGGCTGCTCGATAAGATACCTATCGAGTAGGCTCATTGTAATGACTGGACTTCTGGACTTCTTAATTCCCGGCCTTCTTGACTCCCGGCCTTCTGACTCCCGGACTTCCAGACTTCCACCACTGTAATGACTGGCGCAGCGGATAGAGTCCGTGGAGGTATGCAACCTTGGTAGCAGTGTAGTGGCCGGCCTGGTGCCGGCCACCAACCCTTGGTATGGCATTTTTCCCACACGTCAGCGCGATTAGCGTAAGCGCAGTACAGGTTCTCACGCAGATAACGCAGATTTTACCGATGCCTGTCTCTGAGCTGTCGGCTAAATCTGCGTGAGCTAAAAAGGCGGATGCGCTTACGCTAATCTCGCAGATGGAGACACGCCCGCAACACCGGCGGCTGGTGGCCGGCACCAGACCGGCCACTACACTGTCACCGGTGGCGTACATCTCCACGGACTTTATCGGCTGTGCCTAATGACTGGACTTCTGGACTTCCGGACTTCTGAATTCCCGGACTTCCAATATCACTCCACCGCCAGCGCCTTGATCTCCTTTACGCTGCCGGTGAGCGGGTCGAGGAGGATCTGAGATGTCTGTTTCTTGCCGAACAGCTCGCCGCTCAACGACTCGACGAATCCGAACTGAGCCGCATTCATTTCGTATTTTCCCAGCGTTTGGTCGTCGTTGCCGCCACTGACGACAACGCTGATCTTACTCGGCTTGCTGACGCGCAGACCGATGTCGTTCTTATCCTCCTTCTTCTTCTCTTCCTCTGTGAGCTGAGGCTGCGCAACGGTGTGCAGATCGGTGACCGTAATATAATAAGGTGTACCGCTCAGGTCATTGCAGTCGACTAAGCCGAAGTGTTTCGAGAAGCGGAAGAGCACGCTGCGCCCTTCTTTGGTGGGGTAGCAGTCGATCGAGGTCCATGTGGTGTCCTTCGTCGTAGTACCGTAGAACAGTTGCGAGAGCGCCTGCTCCTGGCGGTTCATGTTCTCATACATCAGCTTGAGTTGTGCACCGTCTTTCGGCAGGTTGTCGGCCTCGCCGCGACTCAGTTGGTTACGACTGTCGCGTATATCGTAAATCTCCTTGGCCGTCAGTTCGGCCATCTTTGCCGTGCTGCCTGCGCTGAGGATGTCCTCGGTCATGTAGTCATTGGGGTTGAGCGGCTTGGGCCGTGGTGCGGGCTTGAAACTGCGCACGGGGAAGGTAGCCTCCGTGGCTTTGGCGTTGATGGCCAACAGCTGTTGGGCGTTCGACGTCACGATGTTGCTGATGGTGTGCTTCTTATCCATGATAATCTCGAAGCGCTTGCTGGCGTCGGGCTTGGCGATGGGGTCCATTGCGATGCCGATGATGCGGTAGGTCGTCGAAGGCTGTTGCGTTACCGACTGTTTCATAAAGCGCTCGGTGTATTGGCAGAGACGGCCGGGTGTGTATTGCGTCTTCTCCACCTTGACGGTGAAGCGCATGCCGTTCATGGGCAGGTAATAGCTGGTGCCTTCGATGCTTTGGCTTTGCGCCTGCATGGCCATGGGCGCCATCAGCAGACACAGGGCTTGTAGGATATGCTTGTTATTCATAGTTTTGTTTTGATTTAGTCTTCGAGTCTCATAAATGCCTTTGGCAGAAAGCGGATGATGTCGCCGGCCACGAGGCTTTCCTTTCCCACCTCTTTCGCAGCCAGGTCGCCGGCCAAGCCGTGCAGGTACATGCCCAGTGCGCAGGCTGTGGCGCGGTTGTATCCGCGTGCCAGTAGGGCGGTGATGATGCCCGTCAGCACGTCGCCGCTGCCGGCTGTCGCCATGCCGCTATTGCCCGTGGGGTTGAAGATGACCTGCCCGTCGGGGCAGCAGAGGGCGGAGTAGTGGCCTTTCACGATGATGTAGCACTGCAGATGCTCAGACAGTTGACGGGCCCGCGACAGCCGTTCATAGCAACTGCCACTCGGACTGCCCATCAGCCGGTCAAACTCCTTGGGGTGGGGAGTGAGGATGACGCCGCCGGGCAGCTGCTGGAGCCATGCCTGATGGTCGGCGAGGATATTGAGAGCGTCGGCATCCAGCACCACCGGACACTTCGAGCGCCTCACCTGACCGATGACGGCAATGGCGGTGTTCTCGTTGCGGCCGAGCCCCGGTCCGATGCCTACGGCGTCGAAGTCATCGCTGTCGACACTTTCTGAGAGCATGGTCTCGTCGTGGTCCATCTGCAGCACGGCCTCAGGCACGCTGGTCTGCATGATGTCGTAGTTGCGCTTCGGCGTATGTACGGTCACCTTGCCCACGCCACTTCGGAGGCAGGCGCGGGTGGCCAATACGGCGGCGCCCGCCATGCCGTAGCTGCCTGCGATGAGCAGGGCATGCCCCATCGAACCCTTATGGGCGAAGTCGTCGCGTGGCAGCAGACGTGGGAGCAAGTCGTTCTCCTCGAGAATGCGGAACTGCGTATTCGTCTCCTTGATATATTCGGGACTCAGCCGGATGTCGATGACCTTGATGCGGCCCGTGAACTGCTGGCAGTCGGGAAGGAGCATGGCCAACTTCTTCTGCTGGATGGTCAGCGTGAGGTCGGCGCGTATGATGTGTGAGGCGATGTTGAAACTGTTGTCCTCGCAGAACAGTCCCGACGGGATGTCGATGCTCACCACCTTGGCCGGACTCTGGTTGACGTATTTCACCAATGAGGCGAAACCGCTCATCAGCGGCTTGTTGAGTCCAGTGCCGAATAAGCCGTCGACGACCAGCGTGTCGGGCTTCAGCTCTGGTGGGTCGAAGTTCATCGTGATTTCGGTGAACTGCACCTTGCGGCAGTCGATGAGCCGCTGCTTGTTGGTGGCGCAGTCGGGCGACAGTTCGTTGTGGATGTTGAAAAGGTAAACGCTGACGGTGTAGCCGGCATTGGCCAGCAGTCGTGCCACAGCCAGTGCGTCGCCACCGTTGTTGCCTGGTCCGGCAAAGATGACGACAGGTGTACGGTCGGTCCATTCCTCCATGATGGCGCCCGTGAGCGCCTTTGCGGCGCGCTCCATCAGGTCAATGCTCTTTACCGGCTCGTGTTCAATGGTATATTTGTCCAGCTCATGGAGCTGTGACGCTGTGAAAATCTTCATGTCTTCTAAGATAATGCGCTTATACGTGCAAAGATACGGAAAAGAAAGGGAAAGTTTCAATTCTTTTTCGTAATTTTGCACTATTCATTTAAAATTAGTGCACTATGAGTATTGTCAAGGTAAAGGATAAGTCCTTCCGGACGTTCATCACCGAGGAGGAGATCCAACAACGCGTAAAGGCTGTGGCCGAGAAGCTTAACCATGATATGGCGGGTAAAAATCCGTTGTTCCTGGCGGTGCTTAACGGGTCGTTTATGTTTGCAGCCGACCTGATGCGTAACATTACTATTCCTTGCGAAATTTCCTTTGTCAAGCTGGCTTCTTATCAAGGCACGACGACCACCGGTAAGGTGAAGGAGGTGGTGGGCATCAACGAGAGTCTCAAAGACCGCCATGTGGTGATTGTGGAGGACATCGTTGACACGGGCTACACCATGAAGCACATGCTCGAGAGCCTTGGTACACGTGAGCCGGCCTCGCTGCATATCTGCACGCTGCTGGTCAAACCCGGCAAGCTGAAAGTCAACCTCAACATTGAGTATCCGGCGATGGAAATCCCCAACGACTTCATCGTGGGCTATGGCCTTGACTACGACCAGCAGGGGCGTAACCTGCGTGACATCTACACGCTCGTAGAAGAATAAATTAACGGATTGCCCGCGACGGGCATCCACAACATAAACATCAACATCACGAAGAGGTCTTTCCGCACCGTGCCACCGGCAAGACCGGAAGGGTCATGTGTGTCGGTCCTCTTCAAACATCAAATCAAAAATGAAGAACATTGTTATTTTCGGTGCCCCGGGCTCAGGCAAGGGTACACAGAGTGAGAAGATGATTGCGATGTATGGCTTTGGCCACATTTCGACTGGCGACGTGCTGCGCGACCAGATTAAGAAGGGCACGGAGCTGGGCAAGACGGCCAAGTCGTATATCGACAACGGCCAGCTCATCCCCGATGACCTGATGGTGAGCATCCTCGCCGATGTCTACGACAGCTTCGGCCCCGACCACAAGGGCGTCATCTTCGACGGCTTCCCCCGCACCATTCCGCAGGCTGAGGCTCTGAAGAAGATGCTGGCCGACCGCGGTCACAAGGTGGCAGCCATGATTGAGCTCGACGTCCCCGAGGACGAGCTGATGACCCGCCTCATCAAGCGCGGTAAGGAAAGCGGCCGCTCCGACGACAACGCCGAGACCATCAAGAAGCGCCTCGACGTCTACCACAACCAGACTGCTCCGCTCATCGAGTGGTACACCAAGGAAGGCATCCATTACCACATCAATGGCCTCGGCGAGCTCGACCGCATCTTCGGCGACATCTGCAAGGTCATCGACAGCCTTTAATCAAGATTATTCGAATTAATTCATGGAATCCAATTTCATAGACTACGTACGCATTGTCTGTCGCTCGGGTAAGGGCGGCCGTGGCAGCATGCACCTCAGGCATGTCAAGTATCAACCCAACGGCGGTCCTGACGGCGGCGACGGCGGCGACGGCGGCAGCGTCATTCTCAGGGGCAACCACAACTACTGGACGTTGCTTCACCTGAAGTATCAGAAGCATGTCTTCGCCGAGCATGGCGGCAACGGCGGCCGCGACAAGTGCCACGGCACCGACGGCAAGAACGCCTACATCGACGTGCCGTGCGGTACGGTGGTCTATGATGCGGAGACCGGAAAATACGTCTGCGACATCACTTACGACGGTCAGGAAGTGGTGCTGCTCAAGGGCGGCCGCGGCGGACTTGGCAACTTCCAGTTCCGCACGGCGACCCGTCAGGCGCCCCGCTTCGCCCAACCCGGTGAGCCGGCGCAGGAGATGACCGTCATCCTCGAGCTGAAGCTCCTGGCCGACGTCGGCTTGGTCGGCTTCCCCAATGCGGGTAAGTCGACGCTGCTCTCGGCCCTGTCGAGCGCTAAGCCGAAGATAGCCAACTATCCTTTCACCACGTTGGAGCCGTCGTTGGGCATCGTCAGCTATCGCGACAACCAGTCGTTTGTCATGGCCGACATCCCCGGCATCATCGAGGGCGCCAGCGAGGGCAAGGGCCTCGGACTGCGCTTCCTCCGCCATATCGAGCGCAACTCGCTGTTGCTCTTCATGGTTCCCGGCGACACCACCGATATCAAGCACGACTATGAGGTGCTGTTGAGCGAACTGCAGAAGTTCAACCCTGAGTTGCTCGACAAGCATCGCGTCCTGGCCGTGACCAAATGTGACCTGCTCGACGAGGAGCTCATCGAGATGCTCAAGGAAGAGTTGCCCGACGACCTGCCGGTCGTGTTCATCTCTGCCGTGACTGGCTTCGGTCTCGACGAACTGAAGGATGTGCTGTGGCATGAACTCAACAGCGAGAGCAATAAACTGCAGGAGATTACCAGCACCGACACCTTGGTTCACCGCGACAAGGATATGAACACCTTTCAGGCCGAGCTCCACGATGAGGGCACCGACGAGATTGAGATGCTCGACGACGACAGCATCGAGGATGCTGACGATGACGAGGAAGCCGACGACCTCGACGACTACGAGGTCTTTGACCCGGAGGAGGATGACCAATGAACGAACTGCTTCATTACTATAAATTGCCTGGTCGCGTCAAGGCATTTTCCACGACGCGCCATGGTGGTGTAAGTGAGGGACTGTTCGGTACGTTTAACATCAATCCTTATTGCGGCGATGCACCGGCTGCAGTGGCTGAGAACCGCCGCATATTGGCCGACGCATTACATATCCAGCCCAACGAAATCTTTCTGCCCCATCAGGTGCATGGCGTGACCTGCCGTGTTATTGATGCGGACTTTCTGCGTTTGGGCAAGATTCAGCAGACCACGCAATTGGAAGGAGTCGACGCAGTGATGACCGCTGAGCGTGGCGTGTGCATCGGTGTCTCGACGGCCGACTGCATCCCCGTGCTGCTTTATGATAAGGTTAACAATGCTGCAGCCGCTGTACATGCTGGCTGGCGGGGAACTGTACAGCGCATTGTGGAGAAGGTCTTTCACCACATGGAATGTGCTTTCGGCACTCGTTCGGCCGATGTGATCGCGGTCATCGGGCCGGGCATCTCACTGAAAAACTTTGAGGTAGGCGACGAGGTGTATGAGGCATTCAAGGCGCAGGACTTCAACATGCGTCTCATCGCGCGCCGTTATGCCAAGTGGCACATCGACTTGCCGCTATGCAATCGGCTGCAGCTCGAATGCGTCGGCGTGCCTCAGCAAGCCATCCAAATGACCGGCATCTGCACTTATGACCATGTGGATGACTACTTCTCGGCCCGACGGTTAGGTACCGCTTCGGGCAGGATTTTCACGGGCATCATGCTGACCTGAAGGCATGACCCACTCAAACCCCTGATTATGACTAAGAACTTATTCTCTTTTCTCCTATGTATATTGTTGGCGGCCTCGGCTTATGGTCAGACCAAGACGTTCACGCCGATCGAACAGTCGGTCATCAGTGTTCCGACGCTGGGCCTCTTCGACCGCAGCAATACCTTCGATATTAATTTCCGCATTCTTGCGGCCAAAGAATACTCCTTTCCCTTGCCTGTGGGTAAGGCTAAGCTCATTGATGACCAGAATCTTGAGATTACTTCGGCCAAAGGCGATATTGTACTCGCCATGTTCGACGGTTACGTCCGCATGTCGCGCCATACGCCGCAATTCGGTAATGTAGTGATTATCCGCCACGACAACGGTTTGGAGACCGTTTATGGTTTCAATGCGCAGAACCACGTGAAGGTGGGTCAGCGTGTGCAGGCCGGTCAGAAGATAGCGACCATTGGCGGCTCCGGGGGCCGTACGTACTGCCTGTTCTCTATTATGATTAATGGTGGCCGCATCAATCCGACCACCATCCTTGAGATCAACAGCCATCGCCTGCGCAAGCAAACCATACAGTGCCGCAAGAACGGCAACTACGTGCGCGTGTCGGTCGTGGGTGAGGAGGAGAAGCGAAACAACTCGCTCGACCCTGACGATGTGAAGGAAGACCCGCTGACGAAGAACCTGACCTTTCAGCTCGACCTGCAGGGCATCTCCAAGGAGCATTGGGCTTATCCTCTTGCCGGTGCCCATGTCATCAGTCCCTTTGGCGGACGTGGCGGTCGCGGTCATGCCGGTGTGGATATCAAGACGAAGCCCAACGACGAGATTGTGGCCGCCTTCGACGGCGTGGTCACCCAGTCGGGACCTTATTTCGGCTACGGCAACTACATTGTCATCCGGCACGCCTACGGTTTCTCCACATGCTACAGCCACCAGTCGCGCAACTTCGTGAAAAAGGGCGACAAGGTCAAGGCCGGCCAGGTCATTGGCTTGACTGGTCAGACGGGTAGGGCCACCACGCCGCATCTGCACTTTGAGGTGCGCTTCAAAGGCAGAGCCATCAACCCCAACCTGCTCTTCGACCACACCAATCATCAGCTCCGCGCCAAGGTACTCACGCTGAGCCGCAACGGCTCGGTGAAGTAGGGGGGCGGTTCGGTGAAGTAGGGGTGGCGGGCATGTCGTTGATGTCCACCCCTTTCGCCCCTATTTCATCAGGTTCTGAATGGCTACCTTTAGGATGCGCCTGCGATAGGCATTGGTTTCCTTTTGCTGGAGATCAGTCAGACTTTCTCTCCATGCTTCGACGATATCAGGATGGCCTTTCAGCAAACTTTTCTTGTCGCACAACTTATAGATCTTATCGAGAAGACCGGCGATGTAGGCATCGTCCTTGTGTTTTGCCAGCGCGTTTTGGTAAAGATCGTAATAGGTACCGAACTGTCTGACCAGCATGGCGCTGCTCTGATTGCCGACGCTGTCAGTGAGGGCGTTGTCCAACAGCAGGTTCATGTTAGCGTAATTCTCTTTCATCATCTGGTTGCCCAACATGTTTATACTGTCGCCAAGGGCGTTCATCTCTGCACCCAGTTGGTTCATACGTTTGCTGTTCTTTATGGGATCTTTGCTCAATTGGGCCATGCGACTGTTCAGCTCCCCCATGCGATGGTTCATCTCATTCATTCGCTTCTGCAGCTCGCGGTAGTTGCTTGAGAAAGCGGTGCTGTCGGGCATTGTGAATCGGTTGGGTATGATGGTTATGCTTCCCAGCCGGCCTGCGTTGCTGCCCATGGTGTTAGTTTTTTTGGGGTCCCTGGAGTAAATCTTGTACAGGCGGCCAGTGGTGATGTTGTGCCATTCTTTCCAATAAACCAGCGCGTAGGCATAGCGGTATGCCGGTCTCTCGGTGTCGTGGAAGAGTAATACCTGGTAGTTTTTCCAACTGATTCCACCGAACTCAATATTATTGCGGAAACTGTCCAAGTCGATGACGATTTTGTTTGATGATATATCTTTGTCAGACTTTGTAAAGACAGTATAGGCGTTGTCAATCTCGTTGTTGAAAGCATCGATAAGCGGCTTGAGTTCGGCCTTGGCTTTCTTCTTCAAAGAGAAGGTGTAGCAGCAGTAAGCAAACGCATGTCTGCCGCCGGTGGTGTCGGTCTCCGTCGTTTTGTCAATCGAGATGGTTTTGTCTTTGTTTGGCAACGTTACGAAGTTGTCCATTGCCTGCTGTACTGCGCTCTGGGCCTTACCTACGGAAGGAATCAGGACCAACAGGCAAGTGAGAAACATTAAATTCACTTGTTTCATAGTGCTTGGATATTATTGTTTTCTATTATAAATCAATATGTTATCTCAGTCTCTTCTTCCTGCTCCTTTTCATAGAGCGCTTTGTCGAGACAGTACTGTTGATAGTTGACGATGTTGTTCACCTTTTGGTCAATGAGGATAGAGGCCAGCTGCCGGCGCATCATCTCATCCGCAATCTCGTCTTGTCCGGCCTGCATGATGGAGTCGGTTGCAGCTCCCGCCAGCAGGTTGTCAGTGGTTACCATAGACTGGTGGAAACGGCGGTATTCGCGATATCGGCTCTTCGCTGCAGGCTTTTTCTTCAGCGAGTCTTTCTTTGTGGACTGCACCTCACTTTGGAAGGTGGTGTCGGGTGCTTCTTTCGTCTGCGGTCGGTTCTGCGGTGTGCGGTCGGTCTGCGCCAATGGAGACTGCCCTGCTACACCCGAAACCTGTTGCTTGGGCCAAACTATCCACACCACGGCAACGACGGCGGCTGCGGCAATGCCAGTCCATAAGAGCCGACGGAAGCGGACTTTGAAGGTTAGCCTTTGCGCAGGCTCTGTGCGCTTCGCTTGCTCGGCTTCGGCATCAGGTTTTTCATCCTTCTGCGCATCCTGCAGCAATCCGTCCTGAGGAGGCATCCCTGCGTCAAACCAAGCGAACATCTGCTGGTAAGGCTTCCAGTCGTCATCAACCTCGTGAGAGCGGAACCATTGCGCCAGTTCCTGCTCCTCATCCAAGGTCGTTAGACCTTGCATGTAGCGGTTGATTAATTGGTTGATATGTTCATTCTTCATTGTCTCATCCTCCTCTTCATATCGTTAAGCAATCGTTTTCTTGCTCGTGAGAGCAGTGTGGCGACGGAATTAGGGCTGACGCCCAGTAACCTCGCTATCTCATCGTTGTCTTTTCCCTCTACTTGCCTCAGGTGGAGCACCTGATATTCGGTCGAGGGCAACGACTGCATTCGCTTCTCCAGCCATGCCTCGTTGTCGGCTATCTCTGCCCGCGCATCGGGCAGAATGCGTGTGTCGGCTATAAGTTGCTGGGTGTCGATAGGCACTGTCTTCCGTTGTTGCCGCAACAGGTCAATAACCAAATGGCGCGATACCACTGCCGCCAGACCCTCAACAGGCTTGTCAGCTGGCAGTTTCTGGTGTATCGTCCAAAGCTTGAGCATCGTGTCTTGCGCAATATCTTCCGACTGGTCCTCGTCCATGCCATAGCTGTGGCAGACGTTGAGGGCAGCCTGACGGGCGCTCTTCACGGTGGCTTCAAATTCTTTTTGGTTCATTCGTTGTTGCTTTACGTCATTATAACGGAGAATGGGGCGGAAAATCAACGAGATTAAGTTTCATTAACGTTGATAGGGCGGATGGGGCGGATGGGGCGGATGGGGGTAATGGGGTTAATGGGTTTTATGGGGTTAATGGGTTTTATGGGGTTAATGGGTTTTATGGGGAAGATGGGGTTCAAAGAGCACAACAACGACAAAGGAAGATACAGAAATCCCCCATTCCATCGAGAAATGAGGGACTTATAGGGTATCTTTCTCCCCCTCCTTCGGAGGGGGTAGGGGGGCTATTTATTTCTTCCTCTGCGACGGTCGGTTGGCGCGCTGCTGGCGGTATTTCGCCTTTTGCTTGGCCGAGCCGGAGCCGTGGGCGCCGGTGATGTATTTTTTCTTCTTGGCTTTTGTCTTCACCTTACCATCATCCGTCTTTGGCTTCGAGGCACCCTTGAAGCCGATGCCGTTGATAAGGATATTCTCAAAGTCGTCCATAGGGAATGCGTATTAATGGTGGAACAGTCTGACGTGGGTGAAGGCCATGGCGATGCCGTATTTGTCGCAGGTCTCAATGACATTGTCGTCGCGGATGGAACCGCCGGCCTGTGCGATATACTCCACGCCGCTCTTGTGGGCACGCTCAATGTTGTCGCCGAAGGGGAAGAAAGCGTCTGAGCCGAGGGCCACGCCGCGGTTCTGCGCAATCCATTCCTTCTGCTCGCTGCGCAGGAAAGGCTCGGGTTTCTCGGTGAAGAACTGCTGCCACACACCGTCGCGCAGGATGTCCTCGTATTCCTCAGAGAGGTACACGTTGATGCAGTTGTCGCGGTCGGCGCGGTGGATATGCTCCTTGAAGGGCAGGTTGAGCACCTTCGGGTTCTGCCTCATCCACCATTCGTCGGCCTTGCTTCCGGCCAGACGCGTGCAGTGGATGCGGCTCTGCTGACCGGCACCGATGCCGATAGCCTGGCCGTCCTTGGCATAGCACACGCTGTTGCTTTGGGTATATTTCAGGCTGATGAGCGCAATCTTCAGGTCGCGCAGTGCCTCTGGCGTGAACTCCTTATTCTTGGTGGGGATGTCCTCAAAGAGTTTCGGGTCGTTGAGGTCGACGTTGTTGCGGCCCTGCTCGAAGGTGATGCCGAACACCTGCTTATGCTCGATGGGGTCGGGCACGTAGTTGGGGTCTATCTTGATGACGCAGTAGGTGCCTTTGCGCTTCGACTTCAGTATCTCGAGAGCCTCGGGCGTGTAGTCGGGCGCGATGACGCCATCGCTCACCTCGCGCTTGATCAGTCGGGCCGTAGCCTCGTCGCAGGTATCGCTCAGGGCGCAGAAGTCGCCGTAGGAACACATGCGGTCGGTGCCGCGCGCACGGGCGTAGGCGGTGGCAAGCGGCGTCAGCTCGAAGTCGATGTCATCGACGAAATAAATCTTCTTCAGCGTGTCGCTCATGGGATAGCCCACGGCGGCACCTGCCGGACTGACGTGCTTGAAACTGGCTGCGGCCGGCATGCCGGTGGCGGCCTTGAGCTCCTTGACCAACTGCCAGCTGTTCAAGGCATCAAGGAAGTTGATGTAGCCGGCGCGGCCGTTGATAACTTCCACGGGAAGCTCGCCGTGCTCCATGTAGATGCGGGCAGGCTTCTGATTGGGATTGCATCCGTACTTTAGTGCGTATTCTTTCATTTTCATTTAGATTAAATAATCTACCCGCAAAGTTAACCAATTTATTTGAATAATTACTAACTTTGCACTGTGTTAAGTTAAGTATGAGAGAAAAATGAAACGTGATTTGAAATGTCTGTTTGAGGAAGCAGGCAAGAAATCAAAGGTGGGACCTCACGAGTTGGCCAAAGACTTTGAGGGACTATCGGCAAAGCTGCTGAAGCACCATGTCAACCTCAGCGGCTCGTCACTGAAGAAACTTTGGGAGCTGGTTACCGGCAAGCGTAAGTTGTCAATGGCGGCGAAGAACCGTCTGGCCCTCTTTGCCGGCTTCCAGAGCTGGAACGATTTGGAGGATGCCCTGCACGGTGATGTTGACGCAGATGTAAACTATAAATGATTGTGAGAAGGACGGAAGATTAGCTCTATGGAAGTCCAGAAGTCCGGAAGTCCAGAAGTCCGGAAGTCCGGAAGTCCAGTCATTACAATAAGCTGAGATTTGAGTTGGAAGTCCAGAAGAAAGAAGTCCAGAAGGCTGAAGTCCAGAAGACCAGAAGGCTGAAGACCGAACTTCCAATGCCTTCTCACTCCCTACTTCTTATTGTAGTGACTGGACTTCTGGACTTCTGTCTTCAGGACTTCCATTAACTCAGGACTTCCATTAACTCAGGACTTCCAACAACTCTGGAAAAAAAGTAAAATGGGTAGATGGTTTTCGCGATTAATGTGTTATATTTGCAAGTGGATTACATCCCTTACAATCACATTATGAAGAAAAATCGTATTTTGCTTTACGCCATTCTCATTGCAGCCGTCTTCCTGCTTTGCTTTTTTGCGGTCGGGGCATTCCCGACGCATGCGGCAGGAATGCAGGTAAAATGCGGCTTACCATGGATTGGCCAAGTGGTCTGCATCGCCTTGTTTGCCGTTGTGGCCTTGGGACTCTGCGTGTCGCTGGCCCTCCATCTCCGGCAGACGCGCGTCGTGCTGGCCTCGTTTTTTATCATTGGCACAACGCTGCTGTTCCTTGACTTTACGGGTACGATGCGTGGCATCACAGGTTGGATGGCCAAGACACAGCTGTTGCCTGCGGTGCTGGCCCTCAATGTCGCAGCCGTGGCTGTCGTAGTCGTGCTGACGCTTGTCTTTGGCCGTGTCTATTGCTCTTTTATCTGCCCGTTGGGCATCATGCAGGATGCCATTGCCCGACTGGGCCGTATCCGCCGGCGCAATCCCTACAATTATAGTAAGGAGAAGAAATGGCTGCGCTATGGTGTGCTCGTCGTCTTTCTGGCCCTGCTCGTCGGCGGCGTGGGTACAGTGGCAGCACTCGTAGCCCCTTATTCTGCCTTCGGCCGTATCGCGCAAAATATCCTTCAGCCCATTTGGATTGCTGGCAACAACGTGCTGGCATCGGTTGCCGAGGCTTGTGACAGCTATACCTTTTATCATACTGATCTTTGGATTCGCTCGTTGCCCACGTTCTTCATCGCCCTTGCCACGCTCTTCGTCATCGGCCTGTTGGCCTGGCGCAACGGCCGCACTTGGTGCAACACCATTTGCCCTGTGGGAACGGTGCTGAGCTTTCTGTCGCGCTTTTCGTGGCTGAAAATCCATTTCGACGAGAGCAAATGCAGGCAGTGCAGCAAATGCTCACGCAACTGCAAGGCCGCATGCATCGACTATAAGACCCACACCGTGGATTACTCCCGTTGCGTGGCTTGCGGCGACTGCCTTGTGCAATGCGAGTTTGCAGCGCTGACGTATGGACACCGGAAACGGACTCGTGCTGAGGCGTCGATGCCTCAGGCAGAAACGACAAAGCCTCAGGCAAAAGCATCCGAGCCGAAGGCAGAGACAACAAAGCCGCTGGGCGACGCGCAGCCGGTTGACGGCAGTCGCCGTGCTTTCCTCGTTGGTGCAGCTTTGGCCACAAGTGCTGCGGCTCTCGCGCAGAAGGCAAAGAAGGTGGATGGCGGACTGGCCACACTCGAGAAGAAGGTGGAACCGAAACGCCATACGCCACTGACGCCGCCGGGCTCGTGGAGTGCCGACCATTTCGCCGAACACTGTACGGCTTGTCAGCTCTGCGTGGCCGAGTGCCCCAACGGTGTGCTGCGCCCGTCGACCGAGTTGGATAAATTGATGCAACCCACGATGAGCTTTGAGCGCGGCGCCTGCCGCCCCGAGTGTACGCGCTGCTCCGAGGTCTGTCCGACGGGTGCCATCAAACCCATCACGAGGGCAGAGAAGTCGAGTACGCAGATTGGCCACGCCGTATGGATTAAGCAGAATTGTGTGGTGCTGACCGACAAGGTGGAGTGCGGCAACTGCGCGCGCCATTGTCCTGCCGGTGCCATCGAGATGATGCCGCTCGATCCCAACGACGATACGTCGCCCTTTGTACCGGCCGTTAATGAAGCGCGCTGTATCGGTTGCGGAGAGTGTGAATACGTGTGCCCTGCACGGCCTTTCTCGGCCATTCATGTGGAAGGACACGAAGTGCATAAAACCATTTGAAAACTACGACTATGGCTAAGAATATCAACAGACGAACATTCCTCAAATCGGTCACTGCGGGTTCGGTGGTTACGGCCGTTGCGCTGGCAGGCTGCAAGGTAAAGAATGACGGTGCCGATGATGCGTACAGCAGTCAGGTGGAGCCGCCTAAGGGCAAGATGACTTACCGCGTCAATCCGACGACGAAGGACCGCGTGTCGCTCCTCGGCTACGGCATGATGCGCCTGCCGACCATTGGGGGTAAGTCGGGTCGTGAGGATAAGGATGCGCAGCTCGACCAGAAGCAGATCAATAAGCTCGTGGACTACGCCTATGCTCATGGCGTGAACTATTACGACACGTCACCAGCCTATTGCCAGGGTCAGTCGGAACGGGCCACGGGCATCGCCCTGAAGCGCTATCCGCGCAAGAGCTATTTCATCGCAACGAAGCTCAGCAACTTCAATGAGGAGACATGGAGCCGCGAGGCCAGCATCGAAATGTATCATGAGTCGCTGAAGCAGTTGCAGACCGACTACATCGATTACTACCTGCTCCACGGCGTGGGCATGGGCGGCTTCGATCAGTTCAAGTCGCGCTACGTCGACAACGGCATCATCGACTACCTCGTCGGCGAGCGCAAGGCTGGCCGCATACGCAATCTTGGCTTCTCTTTTCATGGAGACTATGAGGCATTTCAATGGCTCATGGAACACCACGAGCAGTATCATTGGGACTTCTGCCAGATTGAGCTCAACTACCTCGACTGGGATTACGCCAATGAGATTAACGATTTCAATACCGACGCGCGCGTGCTCTACGGCGAATTGCAGAAGCGCGGCATTCCCGCCGTCATCATGGAACCGCTGTTGGGAGGCCGGTTGGCCAATATTCCGCAGTACCTCATCAGTAAGCTCAAACAGCGTGAGCCGCAGCGCAGCGTCGCCTCGTGGGCTTTTCGCTATGCGGGTACACCGAAGGGCGTATTGACTGTGCTCAGCGGCATGACCTATATGGAACACCTCAAGGACAACCTCCTCAACTACTGTCCGTTGAAGCCGCTTACCGCCGACGAGGAGAAGATGCTCTATGGCATTGCCAAGGAGATCTACAACCTGAAGACTATCCCCTGCAACGACTGTAAATACTGCATGCCGTGCCCCTATGGCGTGGACATTCCGGCCAACTTCATGCATTACAACAAATGCATCAACGAGGGTTCGCTGCCACGCAATGCCAAGAGTCCCGACTACGCCCGCTACCGCCGACAGTATCTCATCGGCCTTGACCGTGTGGTCGACCGTGAGCGTCAGCCCGACCATTGCATAGGCTGCGGGCATTGCGTTCCCCATTGTCCGCAGAACATCCAGATACCGATGGAGATGTCGCGGTTGTCTGACTTTATGGAGCAATTGAAGCGTGGAGACCTTGGTCAGACTGTTAAGGCGTGAGCATTGCTCGCTGGTCGTCAGAGACGCTGCGGGCAATGTGACCCTCTATCATAAGCAAGGCGTGCGCGACCTCGAGGACCTTCTCGACCATGCACCGGCGACGCTGCGTGGGGCTGAACTGGCCGACAAGGTTGTGGGTAAGGCTGCCGCGGGCATGATGGTGGTTGGTGGCGTGAGGCAGATCTATGCCGAGGTGATGAGTCGCCTCGCCCTGCCGCTGCTCGACGGTGCCGGCATCAGCTACAGCTTCGGGCAGTTGGTCGACCACATCGTCATTGCCAAGGGCGACGACCGCTGTCCGCTGGAGAAGATTGTCGGCCCTTGTCAGACCGCCGAGGAAGTGGTGGCCACGCTGCGCGCTCATTTCAACAAAATGAAACAAATAAGAGACGAGAATACATTATGCAAACAACATTAGTTTATAACCTGCGCTTTGACCAGCTGCGTACGTGGCGCTTGGCGGCGTTGTTCACCATTGGCAACATCCTTTTGCCGCAGTTGTGTCACCTCATCCCCCTGGGTGGCTTCATCTTCCTGCCCATCTATTTCTTCACCCTCATCGGCGCCTACAAGTATGGCTGGCGTGTGGGGCTGCTCATCGCTCTGGCCTCGCCGTTGGTCAACCATGCATTGTTCGGCATGCCTGCGGCCGCCGTCTTGCCGGTGCTGCTGGCTAAGTCGGTGACGCTCGCCTTTGTCGCAGCCTTCGTTGCCCATCGTTTCCAGCGCGCCACGCTGCCGTTGCTGTTTGCCGTCGTGGTGGCTTATCAGCTTATCGGCGGTGGCATTGAGGCCCTGCTCACGGGCAACCTTGCCGCTCCGTTGCAGGACTGGCAGTTGGGCTGGCCTGGTCTGTTGCTGCAGGTAGTGGCTGGCTGGTGGATCATCAATCGGATGCACGAATAAGTTTTTTCTGGCCAATAGTTTTTGCGGCTCCGTTCTTTTTATTACTTTTGTACAAAGTAATCTCAAAAGAAACTTAATATGAGTCACAACTATCTCTTAGGCCTTGACGTTGGCAGCAGTTCAGTTAAGGCATCGCTGGTTGACGTTGATAACGGCCAAGCCGCCGCGTCAGCTTTCTTCCCTAAACATGAGGCTCCCATTGCCGCTCCGCGCAAAGGCTGGGCCGAGCAAGACCCGGAGTCGTGGTGGAACTACGCCAAGCAGTCTGTGGCGCAGGTCATGGCTGAGACCGGCGCCAAGCCCGATGAAGTGAAAGCCGTCGGCATCTCCTATCAGATGCATGGTTTGGTATGTGTTGATAAGAACCAGCAGCCGCTACGCCCTTCGATTATCTGGTGCGACTCCCGCGCCGTGGAGGAGGGTAACCGCGCCTTCGCCGCATTGAGCAGCGACTGGTGTATGGGTCATCTGCTCAATTCGCCGGGCAACTTCACCGCGGCAAAGCTCGCATGGGTGAAGGATAATGAACCGGAGCTTTTCAGTCGGATTGACAAGGTGATGCTGCCGGGTGACTATATTGCCATGCGCCTTACCGGTGAGGCTTGCACCACGGTCAGTGGTCTGTCTGAGGGTACACTGTGGGATTTCAAAGCCCAGCAGGTGGCTGGCAAGCTGCTCGACTATTACGGCATCCCCCAGGAGCTGTTGCCGCGTGTCGTTCCCACCTTCGGCGACCAGGGCCGCCTTATTGCGGCTGCGGCCAAGGAGATGGGACTGCAGGCAGGTACGCCCGTCAGCTATCGCGCTGGTGACCAGCCCAATAATGCACTGTCGCTCAACGTATTCAATCCTGGTGAAATCGCCTCCACCGCGGGCACGTCGGGTGTGGTTTACGGTGTGTTGGGCGAGCCGGCCTACGATACGAAGAGCCGCGTCAACGTCTTCGCGCATGTCAACTACACAAAACAGCAGGAGCGCCTCGGCGTGCTGCTTTGCATCAATGGCACCGGCATCCTCAATGCGTGGATGCACCGCAATGTGGCGCCTGAGGTGGGTTACGCCGAGATGAACGATATCGCCGCTGAGGCGCCTATCGGCAGCGACGGCGTGGTGGTCATTCCGTTCGGCAATGGCGCCGAGCGCATCTTGGAGAATAAGGAGATGGGGTGCTCCATCCACGGCGTTAACTTCAATAAGCACAACCGCAGTCATCTGTTGCGAGCCGCTCAGGAGGGCATCGTGTTCTCGTTCTGCTATGGCATGGAGATTATGGGTCAGATGGGTATGGATATTCATCGCATCCACGCCGGTAAGGCCAACATGTTCCTTTCGCCGCTATTCCGCGACACGCTGGCTGGCGTCAGTGGAGCAACCATCAATCTCTACGACACCGACGGTAGCGTGGGTGCCGCCAAGGGCGCCGGCATTGGCTGCGGCATTTATAAGGACCACGATGAGGCTTTCGCCTCGTTGCGTCTGCTGCAGACCATTACACCCGATGAGGCTCATCGCGCCGAGTATCAGGCTGCCTACGGGCGATGGAAGGACCAGCTTGCCGCCAACTTGCGCGGATAGTTCCGACGATGGGCTTGTGTTCCGGCCGTCTCCTCTTCGATTAAAGACAAGGAATGTCGCATTGGGGGAGTTGATTTTTTTAGGCCGGAGCCTTGCCTCGTCGAATTATTTTGTGTAGCTTTGCAAAGTAAGTCATTCATTTAAAGATACAAGCAATGAAGTACCCCATAGGAATACAGAGCTTTGAGAGCCTTCGCAGCAATGGCTATGTCTATGTTGATAAGACGGCATTGCTTTGTCTTTACGGTTTGCCTCTGTCATAGAAAAAGCGTATAAGAAGACTGGCTTGCCTGTCGTTATCCTTGTTGACGAATATGATAAACCTTTGCTGCAAGCCATCGACAACGATGATCTTCAGGATGCGTATCGTGCTACGTTGAAGGCTTTCTATTCGGTGCTTAAGTCGCAGGACCGCTACATCCGCTTTGCCTTCCTTACAGGGGTGACGAAGTTTGGTAAAGTGAGCGTCTTCTACGACCTCAACAACCTCAACGATATCTCCATGGATGCCCGCTATCAGACTATTTGCGGCATCACGGAGGAAGAGATGCGCGCGTATTTTGAGGAGGGTATACGCTATGTGGCTGACAATAACGAGCTGACGGTGGAGGAGACCTGCGCAAAACTGAAGCGGCGTTACGACGGTTACCATTTCCATCAGCGCAGCGTCGGTGTTTATAATCCGTTCAGTCTGCTGAATACGTTCTCCAAGGGTGAGTTCGGCAGCTATTGGTTTGAGACCGGAACGCCTACATTCCTTGTCAGACTCCTGCAGCGGGACAAGTTCTACTTGCCCGATCTCACCCAGCAGCAGATGACGTCAGACATGCTCAATTCTATCGATTCCATCAACGACAATACCATTCCTATCATTTATCAGAGCGGTTATCTGACGATAAAGGGCTACGACAAGGAGTTTCAAATCTACACGCTCGGCTTTCCGAATGAGGAAGTGGAGGAGGGATTCACTAGTTATCTCATGCGCTATGCCAAGCCTTTTGCTGCCGACCAACGCCGGCTTATCAAGGTTGGTGTCAACTTCTCACGTCAGCACCGGTGTATCGATGACTGGAAGGTTTCTGAATAAACGTATTCCCGTCTCCGCTCATCCCTGTTCACTGTCGGTAGCCTCTTTTCTTTGCTCAACGAGCTGCTGCAGTTCGTCGGGCAGTTGCAGTTTCTTGCAATGCACGGCGTTGAGCTTCTCCACGCCATTCTTCGTCAGACTGAAGCGCATGCATCGGGCGTCATCCTTGCAGAGATGACGACGGATGAGGCTGGCGTTCTCGAGCGACGAGATGACCTTCGAGGCGTTGGATCGCGTGAGCATCATCGCGTCGGCAATCTCGCCCGCCGACAGATGGTCTTTATCCGACAGCAGGCACAGCAGCATCGCCTCGTTGAGGTTCAGCCCCAGAACGGTCTGAAGCTGAACCTCAAACTGGGCAATGGCCTTGTAGATGCGCCTGATGCCGCAAATACAAAAGTCTTCCATGCTTCTTTGTTATTTCAGCAGGCTGACTACGGCACTGTCTAAGTCGGCCAGCGACATGGCGCCAACGCTCATCTGTGGCTGCCCCTTCATCGGAATGAACAGCAGTGAGGGAATCGACTGAATGCCGAACATTGCGGCCAGCTCCTGCTCCTTATCCACATCCACCTTATACACATCGATCTTGCCGCTGTATTTCTCGGCAATCTGCTCCACGCGGGGCGCCGTCATCTTGCACGGTCCGCACCAGGTGGCGTAGAAGTCAATCAGCGCGGGGCGCTCGCCCTCAAACACCCATGTGTCGGGGTGGAGGTCGGTATTCATCACTTTCTTCTTGAACTCGTCGAGGGTCAATTCTTTTACGTTCATTTTGTGGTCTCCTTTTTTCTGTTGCTGCTGTGTGGCTGTCTGCGCCTGTTTGGTCTGGGCCTTATTGGAGCCGTTGCAACTGGACAGGAGCAGCAGCATGGCAGCGATTAATGTTAAAGTTCTATTCATAATGGTTTCCGTTGGAAATCGTTGCAAAGATACGATGTAATCATCAAACTACAAAATTTCCAACGGAAAATAATAAGCCTTTAACCTTCTTTATGAATTGCCATTGTGTTCCCACCGACTTCGGTCAATGTAGCCCGTCGGATGGGCGCGCTATCCGTCCGTCATCTTCTTGCGGTATTGTTGTGGGGTGAGGCCGATGCCCTGCCGGGCGAGACGTTCAAGGGTAAGACCTGCTCATCCTCGGTTTCGCCGCGTTGTTGGCTTATCAGGTGATGATGTATTTCTATCTCTCGCCTGAGCTCAATCTGGAGCGCCTCTACCTGCCCACGCTCTTGCGCACTGCCGGCTACGCCATTTATTTTACGGTTTTCCTATTACCGCAATTAACGCACTTCATTAATCTATTGATTATCAAATGTCTAAGTGCTTGCCAAACCGTCCAATATTACCGCAATATTACCGCAACATTACCGCAAACATTACCGCAAATGAGGGAGAAGTGAGAAAAGAGGAGCTTTTTAGAAGTCCAGAAGACGGAAGTCCGGAAGTCCAGTCATTACAATAAGCAGCCAGTGTAGCAGCCAGTGTAGTCGCTATTGTCAGCCAGTGTAGTGGCCGGTCTTGTGCCGGCCACCAGCCGCATCGCGATACCATAGCTATCGCACCGCGATACCATAGCTATCGCGCCGTCATACCATAGCTATCGCACCGCGATACCATAGCTATCGCACCGCGATACCATAGCTATCGCAAATGGATGCCGTATAGGTGGCTGGTGGCCGGCACAAGACCGGCCACTACACTGGTTGCTTCGTCGGCAGGAATGCCGGCGCTCCTACGCTACTTATTGTAATGACCGGACTTCGGGACTTCTTCCTTCTGGACTTCCAACTCAAATCTCAGCTTATTGTAATGACTGGACTTCCAACTCAAATCTCAGCTTATTGTAATGACTGGACTTCTGGACTTCCGGACTTCTGGACTTCTAATATACTTCTGGACTTCCGGACTTCTAATAAACTTCTGGACTTCCAAACACCTCCTCTTTTGCGGCGCACCCGATAAACCCTGTGGATGCGTCTGTACCGGGGCAACAGTACATGGGTTGCTGTCGCAACTTATTTCTCACGCCGATTATGCCGATTTTGGGGATGCAGCACCTGTGCTGTCTGTGTGAAATCCATTATGGCATTTTTCCCACACATCAGCGCGATTAGCGTAAGCGCAGTAAGTTTCTCACGCGGATAACGCGGATTTCATTGATGGCATCCTATGCGCTGTCAGCGAGATCTGCGTGAGCTAAAAAAGGCGGATGCGCTTACGCTGATCTCGCAGATGGAGACACGCCCGCAACACCGGCGGCTGGTGGCCGGCACCAGGCCGGCCACTACACTGTCACCGGTGGCGTACATCACCACGGACTTTATCGGCTGCGCCGAAATCCTGCCTTACCGCAAGGGCGAGACGACGTAGGCCGGCATGGACAGATGAGGCTATTTCTCCGCGATAAACACCGGGCTGCCGCCGTCGTCGCCCTTATAAGTGAAGCCGTCGAAGGTGAAGCATGTGAGCTGCGCCGTATCGGCCACGCGGTTTCTGATCAGCCACGCCGTCATGGCGCCGCGGCATTTCTTTGCCCACACTGACGGCATGGAGACTTTATCGCCCTTGACGACAAGGAAGTTTGGCTTGACGACCCTGACCTCAGCTTCGACACTGCTCCAGTTGAACAGTTGCCGCATCTCCGAGCTGGCCAGGTCGATGAGCACACCGTCGTCAGCGTTGATGCTGTTGATGAACGCGTCGGTCAACCGGCTGCGCCAATATTCGAACATCGACCCGTCATGCTGTGGTAGTACGACCTTGCCCTCCATGCGATAGCATTTGATGCCGTCGAGCGGGCGCAGCAGACCGTAGAGGAACGAAGTAATCCACAGGTGGCGCTGGGCGTAGTCGAAGTCGTCGCTGCTGAACTGCTCCAACTGCATGTGCTTGAACACTACGCCGTGATAGGCCGTGATGGCGGCGATGGGTGGGTTGCTGTCATCGAAGAACGTCTGATAGCGCCGGAAAACCTCCCCGGCCAGCTTAGAGCTGATGCCTAACAACTGTTGCAAGGCATTCGGGCTGAAGCCTGCCATCTGCATGGCGTGATGACATGCCTCTTTGAGATAGTGAGGCGTAGAGCATCGGGGTACGGCGATGGATGTCGTCGCTACCATGTCTTTGGCGCAACCGATAAGTATCTGCATAGTTAGAAACAATATTTCACTCCTGTGGTGCAAAGTTAGACAAAATAATCCAATTATTGCCTTAACATTGCAGTCTCTTCGCGATAGCTATGGTATCTAATTCAATCGGAGCAAGCAATGGCTTATTGCGCACGGCTTTCGAAGTCCTTCACCGCTTTGAGTATCAGGTCGGCGGCATGGTTGTAGTCAATCTTCGAGGTGTTGACCACGAGGTCGGCAATGTCGCCTTGCTCGTTGTTGTTGGAGTAGCCCGTGATGCCGGTGACATACATATCGCCGGTGGAATAGGCGATGGCGCACTTGGCACCATTGGCCTCGTAGTAGCCTCCGTTGACGTAGACCGTACCGCCGCCGCGGTCGGTGGCGATGGTTGAACTCGTGGCCTCTTTGGTGACGATGTAGCAGTCGTTGGCGTGGACTGTAGCCCCATTGCCGCCGGTGCAGTGGATGCCGCGCGAAGTAACTATTCAGCGATAGGTACGGCAGGGCTGTCCGTAGCACCAAACAGTGCTCGGATTGCCTCAAATGGTGTCTGCTTATGTTTCTTCGCAGTTTCTATTATTGAATGCAGGTCAAAGAAAGCAT